>ENA-UEYI01000665-UEYI01000665.1-human-gut-metagenome-genome-assembly--contig:-NODE-665-length-33240-cov-11.235564_pt1 | contig 33240 bp, 32 predicted proteins | sample MGYA00242900_ERZ507916 | MGnify/ENA primary metagenome ERZ507916 (study PRJEB26167, sample SAMN06115521) | human gut metagenome | host: Homo sapiens | place: China:Chongqing | collected 2015-09-02...
CAGACGCACACGGGCGATCTTACGAAGAGCGGCGTTTGGGGTAAGCGGGGAGGTCTTGCGAACCGCCGTGTCATCAAATATCTTCTGAGGAGAAGACAGATCGGTAGCACGGTTCTTCAGCGTGTTGACGCCCTTCTGCAGAGCAGGAGCGGTGGACTTGTAGGTCGACTGTTCTCTTCCCTTTCTTACCAGCTGGTTAAAAGTAGGCATGTTGTTCCTCCTTTCTCGGATTGTTGCTGCTGTGCAGCATGTATTTTATCCCGAAATATCTAAGATATTCCGTTGGGACCGAAGAAATCTGCTTCTCAGCGAAGCAGCGCGGCGCACGCGGCGCCGACATGGATCTGGCAGAGCTTTCCGAGTTCCTTCATCGTGGCAACGGGGATGACCTCGACGCCCGCGTCCCGGCACTGCCCGACCAGCGGCTCGCGCAGCATGGGGTCGGCGTCGTCCGCCACATAGACCGCGGCGACCCGCCCGGCCTTCAGCGCCTTGAGAACCTGCTTGGTCCCGATGAGCTTTCGATCGGTATGCAGCCGTTCCGGCATTCTGACACCTCCATGGCAGACACGCGCAAATACGCAGGCAGGCCCACGCAAATATGGATTATAGCAGAAATCACGAACCGCGTCAACAAAAAATCGCGTAAAACAAAAATAAATTTTTCATTTTTCCCTGCAGCGCCAGCGTTTTTCGCACTTTGGCAAAATGAACAAAGGAAGTCCCGTCCCCCACCCTGTCTTATGCCTGCCATTCGGAATTTCTATCCTGCACCCGCTTGCCGCGCGGGCGCGGGATATGTTATACTGAGCTGTAAAACGCCTATGGAAAGGACGATTTTCCCATGCAATATGATGTGATCATTATCGGCGCCGGCCCCGGCGGCATTTTTTCCGCCTACGAGCTCTCGAAGCTCTGTCCGGACAAGAAGATCGGCGTGTTTGAAGAGGGCCAGCCGCTCGAAAAGCGCAGATGCCCCATCGACGGCAAGACCGTCAAGCACTGCATCGGCTGCCCGACCTGCGCGATCATGAACGGCTTCGGCGGCGCAGGCGCGTTCTCCGACGGCAAATATAATCTGACGAACGACTTCGGCGGCACGCTGTACGAATACATCGGCAAGAAGCAGGCCATGGAACTCATGCACTACGTCGACGAGATCAACGTCAGCCACGGCGGCGAGAACACGAAGCTCTATTCCACGGCCAACAGCGCCTTCAAGACCCGCTGCCTGCAGTGCAATCTCCATCTGCTCGACGCCTCGGTGCGGCACCTTGGCACGGACATCAATTTTGTCGTGCTGAAAAACCTGTTCGCGGAGCTGGAGCCGAAGGTCGATTTTTATTTCCGCACGCCCGTGCGGCAGGTGCTGGCCGTGGATGGCGGCTATGAGATCGTGACTGACCAGGGAAGCTTCACCTGTGACCAGTGCATCATTTCCGTCGGCCGCAGCGGCAGCAAATGGATGGAGAGCGTGTGCCGCGAGCTGAAGATCGAGACGAAGTCCAACCGCGTCGACATCGGCGTGCGCGTCGAGCTGCCCGCTGAAATTTTCAAGCATCTGACCGACGAGCTTTATGAAAGCAAAATCGTCTACAAGACCGAAAAATATCAGGATCTCGTGCGCACGTTCTGCATGAACCCGCGCGGCGCGGTTGTAACCGAGAATACAAACGGCATCGTGACTGTCAACGGCCACAGCTACGAGGACCCGGCCAGACAGACCGAAAACACGAATTTCGCCCTGCTCGTCTCCAAGCACTTTACGGAGCCCTTTAAGGACTCCAACGGCTACGGCGAGTCCATTGCGCGGCTTTCGAACATGCTCGGCGGCGGCGTGATGGTGCAGCGCTTCGGCGATCTGATCCGCGGCCAGCGGTCGACGCAGAAGCGCATCGACAAGTCCTTCGTCACTCCCACCCTGACAGCCACGCCCGGCGATCTGTCTCTGGTCATCCCGAAGCGCATTCTCGACGGCATCATTGAAATGATCTACGCGCTTGACAAGATCGCCCCCGGCACGGCGAACGACGACACGCTTCTCTACGGCGTGGAGGTCAAGTTCTACAACATGGAGGTCGCGCTCGACGAGCACCTTGAGACCGCGCACCGCGGCCTTTACGTCATCGGCGACGGCAGCGGCATCACCCATTCCCTCTCCCACGCCTCGGCCAGCGGCGTCTTTGTCGCACGCGATATCCTCGCGCAGAACGCCGGTTAAGCAGCTCTCCGAAACGCAAAAAATTCCGACCGTGAGAGCGGTCGGAATTTTTTTCATGGCGTTTTGCTCAGACCTTGAAGCTGTCCTTGAGCGTGACGGAGCGGTTGAACACTAGATGGTCGGCGGAGCAATCCTTATTGTCCAGGCAGAAATAGCCCAGGCGCATGAACTGGAAGCTCGGCGCGGTCTTGCCCTTCTTCTCGCTCCTGTCATACTCGGCTGCCACATCGCGCATCCGCGCCTCGACCTTGCAGCCGGTGAGCGTTTCGAGGGAATCGGGATTCATGCAGGCGAGGAAATCCTTGTCCGCACCGTCGGGCGCTGGATCGCTGAAGAGCTCGCTGTACACGCGCACCTCGGCGTCGATGGCGGTGGCGGCGTCCACCCAGTGGAGCGTCGCGCCCTTGACCTTGCGGCCGTCGGCGGGGTCGCCGCCGCGGGAGTCGGGGTCGTACTCGGCGGCGATCTCGGTCACATTGCCGTTTTCGTCCGTTTCGTAGCCAACGCACTTGATCAGATACGCGCCCTTCAGGCGGCACTCGGGACCGCCGGGGAACAGACGCTTATACTTGGGGATCGGCTCGGCCATGAAGTCGTCCGCCTCGATCCAGCACTCGCGGGAGAAGGTGATCTCATGCGTGCCGGCGGTGGGGTCGGTCGGGTTATTCTCGATCTCGAAGGTCTCGCTCTTGCCCGCGGGATAGTTCGTGATGACGAGCTTCACCGGATGCAGCACGCCCATCGTGCGCTCGGCGGAGGCATTGAGGTCCTCGCGCAGGCAGTGTTCGAGGAAGGCGTACTCCACCACGCTCGCGCTCTTGGCGACACCGATGCGGTCGCAGAAATTACGGATGGATTTCGGCGTGAAGCCGCGGCGGCGCAGGCCGCAGAGCGTCGGCATCCGCGGATCGTCCCAGCCGGAGACGATGCCCTCCTCCACGAGCTTGCGCAGCTTGCGCTTGCTCATCACCGTGTGGTCGATGCCGAGGCGGGCAAACTCGATCTGGCGCGGCTTGCAGGGCACGGAGACATTGTTCACCACCCAGTCGTAGAGCGGACGGTGCGCCTCAAACTCCAGTGAGCAGAGCGAGTGCGTGATGCCCTCGAGCGCGTCCTGAATGGGGTGGGCAAAGTCGTACATCGGGTAGATGCACCACTTATCGCCCTGACGGTGATGGTGCATATAGCGGATGCGGTAGATGACCGGATCGCGCATATTGAAGTTACCGGAGGCCAGGTCGATCTTCGCGCGCAGCGTGCGGCTGCCCTCGGGGAACTCACCGTTCTTCATGCGCTCAAAGAGGTCGAGGTTCTCCTCCACGTCGCGGTCGCGGTAGGGGGAGACGGCGGGCTTGCCGATGTCGCCGCGGTACTCCTTCGCCTCCTCGGGCGTCAGGTCGCAGACGTAGGCAAGGCCCTTCTTGATCAGCTCGACGGCGTACTCATAGTCCTTTTCAAAGTAATCGCTGCCGTAGAAGAAGCGGTCGCCCCAGTCGAAGCCCAGCCAATGGATATCCTCCTTGATGGCGTCGACAAACTCGACGTCCTCCTTGGTGGGGTTGGTATCGTCCATACGAAGATTGCACAGGCCGCCGAAGCGCTCGGCGGTGCCGAAGTCGATGGTCAGCGCCTTGCAGTGGCCGATATGCAGATAGCCGTTCGGCTCAGGCGGAAAACGGGTGTGGACCTGCTGACCCTGGAAGCGACCACCCTCCGCAATATCCTCTTCGATAAAGGCGTCAATAAAGTTCTTGCCTTCGCTCTCGGCAACGGCGGCCTTGACTTCCTCAGCCATACTGAATCCTTCCTTTCTTCGCGCCTGCCTGCGGCAAGCAAAATAATGTTTGATTATAGTCCCTTTATTCCCTGTTTGCAACAATTTTATTGCATTCCTCGACAAGTTCTTCGCGCGTCGTCAGCGTACCAAGCACGTCGAGCAGTGCCGCGGTGGACAGATGCTCCGGCAGCGCCAGCGCGCGCAGCAGCGCGGCGCGCTTCGCTTTGCTCCCCGCGCCGATCAAGCCGAGGTCAAGAAGGTCCGCGTGTGTAACGGGATTTTCCTTTACGGTCCTCCCCTCTCCCTCAAAGGTCGCGCCCGCCGCGCGGAGCGCGGAAAGCAGCACCTCGGGCGGCATCCCCTCCACGCCGAGCTTGCCCTCCTTGCCTGCTTTGCGCTTGCGCTTTTCCTTGCCGTACACATCGGGAACATAGGCGTGCAGCACGCGGCCCGTCGGGATAGCTCCCTTGAGACGGTTGCGGATCACAAAGCCCGCGCCGTCGGGATCGGTGAAGAGAATGATGCCGCGCGTTTCGGCGAGACGGCGCAGCAGCGCCGTTTTCTCGCGGTCGTTGAAGATGCCGAAGCCGCCCAGCTCCAAAACGGAGGCGTCCACCACCTGCAAAAGCGCATTTTTGTCGTAGCGGCCCTCGACCACGATGACCTCTTGGATTTTCGGCTTTTCCATCGTCACGCCCTCTGCGCGAGCTGCATGAGCAGCAGCTTCAGCTCGCCCTCGCGGTCGATGCCCTTTTCGCTCTTCATGCGCCGGTCGAGCTTCTGGCAGAGCGCCAGACTGTTCGCGCACCACTCGTGCGTCGTTTTCCGCGCCGCGTCGAGCAGCAGCCGCGCGGGATAGTCCGAGCGCATATTCCACAGGTCCATCAGCCAGAGCTTGTCCTTGCCCGAATCGAGCGCGAGACGCGCGGTGTAGAGCCGCCGCAGCTCCTTGGAAATGACGCCGAGGATCATGATGGGCTCCTCCTGCTTTTTGAGAAGCTGCCCCAGAAGCTCGCTTGCGCGGTCGTAGTCGCCCTTTGTGACGGCGCTCGTCATGTCGAACACCACCGCGTCGAGCACCGGATCGGCGACCGCGTTGATGTCCTCGACCGTCACCGCCCTGCCCTTGGCGTAGGCGCCGATCTTCTCGATCTCCGGTACGAGGCCGGTCATCAGGCTGCCGCAGGTGAACATCAGGTGCTCCGCCGTGCGGGCGTCGATGTCATGTCCCGTTGCACGGAAGCGGCGGGCGATCCAGTTGATCAGGTCGCTCTTGTCCTGTGGCTCGAACCGGACCTCCTGCGCCTTGTCCGAAAGCGCGGCATAGAGTTTTTTGTAGGTCTTGTTCGGCTTATACTCCACCAGATCGTAGACGAAGATCAGGCAGCAGTATTCCGGAAAATCATCCAGCAGGGCGATGAGCCGCGTCCGCTGCTCCTCGCCGAGCTTATAGAGGTCGAAGTCCGTGACGACGATGAGCGTGCGCTCGGCCATCATCGGCATTGCCTCGGTCATCTCCGTCAGCTCCTCCATCGTCAGGCCCTTGCCTGCGACGCGGTGGAAATTGAACTCCTCAAAGCCCGCGGGGACGAGCTTCTTCTGCACCTCCTTGAGATAATACTCGCGCAGGTAGCTCTCCTCGCCGCAGAAAATATAGACCTCGCCGAGCGTGCCGGCCGCCAGGTCGGCCTTGAATTTCTGATAGCCCTTAGCGGCTGTTTTCTTCTCTGCCATGATCCGCCTCAATTCACTGTGATATAAATATTTCCCTGCAGGTCCGTCCGGTAAACGGTCACGCCCGCGTCCGTCAGGCGCAGCAGCGCGTCCCGCGTCGGATGCCCGTAGCTGTTGCTGCCGACGCTCACCACGCCGACCTCCGGCGTGACGGTCTCCAGCAGCTCCTCGCTCGTGGAGTAGCGCGAGCCGTGGTGGCCGACGAGCAGCACCTCGATGTCCGGCAGCGGATAGCTGCTCACGAGCACGCGCTCGGTCCTGCTGTCCATGTCGCCGGTGATGAGCGTGTCGAACGTGCCCAGTGAGCAGACGATCGTCAGACCCAGCTCATTCGCGCCTCTCTCGCCCACCGGCGGGTAAAGCGTCAGCGACGCCTCGCCAACGGCGGTCTGCGTTTCTTCCGTCACATAGCGAACCTCCACGCCATAGCGCTCCGCCAGCGCGAGAACCTCGGACTTTTCGCCGTTTTCCTCCGCAATGTCGGGCAGATACAGCGTATCCACGCCGACACGCGCAAGCAGCAGAGCGAGTCCGTTGGCATGGTCGGCGTGATAGTGCGTGAGCACCACCGCGTCGAGCCGCCGGATACCGGCGCTGAGCAAATGATCCGCGGCCACATCGCCCGCGCTGATGTAGGAATTGCTGCTGCCGCAGTCCACGAGCACGCCATGCTGCCCGGAGAGCAGCGCGACGCTCTCGCCCTGCCCGACGTCGAGTGCCGTAACGTACAAGCTCCCGCGCTCAAATTGCAGCGCGTTGAACCGCGCCGTCACAAGGAGCATCATCACCGCCAGCGTACCGGCGATCCACCAGCGGTACCTCCCCCGCCGCGCGATGGCGCAGACGGCGAAGAGCGCATAGACGTAGAGCAGCCACAGCACGGAAAGCGCGGTGTTGAAATAGAGCGCGTGGAGCGGCAGGCCCTCCAGCAGTCCCGAAACAAAAAGCACATACCGCACGCCGAGCGACACGAGCGGCACAAAGGCCGCGCCGACCGCCGGGACGGTCATGCTCAGCAGCAAGCCGAGCAGCCCCGCGCCGAACACAAGGCTCACCATCCACAGGCACAGGAGGTTACTCAAAAGTGAAACGACGGAGAAGGAGCCGAAATAATATGCCCCCAGCGGCGTGGAGAACGCCAGCGCCCCGAGCGTCGTCGCGAACGATGTGAGCACGAAGCGCAGGAGCCTGCTTCCGGTATGGATGGCCCCTGTCAGCTTCGGCGTCAGCCACACAAGGCCCGCCACCGCCGAGAAGGAGAGCTGTAAGCTGATGCTCGCAATGGCGTAGGGATTTTTGAGCAAAATGAGCAGCAATGCAAGGCCGAGCGCCGTCGGCGGGTCCTTCTCTCGCCTGAAAAGCGGCGCGAGCTGCGTCATCGAGAGCATCACGCAGGCGCGCAGGATGCTCGGCGACGCGCCGACCATCACCGCGTAGAGAAACAGCAGCGGGATCGTCACCGCGCAGCGTGTGCGCCGGTGCGACGCGCGGAGCAGTCGGTCAAGCAGCTCGACGAGGAACATACAGTGCAGGCCCGAGACGGCGGTGATGTGATAGATGCCCGCCTCGCTCAGGTTCGACGAATCCTCCACGTCAAGATAGCGCTTGTCGCCGAGGAGCAGGGCGCGCAGAAAGCCGCCCTCCCGCTCGCCGTAGACGGTCTCGATGGTCTCGCCGAGCTTCTTCGCGATGCGCTGCGGCGCATAGCGAAGCGCGCCCGCGTCACCCGTCTCATACGACGGCTCGCCGCGGCTGTAGAGCAGCAGATAAACGCCCTTGGATGTAAAATTGCGGATGTGGCTGCCGTCGCCCGAGGGATCGGTCGCGCTGTTGAAAAGCACCGTGTCCCGCACGCGCTCGCCCGGCTCAAGGGCGAGCAGGTCGAAGCCGCCGTAGTAGACGGCTCTCCCGCGCAGGCCGCGGCCCAGGATACGCACCGTCGCCTTCGCGCCGTAATTGGTCTCTACCGCGTAGGTGCAAAGCTCCAGCTCGACCTCATCGGTCTGCCCGACAAGCGCCTCGTTCGGTGCGGCGATGAAATGCGCGTAAACGGCACTCCAGCCGAAGGCGAACGCCATGCCGAGCGCACACAGCAGCACGCGCCGCCGCATCGGGCCGCGCAGGAGAAGCCCGAGCGCCCCGAGCACCAGCACAATGCCCGCCGCCGGAAGCCACAGCGCAGGCGCGAGAAAATACTGCGACGCGATGCAGCCGAGCGCAAAGGCGGCACAGAAGCAAAAGAGCGGGCGCGTCACGGCTCGTCCTTCAAGCCGAGCAGATAGTCGGTGCTGACCCGATAATACTGCGCGAGCTTGATGACCGCCCAAACGGGTATTTCCCGTTCTCCCCTTTCGTAACGCCAATAGACGTTCCGGTTCATGTTCAGATATTTTGCGATCTCGATCTGCGTTATATCATGGTCGACGCGCAGATCCTCCAACCGTTTGAAGTACATAGAATCACCTCGAAAATCATGCTACCATTTGGTAACATTCTCATGTGATTCTTCACCCATACGGTTGAATTTCTGTCCATTATATGACATCGTTTACCATTTGGCAATGGAGGAATTTTTCACCCTATCGGCTGCACAGCGAAAGGGGGCCATTCTTCCGCTAAGAATGGCCCCCTTTCAATCCCCCAAGACCGCAAGGGCTGCGCCCTTGACCCGCCATTGACTGTCCCTGCAAGAGCAAAGCTGCACGCGCTGTGCAAAGGAATGCCTGCCAGTTTTTATTGCGGCTTTCGATTTGGCTTGCGCCTATGTCCGCTTGGCCGCTACCGCTGCGGGGTTTCGAGAGAAATTTTCAACGGCAGCTCGTACCAGCACTGCAGCAGCGGCTGAGCGGAAAGAGAAGCGCACCAAATCGTTCAGAAGATAAACACCGACATACGGTTGCTGAAATGAAATGAAACATCGGCAGTTCGGGGGTCAAGGGGCTTGCCCCTTGCGCTCTCTTGGGGTTCCAAAGGGGGTATTCTCTACGGTAGAGAATACCCCCTTTCGTCGCCGCGCAGGGCGCGGCAAGCCCATACCTTTCGGTATGTTAAGTTCTCAGCCCGGAGGCCACGTCATATCCCGCCCCGCGAGCACATGGAAGTGCAGGTGCGGCACGCTCTGCCCCGCCTGCTCGCCGATGTTGGAGACCACGCGGTAGCTCTCGATGCCCATTTCCTTTGTCACCTTGGCGATGACCTCAAAGATGTGCGCGACCACGGCGCTGTTCTCGGCGTTGATGCCGGAGACGGACGCGATATGCGCCTTGGGGATCACAAGGAAGTGCGTGGGAGCCTGCGGCGCGATGTCGTGGAAGGCGTAGCACAGCTCGTCCTCATAGACCTTGTTCGAGGGGATCTCCCCCGCCGCGATGGCGCAGAACAGACAATCGTTCTTCATGTTCCTTTCTCCTTTCAAAGAAATTGATTCCGGTCGGAATGGTAATGATAATCCGCCTCGGCCAGACGCGCACAAAGCTCTCCCTTGTCCACGTCCAGCGAGGAACACAGCTCATCCAGGCTCTCGTACTCGTCGCGCAGACGGGCGTTGCAGAAGCTCATGAGCATCACAGGATCGTTCGGCAGCTGCATCAGCCGACCACCTTGAGCACCAGATCATCCACCGCCGCGAGCGCGTCGTCGACCTTGCTCACCTCGGTGCCGCCGCCCATGGCGCTGTCGGGCTTGCCGCCGCCCTTGCCGCCGCAGATGGGCGCGATGGCCTTGATGATGTCGCCGGCCTTGACGCCCTTGGCGACCGCATCCTTGCCGCAGACCGCCAGCAGCGTGACCTTGCCGTCGTGGACGGAGGCCAGCACGCCGACAACGCCGGGCTCCTTGTCGCGCAGGAAGTCGCCGAGCTTGCGCATGGTGTTGGGGTCCATGCCGTCGCGCTGGGCGGTGATGACCTTCAGGCTGCCGACCGTCTTGGCGGCGGTCAGGAAGCTGCGCGCCTCGCCGAGGGACGCCTCCTCCTTGAACTTTTCGAGCTTCGCCTTGATGTCCTTCAGCTCGCCGATCTGGGCCTCGAGCTTGCTCTCCAGCTCCGCCTGCGTGGTCTTGAGCATCTGCGCCACGCGGACGATGCGCTCCTGATTGCGGCGGATCTCGTCAAGCGTCTGCTTGCCGGTGATGGCCTCGATGCGACGCACGCCGGAGGCGACGCTGCCCTCGCTCTTGATGCGGAACAGGCCGACCTTGGCGGTGTTGTCAAGATGCGTGCCGCCGCAGAATTCCATGGACACATTGCCCATCTCGACCACGCGGACCACATCGCCGTACTTTTCGCCGAACATGGCGACGGCGCCCTTCTTCTTCGCCTCCTCGATGGGCAGCACCTCGGTCACGACGGGGATGCCCTCGAGCACGGCGTCGTTCACAAAGGCGTCGACCGCGGCGAGCTGCTCGGGCGTAATGCCCTCGAAGTGCGTGAAGTCGAAGCGCAAGCGGTCAGGCTCAACAAGGGAGCCGGCCTGATGGACATGGTCGCCCAGGACGTGCTTGAGGGCCGCGTCAAGCAGATGCGTGGCGGTGTGCGCGCGGCGCACGCTCTTGCGGCGCTCGATGTCGATGCTCGCGGTCACGGTGTCGCCGAGCTTGAAGCTGCCGGAGACGACCTTGCCGGTGTGCATATACTTGCCGCCCTTGTTCTTCTGCACGTCGGCGACTTCAAATTTTGCGTCGCCGCAGGTGATGACGCCGTGGTCGGCGACCTGGCCGCCCATCTCGGCGTAGAACGGGGTCTTGTCGAGCACGACGATACCCTCGACGCCGCTCATCATCTCCTCGGCCTGCTCGCCCTCGACCACCAGCGCGACGAGCTTCGCGTCGTCGATGGAGTCGTGGTCGTAGCCGACAAACTCGGTGGACGGAATGTCCTTCCCGAACTCGACGCCCGCCCAGCCGAGGTCGCCGAGCGCCTTGCGCGCCTCGCGGGCGCGGTTCTTCTGCTCGGCCATCGCCTTGGCGAACGCCTCCTCGTCCACGCTCAGCCCCTCGTCCGCCGCCATCTCGCGCGTGAGGTCGATGGGGAAGCCGTAGGTGTCGTAGAGCTTGAAGGCGTCCTCGCCGGAGAACTTTGTCTCGCCCTTAGCCTTGTGCTCGGCGAGCATATCGGAGAAGATCTTCATGCCGCCGTCGATGGTCTTGGCAAAATTTTCCTCCTCGGTGCGGATGACCTTGGTGATGTAGCTCTGCTTTTCGCGCATATCCTTATATTCGCACTCGTTGACCGCCACGACGGTGTCGACGATCTCATAGAGGAACGGGCGATTCACGCCGAGGAGCTTGCCGTGACGCGCCGCGCGGCGCAGCAGGCGGCGCAGGACGTAGCCGCGGCCCTCGTTGCTCGGCAGCACGCCGTCGCAGATCATAAAGCTCGCGGAGCGGATGTGGTCGGTGATGATGCGCAGGGAGACGTCGCGCGCGTTGCTCTCGCCGTAGTGCGCGCCGGTGATCTCGCTGACCTTGTTGGTGATGTGCATGACGGTATCGACGTCGAACAGGGAGTTGACATTCTGGCTGACCATCGCCAGACGCTCCAGACCCATGCCAGTGTCGATGTTCTTCTGCTTGAGCTCGGTGTAGTTGCCGTGACCGTCGTTGTCGAACTGGGAAAAGACGTTGTTCCACACCTCAACATAGCGGTCGCAGTCGCAGCCGACCGTGCAGCCAGGCTTACCGCAGCCGTACTCCGCGCCGCGGTCGTAGTAAATTTCGGAGCAGGGGCCGCAGGGGCCAGAGCCATGCTCCCAGAAATTATCCTCCTTGCCGAAGCGGAAGATGCGCTCGGCGGGGATGCCGACCTCGTCACGCCAGATGGCGAAGGCCTCGTCATCCGCGGGCGTGGTCTCGCTGCCGGCGAACACCGAGGGATAGAGGCGGTCCGGCTCCAGGCCGACCCACTCGGGGCTGGTGAGGAACTCCCACGACCAGGCGATCGCCTCATGCTTGAAGTAGTCGCCGAACGAGAAGTTGCCGAGCATCTCAAAGAAGGTGCCGTGGCGCGCGGTGTGACCGACGTTGTCGATATCGCCCGTGCGGATGCACTTCTGGCAGGTGCAGACGCGGCGGCGCGGCGGCTCCTCCTCGCCCTTGAACCAGGGCTTCATGGGGGTCATGCCCGCGTTGATGAGCAGGATGGACTTGTCGTTCTGCGGGATCAGGGAAAAGCTGGGCAGGCGCAGGTGGCCCTTGCTCTCAAAGAAGCGGAGGAACATCTCTCTCAGCTCGTTGAGGCCGTAAACAGGATGGGACATTGTTGATTTCTCCTTTGTATGATAAATTTTTTGTCTTATTTTTTCTTGATATCCAGACCGATCAGCTCCATATCGGGGTCGAAGGCGATGCGGAAATAGACGCTCTTTTTCTCGTACTTTCGCCGGATGACCGCGATGGCGTGCGGCTCGTCGGTGTCCGTCACGCCGGTGACCATCGTGTCCGTCACCTCCTTCGGCTCTCCGAGGCCGTCGGTCGCCGTGTCCATCACGTCCTCCAGGGCCGAAGCGGTCGTCGCATCGCGCACATCGCTGCGCAGTTCCTCGTAGACCTCGTCGTATTCACCGCGGATCAGCTGGTCCATCACGCCGAGTCCGGCGCTGAGGACCGCGTCCTCCTCCATTCCCTTTGGCAAGGGATTTCCCTTTACCGCGCACGCGGTACAGAGGAGCAGGAGCGCCAATGCCGCAAGCGGCAGTCCTATTTTCTTTTTCGTTTTCTTCACCTCGCTTTGTAAACACAAAAAGACTCCGCCCCGAAATAGGGGCGAAGCCTTGCTTCACGGTACCACCCTAATTATCTCCCCCATGGGGAGCATCTTAGCCGTCCGGTAACGGGGACGAGACGTTCCGCTCCTCGCGGACGGCTCCAAAGCGGCTGCCGTGCCTCGTAGGCCGAGGGCTTTCACCAGCTCCCTCTCGCTGCGGGCTCGTCTGCACGGCTGACTTTTTCATCGCGTTTATGGAGTTATTATATCCGAATTTCTTTTTTTGTCAAGCGCCCGCTTGCAATTCCTCCGCCTTTGCCGTATACTTTTTACACTTGTGCTACTGTGTTTTGAAAAGAGGGAAACCTATGAAGCGCTCCTATTCCGGCTATCTCTATATCGTTCTCTGCGCCGTCATTTTCAGCACGATGGAGGTCATGCTCAAAACCGTTCACGGCGTCTTCGCGCCCATGCAGATCACCTGCCTGCGCTTTCTCATCGGCGGTCTCCTGCTCATTCCCTTTGCCCTGCGCTCGATGAAGAAAAAGGGCGCCGCCTTCACCCGCGCCGACGTCGGCTTCTTTGCGCTCACAGGCTTTCTGTGCGTGGCGTTCTCGATGGTGCTCTACCAAATGGCGGTGACCTACACCAAGGCATCCGTCGTCGCCATCATTTTCTCCTGCAATCCCATTTTCGTTACCGTGCTTGCCTATTTTCTTCTGCGGGAGGAGATCCACCGCAACCACCTCATCGCCCTCGCGCTCGAGCTGCTGGCGGTTCTCATCATCATTGATCCACTACACGCCTCGCTCGATCCCACCGGCGCGCTGCTCGCCATTGCCTCAGCGCTGGTGTTTTCGTTCTACAGCGTAGTCGGCAAGAAGCGCACTCCGCGCTTCGGCGGCATCGCCGTGACCTGCTTCAGCTTCCTCTTCGGCTCGACCGAGCTGCTGGTCATCCTGCTGCTCGGCCGCACGGCGGTGTTCGGCGGACTGTTCGCCTCGCTGGGGCTGGACATTTTTGTGAATGTCCCTCTGTTCTCCGGCATCCCGCTCTCCGCGCTGCCCGCGCTCGCCTACATCTGCGCGGTCAACTCGGCGGCAGGCTACGTCTGCCACATGATGGCGCTGGAGAAGACCAGCGCGCAGGAGGCGTCTCTCATCTTCTTCCTCAAGCCGATGATCGCGCCGCTCTTCGCGTTTCTCTTCCTGCGCGAGGAGATCACGGCGAATATGCTCCTCGGCATCGTCTGCTTCCTCGTCGGCTCCGGCATTGCCATCCTGCCGGGCCTGATCGCGCAGAAAAAACAGCGCGCCTGACGCACTCCGTAAAAAAATGCCGCTATCGTCCGATAGCGGCATTTTTCTTTTCAATCCCTTGCGCTCAGGTCGACCGCGTGGCGCACAAAGCTCATCGCCGGCACGCTGCGCGGCAACTGCATGGTGAATATCATGCGGGGATTTCTCGGCTCGAGCAGCGTGAAGCCCTCGGCGTCGCGCATCTCGGGAACGACCATGGAGAACGGCTTGCAGTCCGGCCCCACGACCTCCACCGTGTCGCCCGCGCGGAACTTGTTGCGCAGGCTGAGCGTCGCCATGCCGTTCGCGTCGCAGCTCTCGACCACCGCCACGACCTGCCAGTCGCGGATGTAGCGGGAATTGTCGTAATACTGTCCCGGCTGACCATAGTAGAAGCCGGTCGAATAGTGGCGATGGCTGACGTGCTCGACCTCGTCGAGCCAGACCGGGTCGGGCGTCTCCCCCGCCGCGACCTCGTCGAGCACATGGCGGTAGGCCCCCGTGACGATGGCGGCGTAGTATTCGCTCTTCGCGCGGCCCTCGATCTTGATGCAGTCGATGCCCGCGTCCATGATGTCGTCCAGATGACCGATCATGCACATATCGCGGGAGTTCATGATGTACGTTCCCTTCTCGTCCTCAAAGACGGGGAAGTATTCGCCCGGCCGCTTCTCCTCCATCAGGGCGTACTGATAGCGGCAGGGCTGGGCGCAGGCGCCGCGGTTGCTGTCGCGCCCCGTCATGTAGTTTGAGAGCAGGCAGCGGCCCGAATAGCTCACGCACATCGCGCCGTGGCAGAAGGTCTCCAGCTCCAGTTCGGGCGGGAGCTTCTCCCGCATTTCGCGTATTTCCTGTAAAGATACTTCCCTTGCCAGCACCACGCGCTTCGCGCCCAAATCGTACCACGCCCTTGCGCACTCATAGTTGGCGATGCTCTGCTGTGTGGAGATGTGGCGCTCGCACCTCGGCGCGTACCTCCCCGCCAGCGTGAACGCGCCGAGGTCGGCTAAAATCAGCGCGTCGACGCCCAGATCGTTCAGCCGCTCCAGATGCTCGGGCAGCCGCGCGACCTCGTCGTTGCGCGGCATGGTGTTTACCGTGACGTGGACGCGCACGCCGTGGTCATGCGCGAAGCGCACGGCCTCCGGCAGCTCGTCGGCGGTGAAGTTGCCCGCGAACGAACGCATCCCGAAGCTCGTGCCCGCGAGATACACCGCGTCCGCACCGTAGAGCACCGCCATTCTCAGTTTTTCCATATCGCCCGCAGGGGCGAGCAGCTCCGGTTTCTTTCGCATAATAGCTCCTCTCTCAAAAGCAGCATGGCCTGTGGCCATGCTGCTTTTTTCGGTCCTCAGCCGCCGTACTGGCTGGAGTTGACAAAGTTGACGTGCTCGCGGTAGGTTTTGAAGAAGTGATGCACGCCATCCTTGCCGAGCGCATAGAAATAGTAGTTCGTGTCCGCCGGCTCCAGCGCCGCGCGGATGGACGCAAGGCCCGGATTGCAGATGGGCGTGGGCGGCAGGCCCTCGTGCATACGCAGGTTGTAGGGCGTATCCTTATCGAGGTCCGCCTGCGTGAGCGGGCCGGCATAGTTCTCGCCGTTCGCGTAGCCGAGACCGTAGATGACCGCTGCGTCGATTTCGAGCTTATGGTAGGTCTCGCCGACGTTGTTGAGGCGGTTGTAGATCACGGAGGCGATGTTCGTGCGGTCCTTGCCATCCGTCTCCTTTTCAATGAGCGAGGCAATAATGAGGATCTCCTCAAGCGAATAGCCGGACTCCTCCACCTGCGTCATCAGCTCATCGTCCATGCGCTGCGAGAAGTTGTCGAGCAGGCGGCAGATGGCGTGAGACGGGTCCTCGTTGACGAAGAACTCGTAGGTGTCCGGGAAAAGATAGCCCTCGAGCCTGGCGATGCCGGACTTGCCGGAGTCGAGGAAGCTGTAGTCGAAGCTCCCGCGCTCCGCCGCGCTGAGCAGCGCATCCTCGCTGTTGACGCCGTACTTGGCCAGCAGCGAAACGATTTGCCGCACGCTGTAGCCCTCCGGGATCGTGACGGTGACGGTATCGGCGTTGATGGTCGCGTTGCGGTTGCTCATGCCCTGAATGAGCGCGTTGTAATCCATGTCGGTGTTGAGCTCATAGGTGCCGATGCCGATCTTGTCGCCCGCGTGGCGCACCACGCCGAAGAGCTTGAAGAACCACTTGTATTCGATCAGCCCCTCGTTTTTGAGCTTTGTCGCAATGGAGTTGACGTCGTCGTCCTTCGTGACCTCGATGGTCGCGGTGACGGGCTCCTTATTGAACGCGCACATATCGTTCGCCAGCAGCCAGCCAACGCCCGCCAGGATCGCCGATACGGCGACCACAAAGATCAGCCAAAGCAGAAAGCGGCGCTCGCGGCCCTTGCGGCGGTTCCGCCGGCGGCGCTCCTCGCTCGCGGCGCTCTGCGCGGAATGGGGCGGACGCTCGCCGCCCTCGCGGCGGACCTGCCCGGCGTCCCATCGCGCGGTGTTGTATTTTTCCTCGTGATCCATAAAAGAACAGCACTCCTTTTCAAGAATCCTAAAAGTTTTTTCAGCGGTCAGGCCCCCATTTGCATTTTCCCGCATAGGATAAGGCAGAGCATGACAAGTGAGGTGAAACGTAAATGTGCAACAACAATGACTGCTCCTGCGTGTGGCTGATCCTGATCATCATTCTGATCCTCTTCGGCTGCGGCGGCTGTGGAAACAGCTGCGGCTGCGGGAACAACAGCAACAGCGGCTGCTGCTGTTAAGCGCGCTCGATCCTCCTGTGAAGATGGGACGCACCGCGTCCCTTTTCACACGCCGCCGCGCGGGACATGCCTCAGCCCAGCAGGGCTTTGACGCGCGCATAGACCTCCTCATGGATGTCCTCGATGCCGCGCATCCGACCATCCCGTGTGCAGTCGACGCGCTGCCAGCCGCAGCGCGCGGCGACCCCGCGCGCGTTCTCGCGGCACTCGCGCAGATAGGCGTCGTCCGCCTCATGGATATCGGCGGCGGTGTGCGTCGCCCTTTCGCGCTCGCGCATGAGCCGCTCGGTCACCTCGGTCGGCACGTCGAGATAAAAGACCAGCGACGGCTCGGGGAGCCCGAGCAGCCCGTACTCAAAGCCGAAGAGCCAGTCGAGAAATTTCTCCCGCTCACCGTCCGGCAGCTTGGACGCCTGATGCACGGCGTTGGAGGTCGTGTAGCGGTCAGCGATGAGCAGCCCGCCCGCCTCGTAGTAGCCGCCCCAGTCCTGCTTGTAGGAGGCGTAGCGGTCCACAGCGTAGAAGGTGGAAGCCGCGTAGGCGTTCACATCGTCGGGATGCGAGCCGAACGCGCCGCCGAGGTACAGCTCGACGAGCGCGGCGGACTTTTCGCCGTAGCGCGGGAAGTTGAGCTTACGGCAGTCCACGCCCTCGCGCTCCAGCCGCTCAAAGAGGAGCCGGGACTGCGTGGCCTTGCCGGAGCCGTCCGTCCCCTCAAAGACAATGAGCCTTCCCTTGTTCATTTCCGCTTCTCCCCCGCCACATGGACCAGAAAGAGCGGCAGCTTCATCATGCGTCCCGCGCGGGACGGGTTTTTGATGAGCCGGTAGAACCACTCCAGATTGTGCTTGCAGTAGAATTCCGGCGCGCGCTGCGCCACGCCCGCGAAGACATCCAGCGAGCCGCCGAGACCCAGCAGCAGCTTTGCGCCCGTGGCCGCGCCGTACTGCGCCATCCACTTCTCCTGCTTCGGCGCGCCGAGGCAGACGAGCGCCATGTCCGCGCCGCTCGTGCGGATCTCCGCGGCGATGACGTCGGATTCCGCGTCGGTAAAATAGCCGTCGTGCGTACCGGCGATCTGCAGCCCGGGCAGCTTCTCGCAGAGATTTTTCGCCGCCTGCTCCGCTACGCCCGGCTTCGCGCCGAAGAGGAAAACCTTCTTCCCCGTCTCCGCGCAGTGCGCGAGCATCGCCGTACCGAACTCAATGCCCGGCACACGGGATTTGAGCGGCGTGCCGAGGAGCTTCGCGCCGTAGATGACGCCGATGCCGTCGGGCAGCACGAGGTCCGCGCCGTTCACGGCCGCCATCGCCTCCGCGTCCGCGCGGCAGGTCTCCACGATCTCGGGATTCGGCGTCACCACATAGTGCGCGCCCTCACCTGCAAGCAGCTCGCAGCCGCGCGCGACCGCCTCGGTCATGGTGAGATTGTCAAAGCCAACGCCTAAAATATCAATACGCATCGTATCGCCTCATTGTCTCTTTTGTGGTAATTCGCCTTAGTATACCACGCTTGTCCCGCCGCGTGCAACACAAAAGCAAAAAGTTTCCGAAATCTTCAAAAAGAAAGGCTCCCCGAAATTGGGAAACCTTCTTCTTTTTTTACCGATCCATGATCTCCAGTCCCGCCGTATCGTAGAGCACGCGGGCATGGTTGCGCCGCAGCAGCTCGTGCGAGAGCACATTCCCGGTGGTCTTATCCACCATCGTCCGATACACCTCGCCGCAGCGGTAGACAACGCCGTCCTCACGCACGAAGCGCTCGTCCTCCGCCGCGATGTGGTATTTGACCGCGAGCGGCGCATCCGTGCGCAGCTCGCCGCACAGGTGCGTGGGCGTCGTATGGACGAGAAGCTGGTACGTCTGCTCCGTGTCGTTGCGGAAGCGATAGTCGAGGTAGTTATAGAAGATGGACGTGCCCGTGCCAAACGGCACCTGACGGCCGAAGTCCGGAAAGAGGTCAAACTGGTCGTGGTGGTGCTGCTCCGTGATGGTCAGGGGCGCGTGGAGCACCATCCAATGGATCAGGTTGCTGAACTGGCACATCCCACCGCCGACGGCTTCGCCGGTCTGCGCGTTGGCAATGACCATACCGGTGCGGTAGCCGTTCGCGGCGCTGGGCCGTCCGACGAGGTGCCAGAACGAAAACGTCTCGCCCGGGCGTATGAGAATGCCGTTGATCTTCGGTGCGGCCAGCGCGAGGTTGACGGCCTTGTTGTCCTGCAAAACCGGATCGACCCTGCCGAGCGTGCGGCGGATGAGCGAATTGTGCCGACAGACGAGCGCGGGAAGCGGCGTCTCCATGCGCAGTTTCGGAAAGCGCTCCGCGGAAAATCCGTCGCGCAGCGTGCGGAGTGCACAGCTTTTTTCGACTGAGATGCGGTACGCGAGCGGTGAAAGCTCGCAGAACAGTCTTCGGTGCATGATGCTCTTACCTCTCTTCTCTCTTTCTTACCAGCTACCGTTGCCGAGGATCTCGCCGTACCAGCCGCCGTCCGCCGCGATGAGCCTGCAGCGGTAGAACGTGGTGTAGGTCCCTGCGGGCAGACCGTCTCCCGCCTCCACCGGCTGCATATCGTGTTCGTCATAGCGCGCCGTCAGCTCCTCCGCGTGCGTGGGGACAAAGTACCCGTTCATATAAAAGCCGTATTCGCCCTCCCTCAGCTTGCCGAGCCGGCGCATCTGCTCGTTGTCGTCATCGCTCAGGAAGCTGTACGCCTTTGCCCTCACAAAGCCGCAATGGTAAACATTGTCCTCCGGCACGCGCGTCAGCGCGTTCCAGTAGGCGTCGGCCCAGCTCTGCGCGGCCTCCTGCCACGACTGCCCCTCGTCGGCGATGAAGATTACCGGCGCACGACGCACATCAGCAAGCTCCAGCACGTCGTACCATTCGTGCACCACGCCGTAAAGCGAGGTCCCCTCGACCGGCACGATAGAGCCGTCGCCCAGTCCCGCGCCGCTCGCCATATAACGACCGAGCAATGAGCCGTCGCTCCGGCAGTAGGAAATGAGGTTGGAGTCCTCGTAGACCTCCAGATAGCAGCCGTCGGAAACGGTCAAGCGGATCGCCTTGTCTCCGCCCGCGTACACAGCATCCTCCCACGGTGTGTAGGTATATTGGTCCAGCGGGCAGAGCCCGCCTGAGATGGCAAAGTCGTTTCGACAGCTCCCCAGCTCTCTTGCTCCGCTGAGCAGGGTCAGCTCCACGCCCGTGCCGTGCTCCAGACAGTCGATCTCATATTGGAACCTCTGCTCCGTCGTCCAGCGAAGGCTCTCGTCCGGCGTAAAGCTCGTGAGCGCGGCGCGCAGCAGCGCCTTGTCCTCTGCCGACGTAACGCCGTTCACCGAGTAACAGGAGAGCACATAGCAGTGATCGCCGTCGATCGGGACAAAATACAGCTCCTCATGCGCGTAGCCGTATGCGGCATCATAGCCGCCCCCTACATTATAGTAATAGTCCAGCGGCGCGCTCAGGTCGGTCTCAAAGCGCCACGCGCCGATGGAGGCGTAGTACGCCTTGATGTCCTCCATGTTGCCGTCCGCTCTTGTGACCTCAAAGTATGTGCTTCCATCCGCGTCCACGCTGGAGAGAGGCTTCCATTGCATCCATTGCGGCGTGAATAGCCAGTCGGTCGGCACATAGACGGACCAGCCGTCGCCCTCGTAGCGGTGGAACGCAGCCGTCTTCCTGACCGCGCTGCCGGTCCCGTCCGTATAGGTCAGCGTAACTCTGTGCAGATAGCGCGGATAGTCGGTCTCGTCAAGCGCAAGGTGGTCGGCGCACCAATCGTAGAGTGCCTCGCGGTAGTACGTCCTGCTGGAATCGTTTATGTAGTCCTTTACCATCCCCCACGTTCCGGTGTACAGAATGCGATAGCCGTCCGCGTTCGCAAGCACAACGAGCACATCGTACTGCCTGTTGTCGTACCAGCCATCGCCTATGCTGTACCAATCTCCCTGATCTGCCAGCGAAAGGCTTTCCTCGTCCGCAAAGCGCACCGCGTAATCGTAGCACCACAGCTCGGGTCTGCCGTCCAGCTCCGGGAAAACGCCGTCCAGCACGGCAGCGCGCTCCAGCTCGGTCGCCCGCACGTCGCTCACCGCGGCGACCGCCGCGCCGCCGGGCGGCTGCGGGAACAGGGCAACGCCGCTCTCGCGGACCGCGTTGGCGCGGTCGAGGGCATAGTCCTCCATCGTAGGCCAGACGTCCGCGTCCTTCGTTTTCTCATCTGTGCCGCTCTGCCATGCGATCAGCAGCGCGGAAGCGGCCACGGCCGCGACGGCGAGCGCCGCGAGCCACAGCCCGCGCCTTTTCTTTCCGCCGAGCACGTTCGCGAGCCGGCGCTTGAGCCGCTCCGCCGTGCTGCCGAAGCTCGTTGTCATCGGCACCGGCGCGATCTTCGCCTGCACCGCCGCGAGCAGCGTTTCGCCGTAGGCGGTTCTTTCCGCGTGCGCCATGCCCTCGGTCGCCCTGCTGTCGCAGGCAAGCTCCACATCCTCGTCCGCCTGCCGCAGCATCCAATAGACAAGCGGGTCGAACCAGTGGACGGCGTTCGCCGCCGTCAGCACGAGCTTATAGGCAAGGTCGTGCCGCTTGAGGTGGCAAAGCTCGTGGCGCAGGATGAAGCGCAGCGCGGCGGGCTCGTAGTCCTCGTGCGGCAGAAGCAGAACGGGATGAAATAGTCCGGTCATCATCGGCGTTCCCACCGCCTCGCAGAGAAGGAGCCGCGGCTGCTTCACGCCCAGAGCGGCACATTCGTCCGCGAGCAGCCGTGCGTAGTCGCTCCGTGTCGTCTCGTGCCGCCAGCGGCGCACAAGGCGGCAGAATCGTTTGTATTTTACTATCTGTAAAGTGATATAGCCTGTCATGCCAGACGCCCAAAGGAGGAACAGCAGTCCTGTGAGCGGAACATTTTTCGCGCTGTTGTCCGGCGCGGTCCTATCTGTGTCCCCGAATGTGACCGGCGGGTCGGCCGGCAGCAGGATTGTATCATTTTCGCCGCTAAGGACCGTTTTCTGCCGGCGCGGCAGCTCGTCGGTCCGCACCACGCTCGGCCCGCGCTGCGCGGAAAGGATCAGCGTGCGCTCCACCGGCGGCTCCACCCGCACCGGTGCGTCCGGCACCGACCAGTCCACCGGCAGCAGCAAAAAGACCGCCAGCGCCAGCCACAGCGCGCAGCGCAATCGCGCGCCGTAGCGCTCCCGCCAAAGCGGCTTTGTGATCGCGGCCAATGCGAGAACGGCAGCCGCGAGCAGCGAATGCTTGCAAAGCGTCAGCAAAAAGGGTGTCATCTCACTCCCCCGCCTTTCCGCTCATTTTATCCAGATAGCGCCGCAGCTCGTCGATCTCGCTCTGCGCGAGCGGCTTTTCCGCCGTCAGCGCCGCCACAAAGCTGCCCAGCGAGCCGCCGTAGAGCCGCTGCAGGACGCTTCGGCTGTCGAACTCGCGGTACTTCTCCTGCGAAACGAGCGGCGTATAGAAGTTGCTGCGTCCCTCGCGGCGCGCGCTCAGATAGCCCTTGTCGCACAATCGCGTGAGATAGGTGTTGATGGTGTTGATGCTCCAGCCGTGGGACGCCAGCGCGCCCTCGATGTCGCCGCGGCTGACCTCTCCGCCGTGCGCCCAGACCGCCTGCATCACGCTCAGCTCGGCGTCCGGCAAACGTTTTCTGCCGTCCATGCAAAAGCCCTCCTGATTTTACTACAAAAGTCGTTCTCTTATTTATACTACGTTCGTCGTAATTTGTCAAGCACCCGATTTGACGGAAAATTGCCGCGGCTCTTATCCTCTCCGCCGCATTTTATCCGGTGTAAAAAAGTTGAAAAAAGGTCTTGACAGCCGCCCTCCCCTATGCTATACTCTCCATTGTTCCGAGCGCGAAAGCCTTGAACCGATGGGGGTTTAGCTCAGCTGGGAGCCCGGTTGAAGCGGTAAACAACCCCCGCACTAATTGAATAAGAAATTACTCAGCGCACCCCTTACATGGGGGTATAGCTCAGCTGGGAGAGCGCTTGACTGGCAGTCAAGAGGTCAGCGGTTCGATCCCGCTTATCTCCACCAATCGGGTGCGCTGAGTATTCTTAATAAATGCTTGCTTTGAAAAAAGCAAGTTTTTTGTTTTATGTCCGCTTCCCTTTTGAAGCGGGCTTTTTTTATGCGGCGATTGCCGAAATGTCCAGTCCAGCGCTGAACTGCTCAAAGTCAATATTGAAGTCGATATGCAGCCGATAGTCCCGATACACCTCCACACGCCGGATCAGGCAGCTCACAATCATTTTCTTTGACTCCGTGCTGGCGCTGTCGTACATATCCGCCCATGAAATAATATCGTCATACTGAGCGTTTAAGGCGTCCAGCATGGCCTGTCCCTCGTCGTAGGCCGCCTGCGCCGCCCCCATAGTGTGCTGAACTTCGAGACATTTTGTCTCACAGTCAGAAATCAAAGAACCAAGCAAATCCTGCGAAAAAGCACTTTCGCCCCGGAGAGATTTAATGACCTCTGCCCGGAGCGTATCAAGCTCGGCGGCGGCCTTGGCGTAGTCTGATTTTGCACTTTTGAGAAGTGCCTTCCGTTCTTCCATCTTTTCACGATAACGGATATTGACGATTTCACTTTTGGGGATCGCTTTCATCCGTTCAAAGATCTGCCGCACCACCTTGTCAATGATACCGTCAAGAATATGCGCTGTGTAGCCAGTCTGCCCGTCACACTCGGTTTGTTTGCGGGTCTTGCCGTAGCAGATATACCGCACACGCTTTACAATGCGGTGAGCATCTTCCTTGCACGGATAAGCCTTGCCGTTGGTGGTGAGCGCCAGCCGAGAGCCACAATGCCCGCAAAAGACATTCCCGGCCAGCAAGGACTGGCCACGGGTATTCAGCGGTACACGCCGTTCCTGTTCGGCGGAGTTGGCGCGGGAGGTACGAATGTGCTGTGCGGCCTCAAACAGCTCCGGCGCTATGATCTGCAAATGGGGCAGCGTTTGGGAGCGGCTTTCGCCGCTACGAAGCACCCCGGTATATGTCAGATTGCAAATGATACCCCGGACGCTGGCGTGATGCCACATTTTACCCGTTCTCGCCCGATAGCCAAGATTATTTAAGTAGGTGGCGATCCGTTGAGCGCCGAAACCCTCATGCACATATTTGCCAAAGATGATCCGTACCACAGCGGCCTCGGCCTCGTTGACAGCCAGCTCAAAAACTTCGTGCTTGCGTTTATTGAAGCGCCCGCTCTTTACAAGGTCATACCCATAAGGAGCAAGGCCGCCCTTGAAACCGCCATCCTCGACAAGCTGGCCGAGAGCGGTTTTTGTGCGAATTGAAGTCTTTTCGCTTTCGCCGTCAGCCTGCCAAAAGCGGATGTAGTTGGTGAGCTTGTCCGTGTGATTATCAAAACGCTGCTCACCCTCCTGCGTACTCCAGACCCGGATGCCGTTCTTAACAAACCATTCCACCACGAAAGGCGTTTCGTCAGCGATACGCCCGATACGGTCAAACATGAACACAAGCAGAATATCGAATTTTCCCTGCTTGGCTCGTTCCTTGATAATTTGCAGCTTGTCCCGGTTTTCGGCTCTAACCTTATGCCCGGACACACCGTCCTCCTGTTCCTCGTGAACAATCGTCCAGCCCATTTTTTCACAGAAGCGATGGCACTCCCTGCGCTGCATGGGAATGTCGGCTTGGCTTTTGTCATTGTAGTCCACCTGCTTGTCGGTGGACACGCGGTATAGGCAATCGACTCGATTACCTGTCATCATTCTGTTTTCCATCATCATATTGATCCGTCCTTTCATTTGTCGATGGGTCAATGAAAAAACGCAATCAATACGCGGGGAATATGAAGTTTTCAAGGTACATAGGGACTACCCCCACTATTATTATCCCTCTGTTCGGGAGGGATTGCAAGGATGTCGCCGGAGCTATTTTTTGCCGTATTGTTGGCAAAGGAAGATAGTAGAATCTGCTTTACATGATGGAGCGCTGCCGCATTTTTGCAGTCTGCGAAGCTGGCGGTGATGGCGTAGCCATCCACAGCAAATGCGGTATGTTGTTTTCTCTGCTGCATAAAGACCTCCTTTTCAATTCTCGGCAACAGGGAAAGGCCAGCGCCTCATAAAAGCGCTGGCCTGTGACTTATGACCTTGGGACGAAATGTCCCAAGGTGTTTTTGACAGTTGGGAGCGCCGCACCCGCTCCTGTTGGCCTGTCATAAGACAGCTCATATTCAATGCGGCGCTCCCTCACAGCGGATAGCGACGATCCGTCACGGAGCATCAACTACCTTGCTGCGGAGAAGTGAAAACTACCTCTCATATACCAAGGACAAAAATCGGGCAAATGGAGATACCCTTAGAGAAATTTTTTCAAATATTTTCTCATGGCTGCCTTGCCGCTTTTGACGGAATGGCGGACGGCGCTCTTATCCACGCCTTGCTCCCGGGCAATCTGGCGGTAGCTCTTGCCGAGGATCAGATGTGCCTCCACCCGGACGCCCTGCACCTCCGGCAGAGAATTGAGGGCGTTCCAGAGGTGGACGAACAGCTCCATACGATCCAGAAGTTCCTGCGGCGTCGGCTCATGCAGGCAGGCCGAGTATTCGATCCCATCGTCACAGTCGAGGGAATACTGCGCCTTGTTGCGGATCACCCGCCGCTGGTAGGCAGCCTCATACAGCTTGTCGGCCCGCAGCTCGGCGGCCACTTCATCGGAAACTTCGATATATTCATCATGGGTGTACCAAGAGTAATAGTCCTTCAGATTGATAGTAGTCATTATATGTTCCTCCGTTCAGATTTTTGTTGTGGGTGGTCGATCTGAACGGGGGATGGCGGGGATCGGCAGCCGGGGCCACCCCTGCCTACCTTGGGACAACTTGTCCCAAGGTGGGTATAGAAAAACGCGCTCGCATGGCGTGATGCCACACAAGCACGTGAAACGACATATTCAGTTCTGTACTGACAAATTTCGCATCCAAGGCCGGACTGCGCCGCAGGGGGAGCTACGCTTTTTTTAGCTGGTGCAAATCATGGGGACTGCGCAAAAAGCCAAAGATGAGCAAGGCGGCATCCTCCTATATGCCGCCGCATAGGGTCTGCTATTCAAAAGCGGTTACGCACTCTGCAATTCTGGACAGCTCCTTTGCGGCATGGCAGAACTGGCCGTATTCACATACGGCTGTGCGTAACAGCATATTAAGATAAAGGGAAATCTTCGGGATGCAAATAGGGAAAAATTAGGGAAATTAAAAGTGGGCAAGGTGTATTTCAACCTTGCCCCTATGGGTCAGTATTCAGTTCGCCAACTTGGAATTGGTTTATCTTACTGAATTGCGTCAAGAACTTCTTTTTCCCAAGTTTCTTGTTCATCCGTATTACAAGCCAGTATCTCTCCATCAAAATGTATGTCTAACTCACCATACCAACTTTGGATGCGTAACATTCCTCCAGAGCCAATACTTCCATCATTTAGCACAACATTGTCAAAGTGGAAGATAACTTCCCATTGAAAATCACCTGCTTCTGTTGGGTGAATGCGTGTTCCTCTCGGTAATATGTCTTTTAAACTACGGCGGTAATCCTGCTCATACAGTAAAGCCCAAAGTGCTTCAAACTCTTTGCTATCCTTTTCAATACTAAACTCAGTAAGTTCTATTTGTTCATCCACTTTGTAGTATCCAGTAATCTCCGCGCATTTATCAAGATTAAGCATTGGATAGCGTTGTTGGATTGACATAGGTCTGCTATAAAACAAATATCCAAAAATGCATAGAAGTATTAAAGCAATTACAATGATTACTTTTCTTATCTTCATAGTTTTCATGCAATCACACTCCTTTGTTAAATCGAAATTTTCTTGTTGCTGGAATTTATTTTTCACCTATCGCATTAAAACAAATCACTGCACCGAGAATAAATAATACAATGCAGACAATGAATGGAATGATTAAGTCTAACCCCAGCAAACTTCCTAAAATGCCTGTAATTCCATTATAATCCCATTTGTGAGGTGCCGCAGAGCATAGGATAATTATTGCACCAACAAACCCCATTAGCTGCCACACAATTCCTAATATCATTCTTTTCATATAATCATACTCCTTTATCAAATTTAACTTGGTTAGGTTGCCTTTTTCTTTGCTCTGTAAATCAACATGATAATCGTATGGACAATAATGGCAACAACCGAAATAGCGATAATCAGACCATAGGAAGTAAAAGGCTTAAAGTAGTGTCCCATCGGCTCCAAACCAGTCAGTTTTGCAACTGCATAGGAAGAAGCAAAACTCAATACATTGCCGATATAGAGAACAGCGACATTGTTTGTTTTCAATGCTCCCCAACACAACAAGGCAAAGCCTGCAATCATTACCCCATAAAACAGCATTGTTCCAGAAGTTGCATCACCATTCACGGAGAGAAATGCAAATGGAACACAGTATGCAATCAACAGCAAGGCTCTAATAATCCATGTCTTTTTCATACAATCACACTCCTTTGCCAAATTCAAGACTTATCGTTCTCTGCTCTGTCAGCAGGAGTTTTCAATGTAATGGCATAGACCGTGTTTATCTGCATCGGATAACTTTCTGCAATATTACCATCGTAATAGACCACAATTTCGTCACCGATATTGAAACTGGTCATGCTGTCCTTGTTCTCCACATTCAGAGATACCCAATATTCGCCATTGTCATTTTCAATCAGAATGGCATCTTCATTCGTTTCTTTGACAATGCCTGTTATGCTTGGCTCATTGCTGATGATGTAATTCATGCTTCTGTTGTTGCAGCCAACCAATCCAAGCACACAAACCATTGCTAAAACTAATGCTATCAACTTTTTCATACAATCACACTCCTTTGTCAAATTCCAATTTGTCGGTCTGGCTCGTTATGGAAACGATAGCCGACTCCCCAAACATTCTTTATGTAGTCTCGGCCCGTGGTGGACAGCTTTTGGCGTAGCAGCTTGATTTGTGCTTTCACTACATCATCCACATTGTAGGCCGAGTGTTCGTTCCACACTTGCTCATAGAGCTGCTCCCGGCTGAAAACCTGTCCGGGGTTGCTTGCAAGGCAGAACAGCAGATCAAACTCCTTGCGGGTGAACTGCAAGTCCCGCCCGTTAAGCAGCACCTGCCGGGTCTGCGGATCAATTACAAGGTCTTTGCCAAAGGCCAGCGTGTAGCAGATCTCCCGCTGGGGTTTCAGTTCGCAATATAGCTCCATGAGGGATTGTGCCTGGGCAAGACATTCCTCCAGCGAATAGGGCTCCCCGATGTAGGCGTGTGCTCCGGCTTGGAATACCTTTAACCGTTCCACATGGCAGGATTGAGAGGACAGGATCAGAATAGGCGTTGTCCGGGCTTTTCGCATGGCCTTCAGCAGCTTGTGGTCGTCCTCGGCAGAAATACCAGCGTCCAGAATAATCAAACAGAACTCTGTCTTGATAAAAGTCTGCAAGGCATCGTGCATAGAGGATACGCAAACGATTTCTGTGTTTGGGGAGGTCAGATTATGCTTGATGGTTTGTGCTGCGGCCATATTTGCGTTGATGATCAGAATAGACTTATTCAAATATTCCTCCCCTCCTTATTGTGTGGGACTTTGGGACAAATTGTCCCGAAGTTATTTATGCCTTTCTTGAATACCGATGATATTCAGAGTTGTCAGCGCATCTTTCGATTTCAAGGTATCATTTTTCTAAATGTAGACTACGCCACCCGGTATTTCTATGCTGTCAACCAAAGTACAGTTATCCGGCACATAGCCAAGTTCATATCTTGCAGGCTTAACCCGCACATTCTCGGCCATTCTGATAAGCGTATCTTCATCGAAATGCCCGGAGATAGAAAACAGCGTATTCGTCGCTGTGTCAGTCCAAACAATCCCGTCGGTATACGCCTCGTCGAGGGAGATATAAATTGTACCGGGATTGCCGTTAATTGTAACTTGCTTTTCTGCGTACCCGACGCCATCTACATATAATGTTTCCTTGTCCGGCTCGGAAGTGTAACTAAACGAAATGAGCGTGTCGTACTCGTCCGTATAAATGTAAGTTTCCCCTCCGGCGGTTTCATAGGAAGTCACAAAAATACAGCCCTCCGGCACCCAACCCAATTCATACTTTGCAGGGTCAGTAACAACAGCTTCGCCCTCAAAGAAATATTCATAGAAGCCTTCGTACTGTTGCCGTACCCAACCAAAGAAAGCGGCTCTGGCCTCGACGTTGAAAGTGAGGATCGCACTCCCGGTCAGTAGCACCGCCAAGAGGAAACAGACCGCAGCGGATCGCACACGGGGCCAGATGATATATTTCTTTTTCGGCTGGTAGGCCACAGCCTCCATTATGTATTTCTCGCTGATCTCGCCCATAGCATCAGAAAAGACACTCGCGGTCATACCAACACCTCTTTCTCTATCAAATACTCCCGGAGCTGTTTCCGGGTGCGAATAAGCCGGACGGAAACATTTTTCTCCGTCATGCCGGTATGCTTTGCTATATCGGCGTAGCTGTCCGAAAACCAGTAGCGGCGCATGAAGATCACCCGGTTTTCTTCCGAAAGGGTATCAAGGAAACTTTCAATGATCCGGGCCAGCGTTTTCGCTTCAACAGTTTCTTCCACCGTCACCGGATCAGCCAGACAATGCTCCAGTTCTTCCAAGGCCACATCATAAGCGCCGTTCCGTTTCATGGCCGTATTTGCGCGATGCCGCATGATGGAATACCTACGGACGATCTTGCAGACAAAGGCCAGCAGCGGATTGGGCCGCTGCGGAGGGATCGCGTTCCAAGTGCCAAGGTAGGCATCGTTCACACATTCCTCCGCGTCCAGATTGTTATTCAAAATGTTATAGGAAATACTGTAACAGACTTTTCTGTATTTGCTGTCCAGTTCTCTGATCGCCGTTTCTGATCTGGCGAAGAATAGCTCTATTATTTTTTCGTCCTCCATCAAGGTATCGCCCTCCTTTCTTTCTGTTTCGCGCCTCGTGACAAAAAGCCCCAAAGCACCCTCTACTTATACACTTGCAATCCAAGGCAAAAAACTACACAAAAATAGAATTTTTTCTTTGGGACAAACTGTCCCGAAGTACCGCTATTATTGTACTGTCATTTGCCCGTTTCTTCAACACATAAAGATGAAATTAAATATGAGGTATAATGAAATTTACCGCCGTTCAAATACTATTACCCGAAATGTAAAATTACATTAGGTGGTGATGCTATGAAAATTGAACGGGACGAGCGCAAATTTGACTTTCACGGAATCGGACTTGCCATCAAGAAAGCCCGTGAGCGTGAGGGCATGACGCAGGAGCAATTAGGATACATTGTTGACCGCGATCCGCGTACCATTATGTATCACGAAAATGACGGACAGCATCCGAGCCTAAATGCCTTTTACCAAATGGTAACAATGTTCGGTATCTCCGTGGACGAATACTTTTATCCCGATATGGGAGCCGATGAAGCCGCAAAGAAGCGGATCAACATTCAGCTTAATTCCCTCAATGAAAGTGAGCTGCGGCTCGTCGAGGGGATTATCAATGCGATCATAGAAAACCGTGAAACGGAGGAGGCGTAAGAAACGGCGCTGCCTCCGTTTTTCGCGGGGATTCCGGGGAACGCACTAACGGCAAGCAGGGCAAGTGTAGCCACACTTGCTATTTTTGCATCCCGGCGGGCTGCAAAAACGCTTGTTGGGGAGCCTCCCCAAACCCGGCTTTGGGACATTTTGTCCCAAAGTAATTTGTCAGCGTCACCGTGCGCTATCGCTCCTGTTCCTTTTTGCGCTGGCCGTCCGTGACACCCAGCAGATGGTCGATGTTGGCCTTGACCGCCACGGCCTGCCGCATCTCCTCCTGCGCCGAGCGGTACTCGGTATAGAGTGCCTTTTTCCGCGCCGCCAGTTGGCGGCGCTTTTCTTTCAGCTCTGCCATCTTTGGCAGCTTCTCACCGCCCAGCAGCTCTCCCATTGTGGCCTTGGCCGCTCGGTAGTCCGCCAGCTCCGCCTCATGCTCGGCAAGGTATTTCCGGCTGTACTTGGCGGCCTTGTACCCATCAAAGACAGGGCGGGTCTTGGCGTACCGCACCACGGCTCCCATCAGCTCGGAGGTTGCGGACAGGTCAGCCTCCGTCCGCCGGAGCTGTTCGGTCAAAGAGTGAAAACGGGAAACGGTATCCTCGGCCTTGGCGGAGAGCTGGTCATACTCGGTGATGCTCTGCTCCTGCATGAATTGAAGTGCCGCTGCCATCTGTTTTAGGTTATAGACCTTTGCCCACCGTGCATAGGCCGCACCTTTGCCGGAGCGCAGGTGCTCCTGTATATCCACGATCAGATTGACACGGCGAGGGGCGGCAGGCGCAGGAACAGGCTGCTCCGGGAGTGGGCGCTCCCCGGCGATGACGGCCTTGATGTTCTCGGGATCATAGCCGTCCCCGAGGGTGGACGCTCGCAGCCGGGTTGCCCGCTCCTGCCCCGGAACAAGAAAAGAGATCGTACCGCCGCGCCCATGCTTGACCGTGAAGCCAGATACCTCCATGAGCCGGAGAAAAGCGTCAAAATCGGCGGGGCATTTGGCAAGAGCTTCATTGATGGCAAGCCGCAGCTGCTCCTTGTACGAGGGCTGCCGCTCCGTCCCCAGCCACGCCCCGTAATGGAGAAAGTGCCCCTTGCTGTGCAGCTTGGGGTTGGTGATGACGGACAGATCATTTTCAAGGCAAATGCGGTCAGAGAGCCGCCGCACCGCACGGCCAGAGCCGATAAAGTCCCGGAACTTCCGGGTGCAGTCCAGCGAGGTCGAGTTATAATAAATGTGGTTGTGGATGTGCGCCTTGTCCGTGTGGGTGGCAACGAAAAAGGCGTACTTGCCCTTTGTCCAGCGCATCGCCGTTTCATAGCCGATGCGGTTGGCCTCCTCCGGTGTGATCTCCCCGGGCTTGAATGACTGGCGGATCTGATAGCACAGCACATCGGCATCTCGCCGCTGCTCCCGGCCTGTGGCAGCTTTGTACTTTGCTTTGCTTAAAAGGAATTCGGCATCGGCGGTCATGTGGTCGCAGCCGTAGGACGAGATCAATTCGCCGCCCTCGGTCTTGTCCGGGTTTTGCCCGTAGTCAAACCGCTCTTTCAAGGACTGCGCGATGGTTTCGCCCTTGCTGATTTTGTGCTTCTTGTAGTAGGTCGTGGCCGTAGGCAGCCCTCCTTTCAGCATTGAATAGTCATAGATAATCTGTTATACTTGTACCGATATAACTGCGGAGATACTTTACAATAGAGACTTGACGGAGGACTTCATAAATGTATAGAGAATTAGTTTTGGAGCTTACCAAAGGAAATGAGTGGGTGAAAGTTCAACCGCCTTGCTCTGAGACTGTAATATCCGAAGCAGAAAAAGTTGTAGGATACTCGTTCCCCGAAGAATTAAAAAATCTACTAAGGGAAATGAATGGTGATAAGTGGCTCTTTTTATCGGCTGAAGAAATAATCGAGAATGTAAAGCTGAATCGAGAGATATTCCTCCCACTTTTTGAGGAAGATTATAGCAAAGAAGAATATCAGGAACGAGTGGATAGGTTCATATTCTTCGCAACGAATGGGTGCGGTGATTATTATTGTTACCGTGTTTGCCCAAATGGGACGGCTGATAAGAGCGTAATTTACATCTGGGAACATGAATACATAGGGGATAGCTGTTGTTGGAGGCCTGTTGCCAACAACATAAAGGAACTAATCGTGCGATATTGTAACGGCGAGATTTAATAATCCGGCAGTTTCCATCTTGTCGAGATAGGTGCTATATAAATAAAACGGCGGCTGTGGTCAGCCGCCGTCGTTTCAGCTTTGGGACATTTTGCCCCGAAGTATCAGCCGATGATGAAGTCCCGCAGGGCAAACTTGGCCGAGTGTAACTTGTCCACCAGCCACTCAGCGATGGCGGGAACGCCAAAGGGAGAAACGAGGAACGCAAGGACGAGGAACACGATCCCGCCCACCGTCTGCCCGCCGACGAACAGAATAAGTGAGAGCAGCGTCAGCACAATGCAGCCCATCTCACACACGGCGGACGCCACGCAGAACAGAAATGTAACCATAGCGGCCAGCAGGGACAGCGCCACCATCACGGGGGCGGCAAGGATTTTGAGAACGATCATAGCAGCTACCTCCATTAAAAAATCGGGTTGGTTTGTCCTTCTACCCATATTATACCGCTGGGAAAATAGGCACACAAGGATGTCGAGCTTTCACCACTTTGGGACAAAATGTCCCGAAGTCGTGAAAGCCGGGGAACGGCGCAAGGCCGCTCCCCGACAGGTCATAGGCTCACCACAGCCGACAGCTTTTTCAGCAGCTCGGACAACGGCTCCCAAAGGTCGGCATAGTCCTTTTGGAGCGCCGTGATCTCCGAGGGATAGATGCCGTAGGTATTGGCATGGACGGCCACTTGGTTTAGGTTGTTGGCACACCGCCGCTGCAAGGCCACCAGCTCCCGGATGTCCGAGAGGTCAACATGGAGGACATAGCCGTTGAGCGCCATTTTCCGCATATAGGCTCCCATATTGGAGATCCCGGCCTCGGCCATGCGGCCAGCGATCAATGCCTGTTCCTCCGGCGTCACCATCACATGAAGATGGACAGAGCGCCGACGCTTTTTTGTCAACGCTCCTCACGCTCCCGGCTGCGGCGCTTGGGCGGGTGTTCCCGCACCTTGTCCAGCGGCTTT
>ENA-UEYI01000667-UEYI01000667.1-human-gut-metagenome-genome-assembly--contig:-NODE-667-length-33193-cov-6.270685_pt1 | contig 33193 bp, 28 predicted proteins | sample MGYA00242900_ERZ507916 | MGnify/ENA primary metagenome ERZ507916 (study PRJEB26167, sample SAMN06115521) | human gut metagenome | host: Homo sapiens | place: China:Chongqing | collected 2015-09-02...
TTTCGTTGTTCCTTTATTGTTTTACTTATTCCAACTATTCGTGTTAATTATATCGCAAATGTGCGGTACGGTCAAGCGGCGATGACCTGAATTTCAAAAGAGACCGGTCACGTCGGGCTGACAGGCCGCAGGTCACAGCTTTTTCCGCAGGACCGTATGGTGGAAGATGCCGTCGGCAAAATACTCGTTGGAGGCAAACACCGGCGCGCCCTCAATATCATAGTCCACCTCGTCCATGTTCAGCAGCGGCGTTCCCTGTGGCACCTGAAAAACATCAGCCAGAGCAGCGTCCGCAGCCACAGGCCGCAGGTCCGTCAGGTCCAGATAGGACGAAATTCCGCAGACATTCTGGAGGAAATCGAAAATGGGCTGACGCAGTTCCTCCGCTGTATAGGGCCGCTGGAGCTTTGCCTTTTCCACCACATCCTCGCAGTAGATGGCGGGGCGGCCGTCGGCGGTGCAGAGCCGGGAGATCCGAAGGATCGGCGTTCCGGTGGGGATGCCCAGCTGGGCGGCCACCTTACTATCCGCCTTGTCATCGGCAGCCCGGACAAAGGCCACGCCGGGAGTGTGTCCGCTCTGGCGGATCATATCCAGAAACTCTACTTCAATGTCCATTCTGGCCGGTGCACCCAGCACATGACGGTTGATAATGGTGCCAACTCCATGACGCCGGGTAATGAAGCCCTCCCGGTCCAGAGAAGCCAGAATATCCCGCAGTTGTGTGCGGCTGATGCCCAGCATTTCCGACAATACGCTTTCCCGGGGAAGCCGGTCACAATGGGCGTACTCTCCCACCTGCATAGCGGTGAGCAGCTGCGCCCGGATACTCTTGGACTGTCTTGGGTTCTGACTCATGTCGGTCCTCCCTTCCGTTTCGCCGTCCGGTTCGATTACGGAGCGGCCAAAATAGGTATTACCATTTTTAGACATTGTACCGAATGGACCGCCGTTTGACAATGCGCATATTCAACAGATTTCAATAGTGTTTTTCGGGGCAGTCTTGTCCGCCCTGTCATGAAAGGTCGATCTTTCTTTGTCGAATTTTTTGTGTACTTTTACTATGTACATTTGTCCGTGTATCACGTATGATAAAAACACTTTTACCACGGAGGCGCTGCCTATGAAAAATATTGTATTGATTGGTATGCCTGGCACAGGGAAAAGCACCGTCGGAAAGGCGCTGGCGGAGAGGCTTGGTTACGAATTTGTGGACGCAGACGATCTCATCGTCCAGACCACCGGCAAAACACTGCCGGAGATCCTGCGGCAGGACGGGCTGGAGGCCTTTTACAAAATTGAAAATAAAGTAGGTACGGATCTAAATCGGACCCACACCGTCATTGCCACCGGCGGCAGCATGGTGCTCTACCCGGAGGCCATGGCCCATTTGAAGGAAGGCAGCACGGTGATCTGGCTCCAGACGCCCTTTTCTCAGCTGGAAAAGCGGATGCCGGCGGATCTGTATGACCGGGGCATCGCCGTGCCGGCAGGAACGCCGCTGCGGGAGATCTATGAGGAGCGCTGCGTTCTCTACGCCCGGTATGCCGACCTCATCGTGGTCAGCCAAGACGGTGAGGCCGACACCGCCCGATTGGTAGAGGACGTGATGCGGACTGTGGGTCTGGAAGCCTGATTGAACCTGATCGGACAAGAGGGCCGCGGGCAAGTCCGCAGCCTCAGCGTGTCGAAAAGTCTTTTCTCCCCGCTGAGCCAGTTTTCAGAACTTTATAAAAGTTCTGAAAACTAATGATTTCAATGGCGAAGAAATACGTTGCCGACCTAACCGTTTTCCGGGCGCAAGACGCCCGAAAAACGGGAGTCTTCCTCGAAACAGGCTCGCTTCATCCGCCACTGGCGGCGCTTCACCTGTTTCCCCTTCTTGGGTTATCTCCGCGCTAAGAGCCGCCTTGCGGCGGTTGCGCTCCGAAACGCGCCTGCGGGCGCAGTCCCGCGCACACCCTTCACCCGCAAGGGGTATGCAGCATCCGTAAAGCGGCGGAGCCGCTAACGGCTGACCTACCTTACCGTCGCGGAAAATTTATCACTTTATTGACAGCCTCAGCCGGCGGCCTTTGGCCGCCGGCTCTTTTTTCGGCCAAACCACCCCGGCGCGTCTTGACGGGCAAAATCCCGCATAGACTGTCCCGAAAGGGGCGATTGGATGCTGGAAGCACTGAATACCCTCCTGTGGGGGGCGGGGACGCTGGCGCTGATCTTAGGGACCGGAGCGTGGCTGACCCTGCGGACAGGGGGCTTTCCCCAGCGAAATTTAGGGCGGGCACTGGCCTTGTCTTTAGGGCGGGAGGCCCGGCGGAAAGGCCGGGGCGGCGTGTCCCCCTTCGGCTCCCTGATGACTGCGCTGGCCTCCACGGTGGGCACCGGCAACATCGTGGGCGTGGCGGCGGCGCTGGTATCCGGCGGGCCGGGGGCGCTGGTGTGGATGGAGCTGGCGGCGTTTCTGGGACTGGCAGCCAAGTTCGCTGAGTGCATGCTGGCGGTGAAATACCGCCGTGTCCGCCGGGACGGCACCCGTTGGGGTGGACCTATGGCGGTGATGGAAACGCGGCTGGGGTCAGCCGGGGCGGTTTTGGGCCGCTTCTACGCCTTATTCGCCCTGCTGATGGCCTTTGCTATGGGGGCGATGGCCCAGTCCGGGGCCTTGGCGGATACTTTCTCCGCCGCCTTTGCCTACTCCCGCTGGCGGGTAGGACTGGTGACGGCGGTGCTGGCCCTGGCGATTTTATTGGGCGGCATCCGCCGCATCGCGGATATTTCTACGGTGCTGGTACCGGTGATGGCGCTGCTGTATTTGGGCGGTGGACTGGCGGTGATCCTGGGAAACCTCCGCCGCCTGCCGGAGGTGGTGACCCTGATGCTCCGGTGCGCAGTGGCGCCGGAAGCCGCGCTGGGCGGGGCCTTGGGGATCGTCACCCGCCGGGAGGCCCTCCGCTGGGGCGTTGCCCGGAGCGTTTTTTCCAACGAGGCGGGGTTAGGTTCCGCCGCCATCACCGCCGCCTGCGCTGACACGGATGAGCCGGTAAAGCAGGGGCTCATCAGCATGACCGGCGTGTTTTTCGACACCATGGTGATCTGCACCGTTACCGGTCTTGCCATCTGCTGCTCCGGTACGCTGGGAGCGGCGGATGGCAAGGGGCGCCCCCTCACCGGCGCGGCGCTGACCCTCCGGGCCTTTGAAACGGTGCTGGGGCCGCTGGCCCCGTGGCTCATCGGCGTGGCGTTAGGGCTGTTTGCCTTTACCTCCGTGCTGGGCTGTGCGGTTCAGGCAGAGACAACGGCATCATACCTGCTGGGACCGGAGGCGGTACGGCCCTGCCGGGTGCTGTACGGACTGGCGGTTTTTGTCGGAGCGGTGATCCCTATGGCCACGGTCCTTCAGCTGGCGGATCTCGCCAACGCACTGATGGCCTTTCCGAACCTCGTCTGTCTGCTGCTGCTCTCCGGTGAGATCGCCGGAGAATGTGGCAGAAAGGAGCGGTAAAAATGGCAGCTATCAGAAAAGTAAAGCGGGTAAGAAAGCGGCAAGGAAGAATGTCTCCGAAACCGCAAAGGTTCTGAAAATGGCTCCAGTGGTGCAAAAATGCTTTTTTGTGCCGCTGGAGCTGTAAATTTTCTGTGACGGCGTTGCATTTTTGTGATTTCGTGGTATGATAACCGTGGTATAAAATTTTTGAAAAGGACTGATACCATGACAAAAATCGACATCGTCTCCGGCTTCCTGGGCGCCGGTAAGACCACACTCATCAAAAAGCTGCTGGCGGAGGCCTACAAGGGCGAAAAGCTGGTGCTGATCGAAAACGAATTTGGCGAGATCAACATTGACGGCGGCTTCCTGAAGGAATCCGGCATCCAGATCTCCGAGATGTCCGCCGGCTGCATCTGCTGTTCTCTGGTGGGCGACTTCAACAAGGCTTTGAAGGACGTGGAGTCTCAGTTCCACCCCGACCGCATCCTCATTGAGCCCTCCGGCGTGGGCAAGCTCAGCGACGTAATCGTGGCGGTGGAGAACACCGTAAAGGACGTTCCCGAGATGAAGCTCAACAGCTTCGTCACCGTGGCGGACGCCACCAAGGTGAAGGTCTATATGAAGAACTTCGGTGAGTTCTACAACAACCAGATCGAGGCCGCCGGTACCATCATCCTCTCCCGGACTCAGAAGATGACGCAGGAGAAGCTGGAGGCCGCCGTGTCCATGCTCCGGGAGAAAAACGCCGATGCCGCCATCATCACTACCCCTTGGGATGAGCTGGATGGCAAGGCCATCCTCTCCGCCATCGAAAAGGTCTCTCTGGCCGATGAACTGCTGGAGAAGATGCGGGCCGAACATGAGGCCGATGAGCACGAGCACCATCACCATCATCATGACGGCGAGGAGTGCGACGATCCCAACTGCTCCTGCCACCACCATGACCATGAGCACGAGGAGCATGAGCATGAACATCACCATCATGACCATGACCATGAGCACGAGCATGAGCACGAGCATGACCACGAGCATGACCACGAGCATCACCATGACCATGACGAGTGCTGCGGCCATGAGCATGAACACGAGCATCATCATGACCACGGCGAGTGCGATGACCCCAACTGCTCCTGTCATGACCATCACCATCATCACCACGCCGATGAGGTGTTCACCTCCTGGGGTAAGGAAACACCCAAGGTGTATACGCAGGCGGACATCGACCGTATTCTGACGGCGCTGGATTCGGGCGACTACGGCGCCATTCTCCGGGCCAAGGGCATCGTGAACGGCACCGACGGCGCATGGATCGAGTTCGACTATGTGCCGGAGGAGCATGAGATCCGGGCAGGCCATCCCGACTACACCGGCCGCCTGTGCGTCATCGGTTCCAATCTGAAGGAGGAAAAGCTGGCAGAGCTGTTCGGCCTGTAAGCGAAAAAATTCATGGCTGATATTCCTGTATATCTCATCGCCGGGTTTTTGGACGGCGGCAAAACAGATTTTATCAACGGCATTTTAGAGGACGGCTTCGCCCGTGAGGACAAAACCCTCCTGATCTGCTGTGAAGAGGGCGAGCTGGAATACGAGCAGAAGGCGCTGGACAACGTGACGGTGGTCACGGTGGACGAGGAGACCGCTCTCACCTGCTCCCAGTGCAAGGGATGGGAAAAGCAGTACAAACCCAAGCAGGTCCTCATTGAGTACAACGGCATGTGGTCCATGGAGCGGCTGTACCGGGAGGTGCTGCCCGCCAACTGGGTCCTCTATCAAGTGATGACCTTTGTGGACGCCAATACCTTTGAGACTTACGCCAAGAACATGGGCCAGATCATGATGGAAAAGATCACCAACGCCGACCTGCTGGTGTTCAACCGCTGCACCGATGAGCTGAAGGCCGCACTGCGGAAGCGGAATCTGCGGATGGTGAACCGCCGGGCGGACATCTATCTGGAAGATCTGAATGGCAACAGCGAGGACTACAACAACGGTGAGGTCTGTCCATTTGATCTGAACCAGCCGGTGATCAACATTCCGGACGATGACTATGGTGTCTGGTATGTGGACGTGATGGATTACCCTGACCGCTGGGCAGGGAAAACCGTTCACATGAAGCTGCTCATGTGCCACTCCAAGAAGTATCCCGGTACCCACTGCCCCGGACGGTTCGCCATGGTCTGCTGTGAAAATGACGTGCAGTTCTTGGGTCTGGTGGCCAAGGGCGTGGATCTGAATAAGTACAAGAACCGGGACTGGGTGGAAGTCGAAGCCCGTATGGCTTTGGAAAATCACTCTGCCTACAAGGGCAAGGGCCCGGTAATGCACATCATCTCCATCAAGCCCTGTGAAAAGCCCGCCAACGAGGTCGTGACCTTCTGATCTACTGATATTCAAAAAGCACGTTTCCTTTTGACAAGGAAACGTGCTTTTCTTCTTGCATACGCTTCTTATATTTGTCACCGTGCAAGCCATTGGCAAATCAACCGTTATTTCAGTGCCGTTGTGCCGCTCAGAATTGCTGAGGAGGGTCTGTTGTTCCGGTATCACCGCGGCCTTGATTTTGCGGTAAATCGCCCTCATTTTCAATACGATTCGTATTTTTTGTTTTCAAATCGACATTTTGTATTGTAATTCCGCAAGTTTTTTGAGGAATCCCGGTTTTCTTTCCGCTTCGCAAAGCTCGCAAAATTTCGGGAATACTTGCAAATTTCAGGCAAATCCATATAATAGAGGTATTCTGATATGAAAGGACTTTACGTTTTGAAAGAAAAGCGGATCTATAAAAGAGAACTGCCCCTCTGGGGGAGTCTGCTGGCCGCCGTTTTGCTGGCAGGCTGTATTACTTTACTGGCCTTGTGGTGCCAGCCAAACGCCCTGCGGACGGTGCTGGCAGGGTTCAAGGCCCAGCCCCTGCTGATCGTTTTGAACGCCCTCCCCATTGGACTTTTGCTGCTGGCCTTCGCCTTCCTGTTCCGGAATGTCTTTTACAGCGGGGCGCTGGTGAATTTCTTCGTCTGCGCACTGTCCCTTGCCAACCGGGTCAAAATTGAGGTCCGGGATGAGCCGGTGTTCCCCCGGGACTTCTCCCTTCTGCGGGAGGTGGGCAGCGCCATCCAGTCCTATGACATCCGCTATCCGGTGAAGGCCATCGCCGTAGTGGCGCTGACCACCGTGCTGCTTATCGGCCTTGGGGTCCTGTTCCCCAGCCGTCCGGTGTCCTTCGCCGCACTGAAGGCCAAGCTGACAAAACGGGACGCCGTGGCCGTGTTCCCCGGCCGCTGCTGGCCGGAGCGGATCGTGGGCGCGGTCCTCAGTTTTGGCGTCCTGACTGCGCTGATCTTCACGGTGTACGCCAGCAATACCCTCTACAATTCCTTCCGGGTCAGCAACGCCTACTATGTCCCGTCGGTATTCAACGAGCTTGGTTTCCCCTACTGTTTCTGCCACCAGTTCACTACCTATCCAGTGGACAGGCCGGAGGGCTTTTCCAAATCCGAGGCTGCCGGTTGGGAGACCGGCGGGCAGACGGGGCTGGGCAAGGACGTCAGCGTAATCCTCGTGATGAATGAGGCGTTTTCCGACCTCACCGACCAGCCTATGTTCAACTGGGCGGAGGAAACCGATCCCCTGCCCAACCTCCACGCTTTACAGAAGGACCCTCACACTCTTTCCGGTCACATCGTGGTCCCCGGCTTCGCCGGAGGCACCGCCAATACGGAGTTCGATGCGCTGACGGGAATGCAGACCAATGCACTGTCCGTCACCGCCACCTCCGCCATGCGGGTGGTGAACCGGAATCTGGACAGCTTGTTCCGGGTGTTCGGGGCGGACGGCTACCGCACCTCCTTCTACCATCCCGGCGATGCCTGGTTCTACAACCGCGAGAATGTCTACCGCTGGCTGGGGGCGGAGCACGAGGTATTCGCCAAGGACATGAAAGATCTGGAATACAAGGGCCGCTGGGTCACGGATGACTACATGGCTGGTCTGATCGAGGAAGAATTTGAAACGGCGGTCAGCGAGGGCCGCCCCCTGTTCAACTACACCACCACCATCCAGAACCACATGAGCTACACCGCCGACAAGTACGGCGAGGGCTATGTGTTCCCACCGGTCTCCACCACGGCGGACATCTCCCCGGAGACCCGCACCATGCTGGAGGTCTACACCGAAGGCGTCCGTGATGCCGACGCCATGCTGGGCCGGCTGACGGCTTACTTCGCAGAGCGGGAGGAGCCTGTGGTGCTGGTGTTCTACGGCGATCACCTGCCCTATCTGGGGGACAACCAGAAGGGCTATGCGGAGTTGGGATCTGAGGTGTCCATCCCGGAGAACGAGCGGGAGGACATTCTCTGCTCTTACAAGACCCCCTATGTGCTCTGGGCCAATGACGCCGCCGCGGACACGCTGAACTGGAACGAGGCCGTGGCCGCGCTGGACCTGCCGGAGGACGGCGTTCTCTCTGCTTCCTTTTTAGGCAGCGTCCTGCTGGACCTCACCGGCCGCGCCGGGGAAAGTCCGTGGTTCGACTTTCTCTCCTCCCTCCGGCGGATCGCGCCGGTAGTACAAAAGAAAACCTATATTCTAGCGGACGGCTCCGTACTGCCGCAGCGAATTTTGAACGAGCAGACGGATGAATCGTCCATGGAATTAAAAGACGCCGTCCGCAAGTGGCGCTGCTGGAGCTATTACAAGCTGAAATACGCGGACGTGGGTTAGACCCACCGCGAATATATGGAAAAAGCGGTTCCGGAACTTCCGGAACCGCTCTTTTGTATCAGCTTTTCGCTTCGATCTTCGCTCCGCATTTGGGACAGGTGATAACGATCTTCCCCTTCCCAACCGGCACCCGGCAGATGGCGCCGCATCTGCAGGTGAAGTACTTGTGCTCCTTATCCGCCCGGCGGGCCTTGGCCCCGGCGGCGTTGTTCCGGGCCTTCCAGATCCAGCCCATAAACTTCTGGTTCTCCGCCCGGCGCTTGGTCAGGTTTTTGGAGAACATCCGGAACAGAATAAACACCATCAGCACCCAAAGGAGGGATTCGCAGATCCGGGCGGGGATCCATAGCCGCAGAAGGCTGAAAATCAACTGGGCCACCAGAATCACCAGATAGCCCCGCAGAAGAGCCTGATTCATCTGATCCATGCCGTTCCGGCCGTACATGAACCGCGCCACCGCGCATCTGAATTTATAGAACATACGCCTGCTGCCTCTTTCCGTCGGCTCCCGCGGAACCGTAACTGTTTTTACCTTACATATTTTAGCGGATAGGTCAGAGAAAGGCAACGGTTTAGCAGCGGAGTTTACAAAAAAGTAATTTCTTTCCAAGTCATTCCGTGTTAAAATGACATACGATATGAAAATACACAAAGGAAGTGTTTGGTTTATGGCAAAGAAACAATTCAAAGCGGAGTCCAAACGGCTGCTGGACCTGATGATCAACTCCATCTACACCCACAAGGAGATCTTCCTGCGGGAGATCATCTCCAACGCCAGCGACGCCTGCGACAAGCTGTGCTATCAGGCTCTGACGGATGACAGCGTGAAGCTGACCCGGAAGGACTTCAAGATCGACCTGTCTGTCAACAAGGACGCCCGGACCATCACCGTTACGGATAACGGCATCGGTATGGACAAGGAGGATCTGGAGAACAATCTGGGCGTCATCGCCTCCTCCGGTTCCTACAAGTTCAAGCAGGAGGTGGGAGATGACACCAAGGACACTGACGTGATCGGTCAGTTCGGCGTGGGCTTTTACTCCGCCTTCATGGTCTGCGATCAGGTGACGGTCCGCACCCGGAAATTCGGCAGTGACACCGCCTATCAGTGGCAGTCCTCAGGGGCCGACGGCTACACCGTCACGGAATGTGATAAGTCCGATGCGGGCACTGAGGTCATCATGCACCTGAAGGATGATACAGAGGACGAACATTACAGCGAGTTTTTGGAAGAATGGAAGCTCCGGGAGCTGATCAAAAAGTATTCCGACTACATCCGCTTCCCCATCCGCATGGCGGTCACGAAAACGAAAAAGGTGGCCTCCTGCATGTCCGACAAGCCGGACGAGGTACCCTATGTGGAGATGGAGACCCTGAACTCCATGGTCCCCATCTGGCAGCGGAAAAAGGCCGATGTGAAGCCGGAGGAATATAACGAGTTCTATCGGGAGAAGTTCCACGATTTCGCGGACCCCCAGCGGGTCATCACCGTGTCCGCTGAGGGTGCCGTGACCTACAAGGCCTTGCTGTTCATCCCCGGCACCACTCCCTTCGACTTCTACACCAAGGAATACGAAAAGGGTCTGCAGCTCTATTCCAGCGGCGTTCTCATTATGGACAAGTGTCCGGATCTGCTGCCGGAGCACTTCCGGTTCGTCCGGGGCGTGGTGGATTCCCCGGATCTGAGTCTGAACATCTCCCGGGAGCTTTTGCAGCATGACCGCCAGCTGAAGGTCATCGCCGGAAATCTGGAAAAGAAGATCAAGAGCGAACTGGCCAAGATGCTCAAGGACGAGCGTGAGGCTTATGAAACCTTCTGGAAGAACTTCGGCCGCCAGTTGAAATACGGCGTGGTCAGCGAGTACGGCATCCACAAGGACCTGCTGCAGGATCTGCTGCTGTTCTGGTCCTCCACGGAGAAGAAGCTGGTGACGCTGGATGAGTACGTCTCCCGGATGAAGGAGGATCAGAAGGTCATCTATTATGCCGCCGGTGACACCGTGGATAAAATCGACAAGCTGCCTCAGCTGGAGGCTTTGAAGGATCAGGGGGTGGAGATCCTCTACTTCACAGAGGAAGTGGACGAGTTCGTGGCCCAGACCCTGCGGAGCTACAAGGACAAGGAGTTCCGCTCCGCCATGGACGGTGCATCCGACGAGTCCGCTCAGGAAAAGGCTAAGGAGGAGGCCGACACCCATAAGGACGTGTTTGCCTTCGTGAAGGAGACGCTGGGCGACGCGGTGGCGGAGGTGAAACCCTCCACACGGCTGAAATCCCACCCTGTATGTCTCACCGCCGGCGAGGGCCTGAGCTTTGAGATGGAGAAGTATTTCCAGCTCATGCAGCCTGACAGCAGCATCAAGGCCCAGCGGATTCTGGAGCTGAACACGGAGCACCCGGCCTTCACCGCTCTGGAGAACGCCGTGACCGCCGACCCGGAAAAGGCCAAGATCTACGCCAAGCTGCTGTACGATCAGGCGCTGCTGATCGCGGGACTGCCGCTGGACGATCCCTCCGGCTACACGGATCTGGTGTGCGGACTGATGAAGTAAGTCTGATAAGCAAAACCTTGCCCCCGGCGTGTCTTACAAGACACGCCGGAGGCAGTAGGGCGAAAAGGTCTTTTCGCCCTGCTGCCAATATTTTCAGAGCTTTTGTAAAGTTCTGAAAATATTTAATTTAAATAGCGCAGGACACCCTTCTTGGGTTTCCCGCGCACACTCTTCACCCGCAAGGGGTATGCGGCATCCGTAAAGCGGCACAGCCGCTAACGGCTGCCCTACCTTACTATCGCGGAAAATCTACCATTTTATCGAAAGACTCCCCCCGGCGTGTCTTACAAGACACGCCGGGGGCCTTTTTGCTATTTCTCGCTATTTCGGCAACTCCGCGCGCAAAAACACCTCCGCGTGGAAAATCCACGCGGAGGTGTTTTGTCTGTATTCGGCGTTTCTCAGCCCCACAGGGCGGAGAGGGACGGGATAATTTGCTTTTTCCTGCTCATGATCTTGGACAGGAACACGCAGTTCTTTTCCTCGCCGGTGATATTGAATGCCTGCCGGATGGTCTCCGTATCTCCGGAATACAGCAGATAGGAGCCTTCCACCAATACGTTCGTGATCATCAGCAGCACAATGTCCAGACCGTTCTTCTTACGGATGGTCTCCATCGTGGCGAGGAATTCCTCTTTCCGGGCCATAAGACGATCGGAATCCAGACAGGTGATCTGGCTCACCGCCAGATTGTGACCGCCGATGTGGAATTCCTTGTAGTCGGTGCGGATAATGGTCTCGGCGCTCTTATCCTCACCGGTGGCGGCAGAGAAAATGGTCTGTCCCAGTTCTTCCAGAGAGACATTGGCGATACGGGACATCCGGTTGGCAATGTCGATATCCCGCTGGGTGCAGGTGGGAGATTTGAACATGACCGTATCCGACACGATGGCGGCAGCCATGAGGCCCGCCATTTTGGCAGAGGGCATCAGACCCTTTTCCTGATACATATCCGCAACGATGGTGGTAGAACTGCCCACCGGCTCATTCCGGACATAAATAGGATTGTTGGTCTCAATATCCGCCAGACGGTGGTGGTCCACGATCTCCAGAATGTCCGCCTGATCCAGACCGGGCACAGACTGGGCCTTTTCGTTGTGGTCCACCAGAATTACCCGCTTGCGCCGGGGACGCAGCAGATGGAATCGGGACAGGGTTCCCACCACGTGCTCATTTTCATCCAGAATGGGGTAAGCCCGGAATCGGCTTTCCAGCACGGTATTGCGCACGTCATCGATATAATCGTCCAGATGGAAGGAAACCAGATCGTGGCTCTTGCAGATGCGCTCGATAGGCAGAGAGTGGCAGATCAGGTGGACTGCCCGGTACGCGTCATAAGGCGTGGAGATGATGCAGGTATCGGTGTCCAGCTCCAGCAGCTCCCGGCTGACCTCCGCCTGGCAGACGATGACGCAGGTGACCCGCAGCTCCAGTGCCCGCTTGATCATGTCCGGCTGATCGCCGCAGACCACGATGCTGTCCGGAGAGGAAAACAGCAGGTTTTCCCGTCCCGCAGGCAGGGCGATGGTGACCTCGCCGGAGATCTCGTCCCGGATCTGGCCGCCCTCGTTGAGGACCTTACCCTCCAAAACGGAGAGCAGGTTATAGACCGGCACGTTCTTGACCGTGGAATTGCGGACGGCCAGCATATCGTAGCTGGCCACGTCACCGGCGGAAAGCATACCGTAAAGCGTACCGTCCTCATTGGCCACAGGCAGTACGGAGATCCGGTCCGTTTGCATCATCTGCCAGGCCCGACTGATGGTAGCGGCGGGAGACAGGGTGGGCGGCGTATCGAAGTCCAGGTCCCGGACCTGCGTCCGAACGTTGTTGATCAGCTCCGGCGGCTGGGCACCGAATTTGTCCAGGACGGCTTTCGTCTCATCGCTGATCTGGCCCAGACGGGCGGCGCAGTACTGCCGCTGCCCCAGAGCATTTTTCAGTGCGGCGTAGGCCATGGCGGATACGATGGAGTCGGTATCCGGGTTGCGATGGCCGGTAATGTAAACTTTGTCCATTCCACAGTTCCTTTCGGATCGTTTCTAAATTCTGTTTCTCTCATGATTATGAGAGTCCGGCGTGAAATTGTCAACAGTGCCTTTCACCAAATGGACCGTGCGAAAGTACAGTCTCACAACCCATTTTGTATAGTTCCGGACCATTTACAGGATCAGAAGCTCCTTGGGTGCCAGCGTAATGTCCTGACAGCCCTGTTCTGTGATGACGATCACATCCTCAATGCGAACGCCCAGCTTCCCCGGCAGATAGATCCCCGGCTCCGCGCTGATGACAACGCCGGCAGGCAGCGGTTTGCTGTTGGACGGCGTAGCATTGGGATTTTCATGGATTTCCACACCGACGCTGTGGCCAAAGCTATGGCCGAAATAGGGACCGTATCCGGCGTCCGCGATGACCTGTCGGGCGGCGCCGTCCACCGCTGCGCCAGTGACGCCGGCCTTTGCCGCAGCGATTCCGGCCAGCTGGGCCTTGAGGACCGTGTTGTAAACAGTCTCCATCTCCTCCGTCACATGACCAACGGCCACTGTGCGGGTCATATCCGAGCAATAGCCGCCGAATTTGCAGCCGAAGTCCATGGTGACGAACTCCCCGGCCTGAATGGGCTTCTCACTGGGAACACCGTGGGGCAGGCTGCCGTTGGGGCCGGAGACCACGATGGGATCAAAGGACTTGTCCTCCGCGCCGTAGTGTAGCATTTTATAGAGCAGCAGTGCGGCAATTTCCTTTTCCGTAACGCCGGGACGGATCTCGCCGAGAATGTCCGCCAGCGCTTTTTCCGCGATCCGCTGGGCCTGGATCATACACTCAAACTCCGCCTGGTCCTTGACGGCCCGCAGCGTCCACAAAAGCTCCGTGGCGGGGACCAGCTCGCAGTGGAGCTTCTCCGAAAAGCGGCGGAAATCCGCCGCCGTCATATATTCATCCTCATACCCCATGCGGGTGATGTGTTCCTTCTCGGTGACCCCGTTGATGAGGGCGGAGTAGGGATGTTCCCGGTCCGTTTGCCGGATCTCCGCACCCTGTACATAGCGCGCAGCAGCTTCCGTATACCGGCTGTCGGTGAAATAATAGCTGCGGTTTCGAGTGACGATGGCCACACCGTCCGTCCCGGAGGAGTGAAAGCCGGAGGCGTAAAAGCGGTTGGCCTCGCAGGTCAGCAGCACGGCGTCCAGGCCGTGGGCCTCCAGCACACCGGCGATTTTTTTGAAATGGTTCATAACAGATCCTCTTTTTCTGAGAGCCGCAGCATATCAGGTGTAACCGGCCCTCTGTGATGAGCAGTGTAGCAGAATTTCACGAAATTGTCAAAGCGGCTCGTCAGTTCGGATTTAATCTCACCGTATTTTGTGGAAAATCACAGTTGACTTTAGTCGTTTAAAGCTGTATGGTAATAACATCACAAAGCCCGGTGCGGCGGAAAGGAGTTCACAATGCGTTTCGGAATGTTTACCTATATTTACCGCTACGCACGCTATTTTGCGGGCTTCTTTCATAATGCAGAAACGGAACAGGCATTCTGCCGGGCATAAGGCTTGCACTCGTTAAACGCGAGGGGGCTCTGTTCCACGGACAGAGCCCCCCTTGTTTTTTGGAAGGCATCCAACTTTATGAATTCGTCCGGATACGGACAAAAGGAGAAGATCACTATGAAAAAGAAATTGCTCGCTCTTGTTCTGGCTACGGCCATGACGCTGTCCCTTGCCTCCTGCGGCGGCTCCAAGACGGAGACACCCTCCACCGGCTCTGACAATTCCTCTGCCAGCTCTGACAATTCCTCCGCCGAGGGCGCCACCTATAAGGTCGGCATCTGCCAGCTGGTGCAGCACCCTGCGCTGGACGCTGCAACCCAGGGTTTTATCGACGCTCTGAATGAAGCCCTCCCCGGTCAGGTGACGTTTGAGAACAAGAACGCCTCCGGCGAGGCCAACAACTGCGGTACGATCGTCAACGGCTTTGTTTCCGAGAGCGTGGACCTGATCATGGCCAACGCCACCGCCGCCCTGACCGCCGCCGCTTCCGCGACTGCCGACATTCCCATTCTGGGCACCTCCATCACCGCTTACGGCGTGGCCCTGGATCTTGACGATTTCGACGGCACCGTAGGCGGCAACATCTCCGGCACCTCCGATCTGGCTGACCTGAGCCAGCAGGCCGATATGATCACCGAGTGGTTCCCCGAGGCCAAGAAGGTCGCCCTGCTGTTCTGCTCCGCCGAGCCCAACTCCAGCTACCAGATCCAGGAAGTGGCGACCTGCCTGGCCAACAAGGGCATTGAGACCAAGGAATTTGCCTTCACCGACTCCAATGACGTGGCGTCCGTGACCCAGTCTGCCGCTGACTACGCGGATGTGGTCTATCTCCCCACCGATAACACCGCCGCCTCCAACACCGAGGCCATCGCCAACATCCTGGTGCCCGCCGGTGTTCCCGCTATCTGCGGCGAGGAGGGTATCTGCTCCGGCTGCGGCGTGGCTACCCTGTCCATCAGCTACTATGATCTGGGCGTGACCACCGGCAAGATGGCTGCCAAGATCCTCACCGGCGAGGCGGATATCTCCACCATGCCCATCGAATACACCGACGCCACCCCCAAGTACAACCCCACCATCTGCGAGGAGCTGGGCATCCAGCCTCTGGACGGCTATGAGGCCATTGAGGGCTGATCCAAAACAAACGTGATCCTATAACGAAAATCTGGCGGGAGGGGGCAATCCCCTCCTCCCGCTGTGAACAAGGAGAAACGGTATGAGTTTTCTATCCTCCCTTCTCAATGCGCTGCCGGGCGCTGTGGCCCAGGGCCTGATCTGGGGCCTGATGGCCATCGGCGTCTACATCACCTTCCGTATTCTTGATGTAGCTGATCTGACGGTGGACGGATCTCTGGCCACCGGCGGTGCCGTGGCCGTCATGCTGATCCGGGCAGGTCTGAACGCTTGGGCCGCGTTGCTGTGCGCCTTTCTGGCAGGTATGCTGGCCGGCTTTGTCACCGGCCTGTTCCACACGAAATGCGGCATCCCCGCCATTCTCGCCGGTATTCTGACCCAGTTGTCCCTTTACTCCATCAACCTGCGGATCATGGGCAGCAAGGCCAATCAGGCAGTAGGCGTGGATAAGTATGATCTGCTGGTATCCCAGCGGTATGTGCGTTCGGTGAGTCTGGATAACCCCCTGCCTCTGCTGGTGGTATTCACGGTGGTGCTCATTGCCGTTTTGTACTGGTTTTTCGGCACGGAAAAGGGCTGCTCCCTCCGTGCCACCGGCGCAAACCCCAACATGGCACGGGCTCAGGGCATCAATACCAACGCCAACGTGGTGCTGGGACTCATGGTGTCCAACGGTTTGGTAGCCCTGTCCGGCGGTCTGCTGGCCCAGTTCCAGGGTTCCTCCGACATCAACATGGGCCGGGGCGCTATCGTCATTGGTCTGGCCGCCGTCATCATCGGCGAAGTGGCCTTCGGCAAGGTATTCACCAACTTCGCTTTGAAGCTGCTGGCGGTCTCCATCGGTGCCGTCATCTACTACATCGTTCTGCAAATCGTTTTGCAGTTGGGTCTGAACACCAACGATCTGAAGCTGGTGTCCGCCCTGATCGTGGCCGTGTTCCTGGCGATCCCCTACTGGAAGGGCCACATCCACACCAAGAAGGGAGGTTCCGTCCATGCTTGAGTTGAAGGATATCTGCAAGACGTTTAATCCCAATACCATCAACGCTAAGGTAGCTTTGAACCATCTGAACCTGACACTGAATGACGGGGATTTTGTCACCGTGATCGGCGGCAACGGTGCAGGCAAGTCCACCATGCTGAACGCCATCGCAGGCGTGTTTCAGGTGGATTCCGGCACCATCACCATCGACGGACAGGACGTTACCAAGCTGCCGGAGCACAAGCGGGCGGCATTTTTGGGGCGGGTGTTCCAGGACCCCATGATGGGCACCGCACCCACTATGCAGATCGAGGAAAATCTGGCGCTGGCAGCCCGCCGGGGCCAGCCCCGGGGGTTGAAGTGGGGCATCACCGCCTTAGAGCGGGCAGATTACAGGGAACTGCTGAAAACGCTGGATCTGGGGCTTGAGGACCGCCTTACCGCCAAGGTGGGCCTGCTCTCCGGCGGTCAGCGTCAGGCGCTGACGCTGCTGATGGCCTCCCTGAAGCAGCCCAAGCTGCTGCTGTTGGACGAGCACACTGCCGCTTTGGACCCCAAGACCGCTGACAAGGTGCTGGCTCTGTCTGACCAGATCGTGCAGGAGAACAACCTCACCACCCTCATGATCACCCACAACATGAAGGACGCCATCGCCCACGGCAACCGGCTCATTATGATGGATGCCGGCCGGGTGGTGGTGGATATCTCCGGTGAGGACAAGAAGAAGCTGACGGTCCCCGACCTGCTGGCCCTGTTCAGCCGCGCCAGCGGCTCTGACGAGGCCAATGACAAAATGCTCCTGTCCTGAAATCCTACATACATCTCTCCCCCGGAAGGTCTCTTCCGGGGGATTTTGCTATGCAAAAGCACAGTAAAATAAGAAATGTGCCATTTCCTCGCCCCCGCAGGGCAACCGGGAATGATGCACGAAAACTTCATGCACTGGCATTTGTGCATGTTCGCGGTGCGCTGCTCATGCATGCAGTTTTATGCGCAAAAATATACCCCGTTCTTCCGCTTTTTCAGAAGAACGGGGTGTACTTTTAAATCAGGCATGCGGTCAGTCCGCGCTGGAATTCATGACCTCGTTGGCGGACTTGACGGTGCGGCGTAGGAAGATTGTGCTCAGGGTGAAGGACATGACCTCCGCGATGGGGAAGGACCACCACACCAGCTCCAGCCGTCCAGTCCGGGACAGCAGCCACGCCACCGGCAGTAATACTACCATCTGACGGCACACGGAGACAATCAGGCTGTACACCGGATTGCCGATGGCCTGGAACACCGAGCCAGCGATGATGCAGAAGCCTGCCAGCAGGAAGGAAACGCTGATGATCCGCAGGGCGGGAACGCCGATGGCCAGCATGGTCTCCGATGCGTCGAACAGTTCCAGCAGTGTGGAGGGAAACAGCTGGAAAATGGTGAAGCCCACAACCATGATGACCATGGCGGTGATGTTGGAAAGACGGATGGTCTTCCACACCCGCTGAGGCCGGGCTGCGCCGTAGTTATAGGAAATAATGGGCACCATACCGTTGTTCAGGCCGAAGATGGGCATGAACACGAAGCTCTGGATCTTGAAATACGCGCCGAACACGGCGGTGGCGGTGGGGGTAAAGACAAAGAGGATCTTGTTCATGCCGAAGGTCATCACAGAACTGATGGACTGCATGATGATGGAGGGGATACCCACCCGGTAGATCTCCTTGGCCACGATGGGATCCCAGCGGATGTTCTTCCGGTGAATGTGAATGTCGTGGTTGCACTTGATATTCACGATCAGGCCCACGATCGCCGCCACGATCTGTCCAACAACGGTGGCCACAGCAGCGCCGGCCACGCCCATCCGGGGGGCGCCGCACAGGCCAAAGATCAGAATGGGGTCCATGACGATGTTGATGATGGCGCCCAACAGCTGGGTGCACATGGCCAGACTGGTACGGCCGGTGGATTGCAGCAGCCGCTCAAAGCAGAACTGGCTGAAAATACCCACGGAAAGACCTAAGCAGATCCGGGTGTACTGCACGCCGTATTCCACGATCTCCGGCACTGCCTTGGCCTGCGCCATGAAAAAGGGCCGGGAGAGGAACAGGCCGATGAAGGCAAAGACAAGATAGCTGCAAATGGGCAGCAGGAAGATACCCACGCCGGCAGCCCGGTCCGCCATCTCCTGCTTCTTCTCGCCCAGAGAGCGGGAAAGCAGGGCGTTGATGCCCACGGCAGTACCTGCGCCCACGGCGATCATCAGGCTCTGGAGGGGGAACGCCAGACCCACGGCGTTGAAGGCGTTCTCACTGAGCCGGGAGACAAACACGCTGTCCACGATGTTGTACAGCGCCTGTACCAGCATGGAGATCATCATGGGCACCGCCATACCGGCCAGCAGCTTGCCTACCGGCAGAACGCCCATCTTGTTTTCCTGGGGAGCCGCACCCGCGGCGTTTTGCTTACTCATAAATTAGATTGGTTCCTTTCATATCAGCTTTCGGAAGAAAGACGCGGCCTTTCAGCCGCGCCTTTTCTGGCATTTACTTTTTCAGCTCGCCGGTGGCTAACTGCGTCAGGTAGGCATTCAGGAAACCGTCCAAGTCGCCGTCCATCACATTGTCGATCTGGCTGGTTGCATCCCATGTGCCGGGGGCACATGGGAACCCTGCATTTCACTCAAATGTCCGGGCAAAGCCCGTCCATTTCAAGGTTTTGCTCCGCAAAACGCTTGTTCGCCGCATAAGCGGCGGGAAACCAGCCTGCCGACAACTTACTTTTTCAGCTCGCCGGTGGCTAACTGCGTCAGGTAGGCATTCAGGAAGCCGTCCAGGTCGCCGTCCATCACATTGTCGATCTGGCTGGTTTCGTAGCCGGTGCGGGTGTCCTTTACCAACTGATAAGGCATGAACACATAGGAGCGGATCTGGCTGCCCCACTCGATCTTCATCTGAACGCCCTTGATGTCGGAGATCTTCTCCGCATGCTGCTGGATCTTCAGTTCGATCAGCTTGGCACGCAGTTGCTTCATACAGTTATCCTTGTTCTGGAACTGGGAACGCTCCTGCTGGGAGGCCACCACAATGCCGGTGGGCTTGTGGATCAAGCGGACGGCGGAGGAGGTTTTGTTGATGTGCTGGCCGCCGGCACCGGAGGAGCGGTAGACCTGCATTTCGATGTCCTCCGGGCGGATCTCCACCTCTACGTCATCGGGAAGCTCCGGCATGACCTCCACAGCGGCAAAACTGGTCTGGCGGCGGGCGTTGGCATCGAAGGGGGACACGCGGACCAGACGGTGGACGCCGTGTTCGCTCTTCAGCAGGCCGTAGGCATTCTCGCCCTCGATGGAAATAACGGCAGATTTGATACCGGCCTCGTCACATTCCTCGTAGTCCAGCGTTTTCCAAGCGTAGCCGTGACGCTCCGCCCAGCGGGTATACATCCGATAGAGCATCTGGCACCAGTCCTGGGCCTCGGTGCCGCCGGCACCGGAGTGGAGCTGGAGAATGACGTTGTTTGCGTCATACTCACCGGAGAGCAGCGTGGTCATACGGATCTCTTCGATCTCGGTTTCCAGCGCGGGGAACTCCGTTTTCAATTCTTCCAGGATCTCTGCATCCTCCGCCTCCTGGCCCATCTCGCACAGGGTGGTCAGATCCTCCCAGGTGCTCATGAGTTTCTTGAAGCGGTGGAGCTTGTTTTGAAGCTGCTTCAGGCGGGTCTGCACCTTCTGAGAGCGCTCCAGATTGTTCCAGAAGCCGTCTTGAGTGGTCTCATCCTCCAGACGGGCGGCCTCCTGAGCCACAGCGTCGATGTCAAGGGCGTCCCCCAGCTTCTTCAGCTCCGGTTCCAGATCCCGTAGCTTCTGCTTATAAACGTCATATTCGATCAAAGCCATACTGATTCTCCAATTTCCATATAGATTACTTTAGCCATGATATTATATAGGAGTTCCCCGATTTTGTAAAGGGAAATATGCACAAAAATGACGATTTTCAAAAATTCAGCGCACGTTTGCGGAAAACAGGTGAAAAAAGAGACGGACAAAGTCCGTCTCTCACGCTCAATGATTCAGAATAAACTGTTCCAGCTCCTCCGCCGTCCGCACGACTGCGGCAGCCCCGGCCTCCGCCAGTTCGCCGGGTGCGGCGTACCCGAAGAACTCCACGCCCACGCAGGCAAGGCCGCATTCCTGCGCACCAAGCACATCATACTTCCGGTCACCGACCATCAAAACGGTGGGCTTATCCGCATCGGTCAAGCGCAGGCGGCGCATGGCTTCCCGAATGACATCCGCCTTTTCCCAGTCGGCCCCCGCAGGGCTGCCGGTCACAGCGGACAGAAAGGGTGTAAAGCCAAAACGCCGACAGATGCTCACGCACAGCTCCTCCGGCTTGGAGGAGGCCAACGCCAGAGTGTATCCCTTGGCCTTCAGCCGTTCCAGAACGTCCCGAATACCGGGGGCCGCCTCGTTTTCATACTGTCCCACCGGCACATAGTGCTCCCGGAACACCCGAACGCCCTCCACCGCCTTCTCCCGGCTGTAGCCGCAGTGCTCCATGAAGGATTCCTGCAGCGGCGGACCGATGAATTTCAAAAGGGTCTGGGCATCCGGCATGGTCCCGCCCAGCTTTTCAATGGTGTATTTCACGGAGTTGACGATCCCCTCCCGCGAATCCGTCAATGTACCGTCCAGATCAAATAATATCGTGTGAAACATCTGGTCTCTCCCTTCTGTAAGCAAAACAAAGCCGGGCCAACAAGCCCGGCTTCGCCGACTGTTTTGTCCCTTTACAGACGATTCTAACATGAATTCAAAGGCTCTGCAAGGAAAAGCTGCACAAAAATCGCAAATTACAGAGTTTCCACCGGCTCGTAATCCAGCAGTTCAATGCGGGAGCTCCACATATCCGCCGTTTCTGCCGGGGGATTGGAGAGCATGGTGGTGAGATACTTCTTGCTGTCATCGGCAAAGACGGTAGCCACCTTCCGGCCCGGCTCCAGATTCTGAATCACAGAGCCAAGGAAGTTAGCGCCGGAGGAGATACCCACGCCAAGGCCCAGTACACGGCCGAATTTCGCCGCCATGGCAATGGCGTCCAGATCATTGATGTCCATTACGCCATCCACCAGAGTCTGGTCCACCACAGCAGGGATAAAGTCGTCGCCGATGCCCTCAATGTGGTGAGCGCCCTTGACAGTCCCGCCGGAAAGCAGAGGCACTGCATCCGGCTCCACAGCCACAGCCCGGACGGCGTGATCCGCCTTCAGGCGGCGGGCAGTGCCCATGAGGGTGCCGCCGGAGCCGACGCCGGCCACGAAGTCCGTCACATCCGGAAGCTGGCGCAGGATCTCAACGCCGGTAGTAAGGTAGTGGGCCTCTGGGTTATCCTGATTTTCAAACTGCTTGGGCTGGAAGCCGCCAATCTCCTCCGCCAGATCTCTGGCCCCCTGAAGGGCTGCGTTGAAGCCGCCGGCTTCCCGTGAGATCAGGTGCAGGGTGGCGCCGTACATAGCCATCAGCTTTTTCCGCTCCTCACTGGCCCAGTCCGGCATAAAGATGTGGACGGGATGGCCGGTGAGGGTACCCAGAGCGGAGAAGGCGATGCCGGTGTTGCCGCTGGTCATCTCCACGATGGGCTGGCCGGGCTTCAGGGTGCCGTTGGCGGTGGACTTGGTAATGACGTGGGCCGCCAGACGATCCTTGATGCTGCCGGAGAGGTTGTATGCCTCCAGCTTTGCCCAGACAAAGCCCTCCCGGCCGTCCAGCTTGTAGCGGATGCGGATCATGGGGGTGTTCCCTACCAAATGTGTGAAGTTCATAACGTATCCTCCTCATCAATATACTTCATGTTGAATCTTTCCATCCTCGGAAACGCGGCCGGGTAAAACAAAAGGAGCGATGTGCGCTTGCACATCGCTCCTGAAAGCTCTTCATGCAAGACACAGGCACACTGAAACGGACGCCTGTATCTGCGATCAGCAGTTCAGCCGCCCTATGTCTTACAACAACAGGTTTTTACAAATTCATTTCTCATAGCAAGTTTAGTGTAGCACCTCTCCGTTGGAAAGTCAACCATTTTTCCATTCTATGGGAAAATAGGCCGGTTTGTTACCGCAAAATGTTTGTATGGACCAGCGCCCGGAACAAGCAGGCCGCCGCCACACCCGTCACCGCTCCGGTGATCAGGGAAGCGCCCAGCAGAATGGGCAGATAGTACAGCGGGGCCATCGAGCCCAGCGTCAGGCAGGCTGCGGCGATCTGGCCGCAGTTGTGGGCCGCCGCGCCGCCGATGGACACGCCGTAGATAGACAGATGCCGGGATCGGGACAGCAAGATCATCACCAGCATGGCGGAAAAGCCCCCCAGCAGGGAGAAGATCAGGGCGTTCATGTTCCCGGCGAACACCGCCCCCAACAGGCACCGGCCTGTCAAAATCAGCAGCGCCTGAGCGGGACCGAGGGCGTACAGGGCGAATACCGTCACAATATTAGCAAGGCCCAGTTTGATGCCGGGGATGGGAATGGCCAGGGATAATGGGAAAAAGTTCTCCAGATAGCTGAACGCTAGTGCCAGCGCTGTCAGCACGGCACAGAGGGTCAACTGCTTCGTTGTCAGTTTCACAGTTCCCCTCCTAACCGATTACAATGTCCACGCCGCTGCTGTCTGCCGCGCCGCCGGTGAGCTGAATGACGATCCGGGCCGGAAGACACACGATGCTCTGCCCGCTGCGGGAGATGGTCCCGGTATGGACACAGTCCTGGGTGGGACAGTCGGAGGAACTGACCCGGAGGCCGTTTCCGTCCTCCGCCGCCACCGTCAGCGTCACGCCGTTGTAAGAATAGGTGCGGGGCGCGTCCAGCAGGTCTGCCGGGGCAAAGCGGTCGATCTCCTGCCCATCAGCGGTGACCACCGCCGTCAGGGTACCGGTTTCCGTGCCGCCACGCCAGACCGTCATGGCCGAGAGAGCCGCCAGCGCAATGACCGCCAAGACCACGATCACATCCCAGAAATTGGGCTTCAGCTCAGGAAACCGTTTCATAGGTGTACCCACTGCCCTTCACTTCCTCAAACCGGTCCGCCAGTCCGGCAGTGATGACCACCCGGCCATCCTCCGTCACCAGCACCAGATCGAAGTCATACCCGCCATTTCGCCAGAAGTCCAGCGCCTGTTCCTCTCCCATGACGAACAGTGCCGTGGAGAAGGCGTCGCACATGGCACCATTTCCCGCGCCGGCCCAGTCTGGGCCATTGTCCGCCGCCACCACCGTCACCGACAGTAAACCGCTGTCCGCGGGATAGCCGGTGGAGGGATCAATAATATGGTGGTAGGTTTTTCCGTTTTCCTCAAAGTACCGCTCGTAGCCGCCGGAGGTGATGGCGTAGGCGTCCCGCAGGGACAGGATCGCCGCAAGGCCGCTCTCATTCCGGGGATCCTTAATGCCCACCCGCCAGTCGGAGCCGTCGGGCTTGCCGCCCAGCACGAACACATTGCCGCCCAGAGAAATTTTTCCGCTTTCGATGCCGTTGGCCCGGAAGGTCTGCTCCACTAAATCGGAGGTATAGCCCTTGGCGATGCCCCCCAAGTCGATAGCCTGCCCCTCCCCCAGCGTTACGGAATGGGCCGGTTCCTCCTGAATTTGGATCTCGTCGCTGTTGACGTGTTTCAGCAGTTCGTCCAGTTCGGACCGCTCCGGAACACGAAAGCTGTCCCCGGTGAAACCCCACGCGTCCATGACGGGGGCGATGGTAATATCAAACGCGCCGTTTGTGGCGTCCCGGTATTCCAGCGCCGCCGGAAGCAGCGCCCGCGTCCCGTAAGTCAAGCCGGTGGTAGGCGTTGTGCCGTTATGGTTGACGCGGGACACATCGCTGTCCGCCTTTGTGCGGGAGAGTTTGTTCTCCAGCGCCTTGATCTGCCCCTCCGCTTCTTGGACGGCTTCCTCCGCCTTGGGGCCATAGGCCGCAACCTCCATCACCGTATCCATGGCGAAGATCTGGGCAGTAGCCTCCGTTGTTTGTTTTCCGCAGCCTGTCAGGCACAGGCACAAGGCTGCTATCAGAATTGAGAACCGTTTCATGGCGTCCTCCGTTAGAATTTGATTCGATTTTTTCAGTATACCGCGAATATTGTAAAAAAGCAATGAAGGTTTTCCTTGCAAATTGGAAAAGAGACTGGTATACTATGAACGTGTGTCGGCGGGAACCGGTCTGGAATGGACTGCCCGCATTTTGGGAAATATAACCCTGGAGGTTTTAATAGATGGCAAAAAATCCGAATAAAAAGGTCGCTCCGAAGGACGAACCCATGAATGGAGCAATGAAATTTTTTCTGGCTGGCTGCGTAGCAGAACTGTATTTACTGATCCTGCGTCGTTTTTATATCAATGCTGACTCTGAACTGACCCGGATCGCCTGGTATGATCACTACCTCTGGACTCTGGCCGGGATCGGCGCGGGTGTGTTGGCAGTGGGCGTGATCGCCGCTCTGGTTTTGCGGGGCAGCGCCAAGAAGCAGAAGTCCGCTTGGATCCTTGCTGCGGCAGGCGCTTTTGTGGGTGCGGCTACGGCTCTGGTCCGCTTAAATATGGCCACCCTCTCTTTTATGACAATCGTTGTGCCGGTCATCATGCTGCTGGGGATCCTCTGGGCGCTGTATGACCGGGAATGTGCACTGGCTCTGACGGTGCTGGGTGCCTCTCTCTTTGTTCTGTGGGGCGTGCGTCGGTACGGCTCCAGCATGTATGTGGGCACCACCGTCAAGATCTGCGTTGTGATCTATCTGGTCCTGCTGGCAGCTCTCGCCGTGCTGACCAAGAACGGCAAGCTGAATAAGCTTCTGCCCCCCAAGGCAGACAAGCTGCCGGTATATGCAGCCTGCGGTCTTTCCGCGCTGGCTCTGCTGGCCTCTCTGCTGGGCGGTGGCATCTCCTACTACGCCATGTGGGCACTGGCAGCGGTGGTCTTCGCACTGGCTGTCTACTACACGGTCAAGCAGCTTTAAAATGTGAGCAAACAGCTCCGGTCCAGTACGGACCGGAGCTGTTTTTTGCTGCAGCAAGTTCCAATCTGCACTTTGCTCCCCCCGAAAGTACAGGGGACACCTGACGCCATTGGATACGATCTCAAAGCGGAACTGCATGAAAAGCCCCGGGAGAAACCGCTTTCTCCCGGGGCCTCTTTCCCATAAAATAATTGCGCGTAAGGAAAGCAGATATCCGATCAATCCGTAAAATCAGGATAGCCCTCCTTCAGGGTCTCATCATAAACGGCGCGGTCACCGCCGATGAACTTGGGCCGTACCCGGGCCGCCAGCACAATGGCCTGACCGATGTGATCCTGCTCCAGCCGCACCGGCACCGCCACCTTTTTCAAGTGCATCCCGATGAGGGTGCCACCGATGTCCAGTCCTGCATCCGCCCGGATCTCCTCCAGCGCCACAGGATGCCGAAACGCCTTGTAAGCGGCGGTGGCGAAGGAGCTGCCCGCCTTGGGCTGGGGCACCACATTGACGATCTCCCCGCCGGGGACCGCCTCGTATTCCACGATCAAAGCCCGGTTCAGATGCTCGCAGCATTGGGCGGCCATGTAGACGCCCATGGGGCCGAACACACTGTCAAGGCCCCGGAAAATGGCATCCGCCACCTCCGGTGTAGACCAGCTTCCCACCTGATGCCCTACCACCTCACTGGTACTGCATCCGATGACCACGAGCTGTCCCTTCCGCAGATGGGCAGTCTCCGCCAGTTGACGGGCCGCAGCGGCGGACTCCCGTTCTACCTGTTCCAAAAGCTGCTGATTCTCCAATGTATGTACCGTAGTTCCTGCCATATATAAGCCTCCCTTTTGTTTTACGCACAAGGCGCCGTGTGAGAATTTTTCTCACACGGCCGCCTTATTTTTTCGTTTACAGTTCCAGACCGCTCAGCGCAGGCGCCTTTGCCTTTTGCAGCAGCACAGCCAGCGCAAGACCGATGGCGATACCGGCGATCCCCTGAACGATATTGCCGGGAATACTGGCGGCTGCCGCCAGACCCTTGCCCAGGATCATGGAGGCGTAGGCAAAATAGCCCAGGACCATGATGGTCTCCCCCACGATGCCGCTGACCAGCATGGCAGTCTTCCCGCGGCCCAAGGCCCGGAAGATCAGCGCCGCTACCAAGGCGTCAAGACCCTTAATGATCAGGGTGCCGGGAACATAGTGTCCGTAGCCGCTGAGCAGATCCACCAGCATGGAGCCGATACCGGCCGCCGCCGCACCGTACCAGGGCCCCAACAGCCAACCGGAGAGCAGCACGAAGCAGTCGCCCAGATTCACATAGCCGTTGACGGGGGACGGGATCTGAATGATGCTGGTAGCCACATAGACAAGGGCGGCCATCAAAGCACTGAGAACTAACTTTCTTACCTTCTGATTTTCCATTGCACTTCACCTGTTCCGGCGTTTACCGCCTGTTCTTGCATTCATTATATCCCAGTTTGATACTATCACAATATTCAGAATTGCAAAATTTTATAAGGTCAGTCGGAGATAAAACAAAAAAGGACGTCCTGACGGACGTCCTTTTGTTTGGCCTATTAACCGATCTTGTTGAGTTTCAGGGTCATAGCGCTCTTGCGGTGAGCAGCCGTGTTCTTGTGCAGAACGCCCTTAGCGACAGCCTGATCGACCTTCTTGACCGCGACCTTGTAAGCGCCATCGGCCTCGGTGCGATTGCCTTCAGCGGCAGCCGCCTCGAACTTCTTGATGGCAGTCTTCAGATCGGACTTCGTAGCCTTATTGCGCGCGTTGCGGACCTCACCGATGAGGACACGCTTCTTGGCAGACTTGATATTCGGCAAACCAAACACCTCCTCCTGGCATTTCTTGGCGCGGTTTCATAATTTCCACCGTGCAGAATGATATTTTAGCAGAGAAGTCCAGAAAAAGCAAGCCTTTTTTTAATATTTCTATATTTTTTTGTATAACGCGAATTTCTCCGCAAAAGCTACCCTTAATACCACAAGATTTTGTGTCAGGAGGGCAAAATGTTTACAAAACGGACGGATCTGGCAATCGAGGCCCACGAGCTGTGGCAGGAATCCGCCGGGAAAACCACCCGGCTGGCAGGCGTAAAGGCCACGGAGAAGAAAATACAGGGATATCCGGTCACGCAGGTGGATATTCTGGACCGGGAAGGGGAGGCCGCACTGGGAAAGCCTGCGGGCAGTTACCGCACCCTTGACCTCACCGCCTTCTGGCAGAGGGGGGATGGGTTTTTCGACCGGGCGGTGCGGGCCGTGGGGCAGCAAGTCAAGGAGTTGACCCCGGACAGCGGTCCGGTGTTGGTGGTGGGGCTGGGAAACCGGGCCATGACGCCGGACGCCGTCGGCCCGCTGGCGGCGGACAGCATCCTCATCACCCGCCATCTCATCGACGCTATGCCCCAGCACTTTTCCGGGTTCCGCCCGGTGGCGGCCCTGCGGCCGGGGGTGTTGGGGACCACCGGCGTGGAATCTGCAGAGGCGGTGCGGGGGCTGGTGGACCGGCTCCATCCGTCGGTGGTCATCGCCGTGGACGCGCTGGCCTCCCGCCGGGTGGGGCGGGTGTGCTGTACCGTCCAGTTCAGCGACACCGGCATCATCCCCGGCAGCGGCGTAGGCAATCACCGCTCCGCCCTGAACCGGGAAACGCTGGGGGTACCGGTGCTGGCCGTGGGCGTTCCCACGGTGGTGGATGCCGCCACGTTAGCAGCGGATCTATTGGAGGAATCCGGCCTTCCGGAGCCGGATCTGGAAATGCTGCGGAGCCGCCCGGAAAACCTCATGGTCACGCCCCGGGACATTGACCAGCAGGTGCGGGACCTGGGTAAGGTCATCGGCTACGGCATCAACTGGGCCTTACAGGACTTGGAGGTCGATGAGATCAACGCCCTGCTGTCATAGGGTCAGAGCTCCAGCTCCAGCACCACAGGGCAGTGGTCGCTGCCTAAGACCTCGCTCCAGATGTCGGCGCTTTTGATCTTATCCTTCAGCCGGTCGGAGACAATAAAATAGTCGATGCGCCACCCGGCGTTGTTCTTCCGGGCATTGAAGCGATAGCTCCACCAGGAGTACGCGCCGGTCTTGTCCGGATACAGATACCGGAAGGTGTCCGTAAAGCCGCTTGCTAACAGTTGAGTCATTTTGGCCCGCTCCTCGTCGGAAAAGCCGGGGTTCATGCGGTTGGATCTCGGATTTTTCAGGTCGATCTCCTGATGGGCCACATTGAGATCGCCGCAGTAGACCACCGGCTTCGTTTGATCCAGCTCCATCAGATAGTCCCGCAGATCGTCCTCCCACTCCATGCGGTAGTCCAGCCGGGAAAGCTGGTCCTTGGAGTTGGGCGTGTAGCAGCACACCAGATAGAATTCCGGGTATTCCGCCGTAATGACCCGTCCCTCGTGACGGTGGACCTCCTTGCCGAAGTCATAGGTGACGGAGAGGGGCGTCTGCCGGGTAAACACGGCGGTGCCGGAATAGCCCGCCTTGTCGGCGCTGTTCCAGTAGCGTTCATAGCCCGGCAGGTCGAATTCCGCCTGTTCCGGGCGCATCTTCGTCTCCTGCAGGCAGATCACATCTGCGTCCGCAAAGGCGCAGAAGTCCAGAAAGCCCTTGCCGAGACAGGCCCGCAGGCCGTTGACGTTCCAAGATACCAGTTTCATAGAGGCTCCTTCCCCGCCGCCCGGTCCCGGCGGCGGTTTTTGACGGTTTTCCCCCATTTTACCCGGCTTTCGCCGGGAAATCAACTTGCCCTTTCTGGTGAAAAGGAGTACAGTAAAATAAAATGATTTTATGAGTTGAGGTGTATCGTGGAGACGGAAAGCGGAATCCGGAATATGACGGTGGGCAGTCCCTTCCGCCATATTCTGATGTTTACCCTGCCGCTGCTGGCGGGGAATTTTTTGCAGCAGTTCTACAATATGGTGGATAGCTGGGTGGTGGGCAACTTTGTCAGCGACGGAGCCTTGGCCGCCGTGGGCGTCGGCTTTCCGGTAATCTTCCTGTTCACATCCCTGTTCTCCGGCATCGCCACCGGCGGCACCGTGGTCATCGCCCAGTCCTTCGGCGGCGGGAGACCGGACCGAGTCCGGAGCGCCATCGACAGCCTGTATACCGCCTTTATCCGCAGTATTCTGCCCATCACCGCCGCCGCGCTGCTGCTGGTGCATCCCTTGATGACCGTTTTACGGGTGGACCCCGCCGCCTGGGCAGAGACCCGGACCTATCTGCTGGTGGTCTGTGCGGGGCTTGTCGGCAGCATCGGCTATAATCTCAACGCCGGCATTTTAGGGGGCATGGGCAACAGTTCCACCACACTGCTGTTTCTGGCGGTGTCCACGATTTTGAACATCTTTCTGGATCTGGCGCTGGTGCTGGCGGTACCGCTGGGGGTGCTGGGCGTGGCGCTGGGCACCGTCATCGCCCAATTATGCAGCTGGCTGTTCGGCATCTGGTATATCAACCGGAACTATCCGCAGCTGGCCATCCATCCCTTCAATGGGTTCTTTGACCGCAGACTGTTTTTGGAGATCATCCGTATTGGCCTGCCCACCGGCATCCAGATGTCTCTGGTGGCTCTGGGCGCCATGGGCGTACTCTCCAAGGTCAACAGCTACGGAAAGGCCTTCACTGCCGGCTTCAACGTGGGCAATAAACTGGATACCCTGTCCTTTCTGCCGGTCCAAAGCCTGGCCGCCGCTGTGATCTCCTTTGTGGGGCAGAATATGGGGGCAAGCCGGGAGGACCGGGTCCGTCAGGGTGTCCGGATCACCGTGACCATGGCCGTTGTGTGGACGGTTCTCAGTTCCGCCCTTGTGGTGTGGCTGTCCGTCCCTCTGTCCCGGATCTTCTCCCCGGACCCGGCGGTCATCGCCGCCAGCGCCCGGTATCTGCAATGTGTGATGCCGCCCTACGTGCTGTTTGCCATTCTGTTCGTACTGAACTCCGCCATGCGGGGCGCAGGCGACAGCCTGTATCCCATGGTGAACGTGGTGGCCTCTGTGATCCTGCTGCGGGTCCCCTTCCTGTACCTGCTGGCAAACCGCTTCGGCCCGGACGCTATGTATTGGAGCTACGGCATCGGCTGGGCCGTGGCCTGCGCTCTGTCGGTCTATCACTATGCTGCCGGAAAATGGCGGGGAAAGTACCACAGCGAATAAAAACAGCGGAAATTGGAAATATTTTGACCGGATGATTGACTAATCGTTTAAAATATGGTATAAGTGAGTGCAATTGAGAATGCAATGAAGGGGAGAGTACGTCCTCGCGGCATGGTTCAGAGAGTCCCGGCAGCTGAAAAGGGATCCATGCGGTGGGCAGAACATGGCCCCGGAGCCGCGCGGCTCAGCGCTTCGGCGCAGGCTGCGATGGGTGCGCCCATTACAGCGTCAGGGTATCGCGTGTCGGTTTCGGCAGGCTTGTACCCGCAGAGGCTCACGCCGCGAGGTGTGGGTGAATCAAGGTGGTAACACGGCTTTCTTCGCCGTCCTTGAGCGTATGCTCAGGGACGGCGTTTTTATTTGCGATCACTCAAAATTTATCATAAAGAAGAAAAGAGGAACCGGATATGGAAAAGGACACTTTTTATATCACAACCCCCATCTACTACCCCTCAGATAAGCTGCACATCGGCCACACCTACTGCACCGTGGCCACCGACACCCTGGCCCGGTATCACCGGCTGAAGGGCGAGGACGTCATGTTCCTCACCGGTACCGACGAGCACGGCCAGAAGATCGAGCAGAAGGCCGACGAGGCCGGCGTCACTCCCCAGGAGTTCGTGGACCGCATCGTGGAAGGCCCCCGGGGCGTCCGGGATCTGTGGAAGCTGATGAACATCTCCAATGACCGCTTCATCCGCACCACCGACGATTACCATGTGAAGGCCATCCAGCGGATCTTCAAGCGGATGTACGACAAGGGCGACATCTACAAGGGCACCTACAAGGGCAAATACTGCACTCCCTGCGAGTCCTTCTGGACGGAGAGCCAGCTGAAGGACGGCTGCTGCCCCGACTGCGGCCGCCCCGTTGTGGACGCCGAGGAGGAAGCCTACTTCTTCCGTCTGAGCAAATATGCCGACCGTATCCGGGACCTGCTGGAAAACACTGACTTCCTCCAGCCCCGTTCCCGTGTCAACGAGATGGTGAAAAACTTCATCGACCCCGGTCTGGAGGATCTGTGCGTTTCCCGTACCAGCTTCTCCTGGGGCATCCCCGTGGACTTTGACCCCAAGCACGTGGTCTATGTGTGGGTGGACGCTCTGAGCAACTATATCACCGCGCTGGGCTATGAGAATGACCGCTATAATGACTACAAGAAATACTGGCCCGGCATCAACATCGTGGGCAAGGAAATCGTCCGCTTCCACTCCATCATCTGGCCTGCCATGCTGATGAGTCTGGAGGAGCCTCTGCCCAAGCACGTTTTCGGTCACGGCTGGCTGCTGCTGGACGGCGGTAAGATGTCCAAATCCAAGGGCAACGTGGTGGACCCCTACCTGCTGGCGGAGCAGTTCGGCGTGGACGCCCTCCGCTTCTTCCTGATGCGGACCTTCCCCTTCGGCTCTGACGGCAACTTCTCCAATGAGTTGCTGATCCAGACCATCAATACCGATCTGGCCAATGATCTGGGCAACCTTCTCAGCCGCACTACCGCCATGGTGAACAAGTACTTCGGCGGCTCCCTGCCTGCAGGCTGCGGTGCCACGGAAGATGAGAAGCAGCTGGCTGCCATGGTCCGCATGGGCAGCAGCGTGGAGCTGGCCGCCAGCGGTGACACTGTGGACCCCGTGCTGTACGATGCCCAGCTGGTGGCACAGGCCGCCGGTCTGAAGAAGGCCTACGCTCATGAGATGGACACCTTCGCCCCTCACAACGCCCTGTCTGAGACCTTCAAGCTGATCCAGCGGGCTAACAAGTATATCGACGAGAACGCCCCCTGGGCACTGGCCAAGGATATGGAGGCCAACGGCGCCCGGCTGGCCCATGTGCTCTATAACCTGCTGGAAGCCACCCGCATCTGCGGTATCCTGCTGACCCCCTTCATGCCGGAAAGCATGGAAAAGCTCTTCGCCCAGATCGGCGTGGGTGCGGAGACCCGGACCTGGGAGTCCGCGGACCTCTGGGGTGAACTGCCTGAGACCGCCGCCGTGGTCAAGGGCGAAAACCTGTTCCCCCGTCTGGATCTGGACAAGGCCCTCGCAGAACTGGAAGCCGCCGAGGCCGCTGCCAAGAAGGCAGAGCAGCCTGCTGTGGAAACCGAGCCATTCCTCACCGAAACGGTGGACTTCAACACCTTCTGCAAGTCCGATTTCCGGGTGGTGAAGGTCAAGGCCTGCGAAGCCGTGAAAAAGTCCGACAAGCTGCTGCGTTTCACGCTGGATGACGGCACTGGCACCGACCGGCAGATCCTCTCCGGCGTCCACAAGTACTATGAGCCGGAGGAACTGGTGGGCAAGACCCTGGCCGCCATCGTGAATCTGCCTCCCCGGAAAATGATGGGTCTGGAAAGCTGCGGCATGCTGCTCTCCGCCGTCCGCACAGAAAAGGGCGAGGAAAAGCTGAACCTCATCATGCTGGACGATCAGATCCCGGCGGGTTCCAAACTGTGCTGATTACTTAGGAGGGGGACTTGTCCCCCTCCTAACCACCTCCCACCAGTCTGCGGACTGGTGAACGTGCCCAAGGCACTTAGATCAAAGTATTTTTGTCAGGCACATGTCCTGACAAAAATGATTTCAATTTTTCCATGCGGGACACAAAG
>ENA-UEYI01000675-UEYI01000675.1-human-gut-metagenome-genome-assembly--contig:-NODE-675-length-32968-cov-6.295613_pt1 | contig 32968 bp, 24 predicted proteins | sample MGYA00242900_ERZ507916 | MGnify/ENA primary metagenome ERZ507916 (study PRJEB26167, sample SAMN06115521) | human gut metagenome | host: Homo sapiens | place: China:Chongqing | collected 2015-09-02...
TTAGTTGCAAATTCTGCAGGGTTTGATAATCCGGACTTAAATTCAGGATTTACGGTTGCTGGAAGATATGACGGGAATGGGTTTTATCTGAGAAGAGATAATTATTTGGAAAAATTGCCGATGTATGCAGCGAGCCGCTACATAACGCACAATCGCGGCTGGAGCGAAAGGGCGCGAATAATGAAGTCGGCAGACGGTTCAAATAGGTATAATACGGCTTTGAAAGACGGAACGCTATCGCAGTATTTATTCAAAGTTTTGATTTTTACAGTGTTTGAATCGCACAATCATATCCGGTCGTTTTGGGGAAGCAACAAGCATTTTTATAGGAACGAACTGTGCCTTGATGTAACGGGGAAACTGTTGCGAGTTTGGCGTTGAAAAACTACGCGCCGAATAAGAAGGAAAGAGAAATGCTGTCTTTATGGAAATTAATCATCGAACTCGCAAAGACGACTAAAAATTATAACAAGGAATTAACATACGGCATTTATCAGATATCCGTTGAATTAGATACGTTTGTACACGATGACGAAACGGATAGAAATGTGTACGACTATCCCGAACTTCACGGACATCTTCAAACAATGAAAAAATTTATTAAAGAATATTACAATTCAGAGATTGTCCCCACCTTATTTGAATATGAATTTTTGAAATAGAAAATTATTTTTCAACTGATTTTAATAATTGAATTAAATATTGTTATTTGACGGAGATCAACTTCCGGTTCGGGCTTTACAAAGCGGGAAAATTATGGTAAAATCAAATTGTAACGATACAAGACGGAATTAAAGCGGGATTTACGGAAACGGAGCGAGGGGAAGGCGATTCTGGCGTAACGAAAAACTCTTTCCCGAGGGAAAGAGTTTCGACCGCCGAATGCGGATAAATGGTTACAACAAGTAGTTATTTGAACTTGCCTTGTTATTTTGTACTCGTATTATACACCGCGATGAACGTTTTGTCAAGACTTTTTCGGGATTTACGGAGGACAGAGAATGGAAGAGAAAGAAAAAGCCGGGAAGTTTTACCTCGGTATGGACGTCGGCACGAATTCGGTAGGCATGGCTTGCACGGATGAGAACTACGCTCTTTTACGAGCGAAAGGCAAGGATGCATGGTGCGTGCGGCTTTTCGACGAAGCGGAAACCGCCGCTTCGCGCCGCACGGCGAGGACTGCGAGAAGACGGCTCAAACGCCGCCGCTACCGCATAAATTTGCTTCAGGAACTTTTCGCGCCGTTTATTCACGACGAAACGTTTTTCATCAGACTCAATAACAGCCAGTTTTTTCCCGAGGACAAAGACGAAAAGCTCGGCGGCGACAAGAACGCGTTGTTTGCCGACAGCGGCTACGCGGACAAGGATTTTCACAAGGAATTCCCGACGATATTCCACCTTCGCAAAGCGCTTTCGGGCGGCGAGAAAAAGTACGATCCGAGGCTTTACTATCTCGCCTTGCACCATATCGTAAAGTACCGCGGGCACTTTCTCTACGAGGGCGAAGCCGCGAACGTTCACGATATTAGGGCGCTGATCGAAAAACTGAACGCCGCTTTGGTCGCGGTTTACGGCGACGGCGCTGTTTCTTTCGATATTTCAGACAATAATCTTGCGGACGAAGCGAAAAGGCTTCTTACGGACGACTTGACGCCGTCGGACAAGCAAAAGAAGTTGGAGATCTTTTTCAAACCTGCTGCCGCCGAGGACAAAAAGATCGTAAAAGCGATTACGAGCGGTATTTGCGGCTTGACGGTTTCGCCCAAAGATTTGTTCGGCGAAGAATATAAAGAAGAGAAGTCGTTTAAATTTTCCGAACTCGACGAAGAAAAATTCGAAGGTATGCGCGCGACTTACGGCGACGATTTCGAGCTTTTGGAAGCGATACGCGCGATTTATTCGTTCGCGATATTCGAGAAACTTCTCGCCGGCAAGGACGGTATTTCGGACGCGATGATCGGGCTTTACGACCGCCATAAATCTGATCTTAAACAGCTGAAGGCGTTCGTAAAAAAGTACTTGCCGGATAAGTACAACGAAGTTTTCAAGTCGACGGGGATAAAGAAAGCCGACGGGAAAACGGAAAAAATCAACAACTACGTCGCGTACGTAGGCTACACGAAAAAGGGCGGCGAAAAGAAAAAAGTCGCGAAGTGCAAGGACAAGGAATTCCGCGATTACGTCGAGAAAATTCTCGAAGAAGCGGTAAAATCGAATCTCGAAGCCAAAGCGGGCGGCGACTACGATTACATAAAACAAGCGTGCGAGAACGGCGAGTTTATGCCGAAGATTTTACACGCGGACAACGGATTATTCCCGCATCAGGTGAACGGCGAAGAACTCGGAAAGATACTATCGTCACTACAAAATTTCTATTCGGAAGTCACGGACGAATTCGTGAAGAAAGTAAAAACGCTGTTTGCGTTCCGCGTGCCGTACTACGTCGGACCGCTCGTTGGCAACGGCGACAATCACTGGTCGGTGAGAAAAGCCGACGGCAGAATTTTGCCGTGGAACTTTGACGATAAGATCGACCTTGCGGCGAGCAACGAGGCGTTTATGCGCCGAATGACGAACAAATGCGCTTATCTTCGCGGCGAGGACGTGCTGCCGAAGGCTTCGGTACTATACCAAAAGTACGACGCGCTGAACCAACTGAACAAACTGCGCGTAAACGACAAGCCCGTGTCGGTCGAACTCAAAAAGCGGATATTCGACGAGTTGTTTACGAAGTACCCGCGCGTTACAGACAAAAAGATCGTCGACTTTCTCGTGAAAAACGGCTATGCCGCGAACGGCGAAAAGCCCGCGATTTCGGGGAAAGACGGCGATTTCAAGGCGAGTATGTCGTCGTATATAAACCTTAAGAAAATTCTTGGCGATTTCGTGGACGAGGACTACGCCCGCGGCGGGGAAGTGTGCGAAAATATTATCCTCTGGCACACGCTGAACACCGACAAAAACGTCGTAGAGGGCTTGATTAAGAGGAATTACGGCAATATACCCGCTATCCGCGCTAACATAAAGCAACTGAAAGGTCTGACGTTCCTCGACTTCGGCAGACTGTCGAAAAAACTGCTTACGGGGCTGGAATTCGCGGACAAGAGAACGGGCGAAATCGGGAATTTGCTGTACTTTTTGTACGAGCGCAATCTGAATCTTAACGAATTTATTTTCAGCGACGAGTACACGCTGAAAGAGAAAATCGAGGAAGCGAACGGCGGCTACGAGGTGGCGGATATCGACGAACTTATCGAGGAATCGTACGTTTCGCCCGCGGTCAAGCGCGGTATCCGTCAGTCGCTGACGATGGCGGACGAGTACGTTGAAGCGCTGGGAAGAAATCCCGACAAAGTCTTTATCGAAGTCACGCGCGAAGACGGTCAAAAGGGCGATAAGGGCAGAACGGTTTCGAGAAAGCGGCAGTTAAGCGAGAAGTACAAAGCGATAACCTCGGCGGACTTCGAGGGGATAGATAATGTCGCGGCGGAACTCGGGCGCGACGATATGACGGATATGCGGCTTCGCAGGGAGAAACTGTATCTGTACTTCCGTCAACTTGGTCGGTGCGCGTACAGCGGCAAGCCGATCGACCTCGAGGCTCTCAATAAAGACGGCGCGTCCAAGCGCTACGACGTCGATCACATACTGCCCAGGACTTTCGTAAAAGACGACGGACTTGACAACAAAGTGCTCGTCTTAAGAGAGTGCAACGCGCTTAAAAGGGATACTTATCCGCTTCCGAACGATCTAAGACAGAATTCGCTTTGGAAGTTGTGGCTGAATAAAGGGCTTATCGGGCGAAAGACTTACGAACGCCTTACGCGCACCGAGCCGCTGGGCGACAGCGACTACGCCGACTTCGAAAACCGCCAGAAGGTCATTACCGATCAGACGGCGAAAGCGGTCGCGGAACTTATGAAAATCAAGTTCCCGAATTCCAAAATCGTGTACAGCAAGGCGAAAAACGTCAGCGATTTTCGTCAGCGCTTCGATTTGTTCAAGTGCCGCGAAACCAACGACTTGCATCACGCCCGCGACGCTTATCTCAATATCGTGGTGGGCAACGTGTACGACGTGCGTTTTTCGGGGAACTTCCGATATAAGGACGGCGACGCGTGGCGGAAGTACAACCTCAAAAATTTGTTTACGCGCGATATTCGCGGCGCGTGGAATACGGCGACTTCGGAAGAAATCGTGAAGAAAACTTACGGCAAAAATTCTATGATCGTGACAAGACTTGCCGTGTGCGGCAAGGGCGGGTTTTACAATCAGACTGTGTACGGAAGCGGCGACGGTTCGATTACTCAGCCGCGCAAAACTATCGGACCGCTTTCCGATCCGAGCAAGTACGGCGGGTACAAGTCGGAAAACACCGCGTACTTCGCTATCGTCCGTTCGACCGACAAGAAAGGCAAGCGAGTTACGACGATCGAAGCGATCCCGGTGCTTACGAGTTATCGCGAAAAGAAAGATACGGGAGCGGTCACGGAGTATCTTACGAAAACCCGCGGACTTGCCGATCTCGAAATCGTCGTGCCGAAGATAAAAACCGGGCAACTCGTTCGATATAACGGTACTTTGCTTTATATCGCGGGTGTGACCGGCAATCGAATAACCGCTCATAACGCGACCGAATTTTTTACCGACAATAAAACGGACGAATACGTTCGCGAACTTTCTTCTCTTTCCGCTATGCGAAAAGAGAAGAAAATCGACGAAACGCAGGAGCGCTACATTATGAAAACGAACGCTTTGGGCGAGGAAAAACTCGTTATCGACCGCGACCGCAATCTTGCTCTTTATAATCTGCTCGTCGAAAAACTCGGAAAGAATCGTTATAAAGGCGTTTCGGCGTTCGGCGTGATTCTCGGATATCTGAGTAAAGGTAAAGATGCTTTTATGTGCTTGTCAGTCGTCAATCAGGTTCAAGTTCTTCTCGAAATTCTGAAATTCTTGCGTTGTACGGCGGACGCCGCCGATCTTCGTTTATTGAACGGCAGTCAACAAAGCGGTAAAATAGTATTTAACCAAGATATCACAAACGTAAATTTCGAACTCGTTTACCGTTCGGCGACGGGGCTTACCGAGCGCGTGAGAAAAATTTAAGGAGGGGGAAAGGAATGGGCTTTCGCACGGTGATAGTGAACTCGAGAAGCAAACTGGAGTTTCGGCTGAATTACCTCGTTATTCGGGGTGAAACCGAAAAACGCGTGTTTATCGGCGAGATCAACACGCTCATCGTGCAAAGCACCGCCGTTTCGCTCACCGCGGCGCTGCTCAGCGAACTCGTGAGGAATAACGTGAAAGTCATTTTTTGCGACGAAAAGTGTACGCCGCACTCGGAACTCGTTCCGTACTACGCCGCGCACAACACCTCGAAACGATATAAAGAGCAAGCGGCGTGGAAACAGCGTGACAAAGACCGCGTCTGGCAGAAGATTATCAGGCGCAAGATACGCGGACAAAGCGATCTGTTGCGGCACTACGGCTTTACGGACGAAGCGGAAATGCTTCGCGGATATATGGACGACGTGACCGAGGGCGACGGAACCAACCGCGAGGGACATGCCGCGAAAGTGTATTTTAATTGTATTCTGCCCGAGGGCGTCGGCAGGCGCGACGGCGGGTTTATAAACGCGTGTCTTAACTACGGCTATGCGGTGCTTTTGTCCGCGTTCAACCGCGAGATCGCGGCGAGCGGCTACCTTACTCAGTTCGGAATCTGGCACGACAACGAGTTCAATCAGTTCAATCTTTCGTCCGATCTTATGGAGCCGCTTCGGGTGGTAGTGGACGAAACGGCGTTGTCGCTTGAAACCGGCGACGCGGATTTTAAGAAAAAGATGGCGAACGTGCTTAACTATCCCGCGGTGTCGGACGGCAAAAGTACCACGCTGGACGTTGCGGTGCGGAATTACGTCAGGAGCGCTATAGCCGCGTTGAGCGGCGAGTGCGAACGCGAACTCGATTTTCCCGAGAACGTAACGCGGCAGAACTTATGAATTTTCGGTTTATGAGATTACTGTTATTTTTCGATTTACCGATGGAAACGAGCAAAAATCGCGCCGATTACGGGCGTTTTCGCAAGTTTCTGGTCAAAAACGGCTTTATAATGATGCAAAAGTCCGTGTACTCGCGACTCGTGGTAAACAACGTCGTGAGCGCTTCGGTCAAGCAAAAAGTCGCGAAAAATCTGCCGCCCGAGGGCGTAGTCGAAATGCTCGAGGTGACGGAAAACCAGTTTTCGCGCATCGATTACCTCGTGGGCGAAAAGCAATCGCTCGTCGAAGAGAGTATGGACAGGGTGGTGGAATATGATTAGAGTTTCCAACGTGCGGATAGAAACGCCGATAGAACTTTTTCCCGGCTCGCCCGTCGTGCTTACGATCGAAAGTCCGAGGGAATTTTACTTGCTCGTCGGAGATATGATAGGGTTTCTTGACGGCGCGGAAACGAGTTTTTCGCTGTGGGACGGCGATACGCGGATAAAACCATCCGATAGGTGTGAGATCGTTACCGACGTTTTTTCGTTCGAGGCGACCGATCGCAAAATTATTACCGCGCTTTACAAAAGGCTGCAAAGTAATTTTCTCGACGGCGATTTCGTCGTTTCGTTCGGAGAAGCTGCGACCGCGGCGGAGAAGTTTCTCGGCGCATTGTGCGATACATTGGATTTTCCGATCGAATACGACGAATTGTCGCTCGACGCCTTGTTAAAAGCGTTCGCCGTGCGCCCCGCAAAAAACTATGATACTCTGCTCGAAAAAATCGTGGCATATATCGATATTTTCGCGGAGTTAAAACGAGTCGACGTATTCGTGTTCGTGGGGTTAAAGGACGTTCTGCCCGACGACGAACTCGCGCTTTTGTATCGGCATTGCGAGTTGAAAAAGATCGCCTTGTTGTTAATCGAGAGCCATTGCTCCCGCCCACCGCTTGCGCCCGAGCGGTCGATAATTATTACCGACGACCTTTGCGAAATACTTGAAAATTTCGGCTGAATGTGGTATCATAGTCGTGCGGGTAGCGATATCCGCGCTCTCGATCGGACGTTTAAGCCTCGGGGTCGCATCCGAAAATTCAGAATAACCGCACGGCGGTGCGCGCTTTTAGCCTTATTTGAGGTTTGAGAGCCTTGTTATTTTGAAACGGTCTTAAACCACGAGGTGCAAGCGTAAATCGTTGTAAGGGTTTGAGAGCCTTGTTATTTTGAATTAGATCAGTATTAAACTCGTGGTTTTTTGCACATTTTAGGAGGAGAAAAAATGAACGAGAACGACAAAAATAAGCCCGAAACGGTGACGGAGGAAGAGTTGCGTGCCGCGCTCGAATATATCCGTGCGGGGAGAGTAGAGAAGAAAGATGAGGCGCCGCACTTGCGGCAGAGCGCGAACGACTGAAATTAGAGCGTGAGCGGCTCGCCCTTGAAAGAGAGCGCGAAAAATTACGCCGAGAACGCTCGCGCGATACTATAACAGAAGAACCGCGCAAGACGGTTGACCCAGGCGGCATTGTCGCCGCGATAATCTCGGTTGTAGGCGCAATTGTTGCCGTAATCGGTACGCTTATAATGCTCGGATAAATAGCGCAAAAGCCCCGCCCGCGTGGCTTTTCTTATGCCTTCAAAAACAAAAAAAACGCACACCCGCTCAAAATTAGCCCGTTTTCGCGCGTTCGCTCTTGTTTATCTCTTGTTTATCGGATTAGGGAAAGTCGTTTCGAGTAAGGGAATTTACGTAAAAAATCATAGCCTACCCCGGCTATGATTTTTTGCGTGGAATTACTTATGCGGTGTCTTTTGTGTGCGGAATCCGTTGCGCGGGACTAATAAATTATCCTTATTTCCTGACCGGAGTTATTCTGCTTGGCGGGCGGTGGCGGTGAAGCAATCGAGGGAGCGGGAGTTGCCGGTCTTTTTGTAGGGAACGTCGGTTTCCTTGTCGACGGCGGTGAGTTCGTAGACTTTGCCGTCGGCGGAGAGATGCGTGCCGACTGCGATCTCGTCGTTCTGAAGGTTCAGAACGGTTCCGTCGCCGTCCTTGCGGAAGGTGAGCGTGCCGTCGTCGGCGACCAGCGCGTAGCGGGTTTTGCCCGTTTTCACGTCGGTAAACTTCTTTGCTTCGCTCTCGAAAATCGAGTTGAGCGCGTTGATTTCCTGCTGGGCGGAAAAATAATCGCTGACTGTGTCGGCGGAGTCTTTGACGAACTTCTTACTCTTGTTCCAGAAATCGCCGAAGCCCTTTTTCACGTCCTTCCAGAAGCCGCCTTTTTTCTCTTCGGTCTTGTCGTTTTCGACGGTTTTATCGCTTTCGACCGCGTCGACTTCCTTGACTTCTTCGGATTTAACTTCTTCCGCGGTTTCGGTCGCGGTGGTCTTTTCTTCTTCGTTCATAATAATATTATACCTCCGTTTTATCGAATTATCAAAATTTATTTTAGTTTTTTGGCGCGGGGCCGTCAGGCTTTCAGTTCTTTCAGCCCGTAAGCGCGGGTATAAGCCGAGCTGCCGTCCGCTCCCGTCACGACCACGCGGATATAAGCCCGGCGCCCGGTAAGTTCTTCCGCGCAACCCGCGAAATAGCCCGAGAGGTCGAACTCGGCGTGAGTGATATGCCCGGCGTACAGTGCGGTCCGGTGCATATTCGAGCGGCATTCGGTGCAGACGGTGACGGAACGCGCGGGCGAGCAGTCGACGACGAGTTTGTTGCCGTCCACGTAAAGCGAGCGGATCTCCGCGCCGGTCGAAGCGTAAAAATCCCCGCGTTCGAGCGCGCCCATAACCTCGGGATAGGCGAGCGATTGCGCTTTTATCATGACGTACCCGCCGAAGTGATCCGCGGGCGAGTGCGCGTCGTCGGTTGCGAGCGGGAAAACGTTTTCGTTCACTCGCAGAAGATCGTCGAGAGGCTGAACGGTATCGGGGCAGCCCATCAGCGCGCAGCCGGTGTTGTAGACTTCCAAGCCCCACAAGCCTTTCAGTCCGATATAGTCCTCGTAGTTCTGAAGCGACCACACGGGGTGGTTGAGCGTGACGAGGAATCCCTCGCGGTTGGCGCGCGCGATAACGTCGTTAAGGCACTCGGTCGTGTACTCGGCTTCGTACGAATACTTTTTCAGTTCCTCGGAAATATGTTCTTTAGCGTTGCCCCAAGTCGTGGCGGGGTTCATGACCGAGCAAGCGAGTTTGTGCGGATCCTTCGACAGAAAGTTAAGGTGCGCGGTCTTTCTGTGGTGCGGAAAACCGGTTGCGGGCGAAACCGCATTGATCGATTTTTCGAACGAGGTTATCGGCAAAAAGTCCTCGTCGGCGAGGTCGGAGTGGTCGAGCATTATTTCGTGATCGGTAAAAGCGACTACGGAATATCCCGCGGCTTTGTACGCCGCCTTGACTTCTTCGGGCGTTTCGCGACCGTCGGACATCGTGGTGTGAATATGAAGATTAGCCTTATAGAACTTGCCTTCGTTCGGTATAAGATACTTTTTCATGGTATTGCCTCCGCGTTTCGGTTAACCAAATTATACGCCGTGATTGCGGGTTTGTCAAAACTTTCGGCGGGATTTCGGAAAAAATCGCGCGGGAATACGTCGCTTTCGCCGCCGATCGCGAAAATAATTTGACATAAGCGACGAAATGTACTATTATATATATACGAATAACTTTCGGGAGAGGTAGCGGGAGAAACGATGAATAACAATATCGGCGACGTATTATACCGCAAGCGTGCGGCGCATATCGGCGCGATTACAGCCAAACTTTTGATAGCCGCCGTGATTTTCACGGTGATTATCGGCGCGGGCATGGTCGTGCATCAGATGCTCGCCGCGCTTTTGCTTATGCTGTGGGTGGCGGTCACGATCTGTTTCGTGGGGCTTTTGCTGCTCGACCCCGTGTGGCGAAGCGTGCCGGGGAAACTGTACGGCTCGATGGATTTCGTCGCCGAACTTTTCGATAAGGTCTACGGCGCGTTCTATCCGCTCGCGATAATCGCGATAGTGTGCGCGGTCGTATCCATAGGGCTGGGCTTTATCGAATCCGACCGTAAGCCTGTCGGACGCATGGTGCTTTGCGGGATCGCGCTTGCGGTCGCGGTAATCACGCTGATAGCGGTAGGAGGTACGGCGGCATGAACAGACTGATCGTAAAGTACGCCGGCTACTCGACGAACAAGGCTTACGTCGCGGTGGACGGGCAAACGCTGAAGTTCGATAAAAAGGGCGAGTGCGCGTTCGAAACCGAGAAACCCGCGGTGACGGTTAGTGTGTTCAACGTGCTCGAAGCCGCTTCGCCGTCCTATTATCTGTGGTCGATACTGTACTTTTTCGTGAGTGTTTTCGGCATATTCGACAGTTACCGCGACTTTAAGTGCCGAAGAATCGAAGCCGAGTTTATCGTGCGGCTGTCGGGCGAGAACAGAATCACGCTGCGAAACCGCGCGTTCAACAAAAAGGGTGAGAGCGAAGGGGTATCGGTCGAGTGCGATTGCGGCTGCGAAACCGTAAGAAACTCGCAGTTCACGGACAAAGCGGCGAGAAGAAGAACGCTGATAATGACCGCCGTTCGTATCGCTATGTTTATAGGAATAATCGCGTTGATTATAGTAATCGCAATCAACGCGAGGAAATAAAAAGATAGAGGAGAGAAACACTATGAATTTTTCGGTAAAGAACAAAATAATCAGTCTGGGCGGCTCGTCGTTCGTCACCGACGACAACGGCGACAAAATGTTCAGGATCAAGGGTAGGATTTTCTCGCCCACGCATAAGAAAATCATATGCGATACGGCGGGTAACAAACTGTTCGTAGTGCGCAACAAGTTCTGGCACTTTTTCCGCAGATCCGCGTTTCTGATAAGCGCCGACGGCGAAAAGCTGCTGAAAATAACCAAAAAATTCTGGACGAATCGGTTTCTCGTCGACAGTTACGATTCCGAAATCGTTATCGACGGAACGTGGGTGGGGTGGAACCTCGAGGTGCTGAAAGAGGGTAAACTCGCGGGCAGAATCAGCCGCAATATAACGATAGTCCGCGACTCGTTCCGCGTAGAAACGACCGCCGACGAGTACAACGCGCTTTTAACCGCGATCGTCGTCGCGATAGACAACATTTTCGACGCGAGCAAAGCGCGAACCTAAAAAAACGAATATCGACACGAACGCAGCTTTTTATGGCTGCGTTTTTGTTTTCGGCGGGAGCGGGAAAAGGACGAAACGACTTTACAAAAATTTTACAATGATTTTACATAGGGTTAGTTTAACTATCGCTAATAATTTTTGCGGACAATATGACGGCTAATTATGCGTTAAACTCCGCTCCGCGTACTTCTAGTACGCGTTCGGTCGTTTGCCTTTAATTATCTCGTCATCTTGACCGCAAAAACGCTTCGCGCCTTAAAAACTTGGATTTTTCGATGATTTCGTGCGGTGGGGTGCGACGGCGTACCGGGCGTACGCCTAGCAACCCAACGTGCGAAAGCGCGGAAAAGACTGTTTTTAAGGTTACTAGTGATGGTTAAACTAACCCTACAGTTTATGACTTTGCTAAAAAGATAGAAAACCCGAGCATAAATTTTACAACGGGGCGGCTTCGGCGTTGACTTAACGCGCGTTTGATAGTATAATTAAACTGTGGGTTTGCGGGCGTTCCGCAGTCCTCGTGCGTTTTAGGTTCGCAAAAGAGTTTAAGAGTTTTAGGAGAGCCGAATAAGTAATGGAAATTTTTACATGTATAATGATGCTTCTTGCCGGTTGCGGCGTTTTCATGATAGGCATGAAAATGATGAGCGACGGGCTGGAGCGCAGCGCCGGCAAGGAAATGAAAAAACTTTTCAATCACGTCACCGGCAATCGTTTCGCGGGCGTAGGCATAGGTGCGCTCGTGACGGTAATCGTCAACAGTTCGTCCGCTTCCACCGTCATGACGATAGGACTGGTCAATGCCGGAGTCATCACTCTGACGCAAGCCGCTTCCATAATCATGGGCGCGAACATCGGCACGACGCTTTCGGGTTTTATAATCTCGCTGTCGTCGTTGAACATTAACCTTTACGCGTCGCTTCTGGCGTTTATCGGCATAATGATGACGTTTTTTAACAACGACAACGTAAAGAAAACGGGCGGCATACTTTGCGGCTTGGGTCTTATGTTCGTGGGACTGGAGTCTATGGGCAGCGCGTTCTCGGGAGAATCCGCTATCACCGATTCGGTCAAGTACGCATTCGAAGTGGTCGATTTTCCGCTTCTTCTGATACTTATAGGAATGGCGTTTACGGGAATTATCCAGAGTTCGACCGCAACTACCAGTTTGGTAATCATCATGGTAGGCGCGGGCGCGATGCGCGTGGACAGCGGCTTGTTCGTTATCCTCGGCACTAATATCGGCACGTGCGTGACGGCGCTTATCGCGTCTATCGGCACGAACACCAACTCGAGGAGAACGGCGTTTTTCCATCTTTTGTTCAACGTTATCGGCACGGTTATCTTCACTATCGTGATCTGGATATTCCGCAACCCCGTCGTAAGCCTTCTTTCGCATCTCGGCGGACCGCAGTGGCAGATCGCCTGGTTCCACTTCGCGTTCAACCTCATTACCACCGCGATACTTCTGCCGTTTATCAACCAGTTCGTGCGCCTTACCGAGCTTATCGTGCACGACAAACCCGCCAAAAAGGAAGAGGAATTCCGCTTCCGCTACATAGACGATCGTCTTTTGTCCACGCCGCCTATCGCGGTAGCGCAGGTTCAGAAAGAAATCATGTACGCGTCTGAACTTGCCAAGGAAAACCTCGAACTGTCTGCGGGCGCGCTTATCCGCGGCGACTACGTGGACCGTCAGAAACTGGAAAAGAACGAATCGTATATCAACCGCATTTACCACGGCGTGGTGGCGTACCTTATCAAACTCGCTTCGACGAGTCTATCGGAGCACGACGAAAAACTCGTAGGCGCCTATCATCACGTCATCAGCGACCTCGAGAGAATAGGCGACCACGCGGAGAACTTTGCGGAGCAAGCCGCCGAAATGGAAAAGGAAAACGTGACTTTCTCGGACGCGGCGAACGCCGAGCTTCTGCAGATGTACAACAAGGTCATGAATATGTACGACCTCAGTCTGCACGCGTTCGAGCATCGCGACTACGTAGTGCTTTCGCGCATTTCCGCGATAGAGAACGAAGTCGACGAAATGAAAGACGACCTCAGCGTCAAGCATATCGAGCGGCTTAACAGCGGCGACTGCGCGGTGGAGCGCGGGACTTACTTCTTCGCGCTGATATCCGCGCTGGAGAGAATAGCGGACCACCTCATAAACGTGGCATACTCGATAAAGAACCCCACGGGTTCGCAGTCGCGCCGCCCCGAACTCAACGAGGTTTCGGACTAACGTAACGAAGAAAGGAGAACCAACGATGATTTACGTTTTGGGCAGTATCAATATGGACATGGTGGCGAAAGTGCCGTACATGCCCGTAAACGGCGAAACGCTGACCGCGGACAAGTACTACGTCAACCCGGGCGGCAAGGGCGCCAATCAGGCGGTCGCGATAGCCAAACTCGGCGGCAAAGTCGCCATGATCGGTAAAGTCGGCTCGGACGAAACGGGCGACGCGCTGAAAGCCAACCTTAAAAATATGGGCGTTGACGAAAGCATGGTCACACGCGCGGACGTGCCGAGCGGCATAGCCATGATTATCGTCGAGGGCGGCGATAACCGCATTATTCTGTATAAAGGCGCGAACCACGCCGTGACGAAAGCGGACGTGGACGAGGGACTGAAAAACGCTAAGCCCGGCGACGCGCTCGTTATGCAACTTGAAATCCCGCTCGGGATCGTGACTTACGCCGCCGCGGCAGCCAAAGAGAAAGGTATGCTCGTGGTGCTTAACCCCGCGCCCGCAGTACCGCTTGGCGAGGACTTACTCGAGAACGTCGATATTATCGCGCCCAACGAGAGCGAAACCGAAATTCTCACCGGCGTGAGCCTCGACAGCGACGTGCATATCGCGCTCGCGGTCAAAAAATTGTATCGACTCGGCGTAAAGCGCGTTATCATTACCATGGGCAGCCGCGGCGCGATCGTGACTTGCGGTCAGACCATTACGCCCATACCCCCACGAAAGGTCGTAGCGGTGGACACGACTTCCGCCGGCGACACGTTCGTTGGTGCGACCGTCCTTCGCTACCTTGACGGCGATACGCTCGAGGACGCGGCCAAGTTCGCGTCGGTCGCTTCGTCCATCACGATAACCCGAGAGGGAGCGGCGCAAAGTATTCCCACGCTCGAAGAAGTAAAGAAGGTCGTCGAAAGCGAAAAATGAAAAAGATAGAAACTCATTTGCACACAAGCCCCGTCAGCGTTTGTTCGCGTCTGACCGCCGAAGCCGCCGCCGAAAAATATCGTAAGTGCGGATTCGACGCGGTAATTCTCACCAATCACTATTCGCGTTCGTATATCGAGAGCACGCCCGCAACCGAAAAAGAATGGCTCGAGCGTTTTATAACGGGCTATTACGAAATGAAAAAAGAGTGCGAAAGCCGCGGTATGGAAGCGTGGCTCGGCGCGGAAGTGTCGCTGTTCGCGCCGTATGCGCAGTACGAACGCGACCGTTTTCCTATGGAAGTACTCGAGAAAAACTACGCAGATTACTTACTCGTGGGCGTGACGGAAAAATTCCTTCGCGAAACGCCCATGCTTTGCGACCTCGACCTTAAAACCTTGCACGCGATCTGCCGCGAGCATAACGTTCTGCTCATTCAGGCGCACCCGTTCCGCTCCGAACAGCACCATTCGCCGAGAAACCCCGAGGACGTGGACGGCTACGAGATCAACGGCTGCATAGGCTTTCAGACCGCTTGCGAAAAGGAAGTGCTGGAACTTGCAAACTCGCATAATCTCGTCGTGACTTGCGGCGGCGACACGCACTACGACTGGCACAAACTCAGAAGCGCGACTTTCGTCCCGGACGATATCCACGACAGTGTAGGTTTTGCCGAGTACTTAAGAAAAGTACGCGTGCCGCAGTATTCGCTGACCGAACCCGACGAGTTCGCCCCGCCGCACGAAAGCAAGTAAATCGCGCTATCGGCGGACATATTGTTTGACATATTTTTCGAATGAGAGTATAATCAAAGAAAAACGCGCCGGGAATTCGGCGTTCCGGGAGGAAAACAAATGGATATTTTAGCGGAAATCAATAATATCGCCAACGAGTACGTAGGCGACGTGGATCTTAAACCCGAGGACACTTTCGAGTCGCTCGACTTCGACTCGCTCGACGTTGTGCAGATTGCCATGGCGATGGAGAAAAAGTTCGGCATCAAATTCCCCGACAAGATCGAGGCGAAAACGGTGGGCGACCTCGTGAAGATAGTCGAAGAACTCAAAAAGTGAAACTGCCCGAAATAATACGGACCGAGTTAAACGGCGCGATCGACAACGATTACGCCGTTTTTCAGCGTCGGCTCACGCCCACCGCGTATACTGTCGAGGGCGTTCGGGTGCCGGTTTTGCGCGAGATCGCGAAAAACGCCGGGGAAGCGGGCAGAGCGGCGATACTGAAAACCACGGAGTTTTGCTCGTTCGAGGAAGTACTCGTGTTCGGTTTCGCCGCGGGGTATATAAAGGACGCGGACGAACTGAAAGAGAAGATCGATTTTATGCTGCCGCTGTTTGATAACTGGGCGCACGTCGACACGATAACTTCGTCGCTGAAAACTATAAAGAAATTCCGCGCGGAGTTTTTAGAGTATTACGAACCGCTGAAAAACGCCGAAGAGGTTTTTGCCCGCAGATTTTTGGCGGTTATGCTTCTCGATCACTATATGACGGACGAGTACTACGCCCGCGTTCTCGATATTTATCGGGAGATCGCGCCCGGCGACTATTACGTCGATATGGCGGTGGCGTGGGGACTCAGCGTGCTGCTCGTAAAGTACCGCGACCGAACGCTGGCCGCGCTTGAAACAAGCGACTTTACCCCGTGGATAACGCGCAAAGCGGCGCAAAAGGCGATCGAATCCTATCGGGTTTCGGACGAGGACAAGGCGCTTTTACGGTGGCTGAGAGCGGCAACAATCGATTAAACCCGCGAAATTTCCCGAAAAATCGGTAACCGCGGGCGGCGAAACCGCATAAATATACTTAAATAGCCCGAAAAACTCTTGATTTTTCGGAATTATTATGATATAATCTTGCACAAGGTAGAATTATTGCAATGATTACTCAAAGCGACAACCAAGGCGACGTACCCTTACGAAGGTGCGTTTCGATAAATAAACTTAACAAGGGATCGACTTTTTAAGCGGCGTTTTTTGCGCTGCGTTTTTTCGTTGTAAAATCAAAAATTCACCTTTCGGAGTAGAATAAACTTTTTATGGACGGATCTCAAATAGGCATACTAATCGCTATCATCGTTTGCGTGCTGTTTTCCGGATACTTTTCCGCCGCGGAAATGGCTTTCACGTCGGTCAACAAAATCAGACTTCTCAATATGTCGCAGGACGGAAACAAGCGCGCCGGCGCGGTGCTGAAACTTACCGAGAAATTCGATAAGCTGCTTTCCACAATTCTCGTCGGCAACAATATCGTAAATATCCTCAGCGCTTCGCTCGGCACGTTGTTCTTCGGCAGTCTGATTGCTTCCGACGCGGGGCTTGCCACCACCGTTTCCACTATCGTTATGACCGTGACGGTGCTGATTTTCGGCGAAATCACGCCCAAAATGTTCGCTAAGGAAAACCCCGAAAAGTGCACGATGATTTTCTATCCGCTTCTTCGAGCGCTTATGGTTGTTCTCACGCCTATCAACCTCGTGTTCAGCGGGTGGAAGTGGCTTCTGCGTAAGATTTTCAAGTTCGAAAAGACCTCGACCGTTACCGAAGGCGAACTGCTGACGATTGTCGAAACCGCCGAGAACGAAGGCGAACTCAAAGAACACGAATCGCAACTTATCCGCTCGGCTATCGAGTTCGAGGACCTCGACGTAAAGGACGTCATGATCCCGAGAGTCAACGTGATTGCGGTGGAAGAAACCGCGGACATGGAGTCGATCTACGAGAAATTCACCGAGAACGGCTTCTCGCGTATGCCCGTGTATAACGGCTCGATCGATCAGGTCGTGGGTATTATCCACGAAAAAGATTTTTACGCGCTTTTACACGACGGCGGCAAGTCGATCAAGAGCATTATCCAGAGCAGCGTCTGCGTTTCGCCGTCAATGAAGATTTCCACCGTGCTCCGTATGCTGCAGAAAGAAAAGGTGCATATGGCGATCGTCATCGACGAGTTCGGCGGCACCGAGGGTATCGTCACGCTCGAGGACATTATCGAGGAACTCGTGGGCGAAATCTACGACGAACACGACGAAGTGGAAGTGCTTTTCCGTAAAGTCGGCGACAATACCTATATAGTATCCGGCAACGAGAACGTCGAGGATATGTACGAGGACCTCGAACTGCCCGCGCCGCAGGATATCGACGCGACTACCGTGTCGGGCTACGTCACCGAACTTATGGATAAAATCCCCGAAGCGGGCGAGAAAGTCGAAGTCGACGATCTTGAAATCGAAGTTACCAAGGCGAGCGCAAAGCACGTTCAGGAAGTCAAAGTCACCGTCAAGGAAAAACCCGAGGACGACGATGACAACGATAAATCTTTGTTTCGCCGCCACCGCGACGACGATGACAACGATAAGGACGATAAAGAATAAAGCCGTATAATACCGACGCCCGCGAGAATAATTATCTCGCGGGCGTTTTTTATTTCGGTTATTATGCAAACTATCCTAATGTTCGAACTGGGAGTTGTAGAGGTTTGCGTAGAAGCCGCCTTTTTCGAGGAGTTCGGCGTGAGTGCCTTTCTCGATGACGTTGCCCTTGTTCATGACCAGGATAAGGTCGGCGTTCTTGATGGTGGACAGACGGTGCGCCACGATGAACGAGGTCTTGTTCTGCATAAGTTTTTCGAACGCTTGCTGAATCTTGATTTCGGTACGCGTGTCGATGGACGAAGTCGCTTCGTCCAGGATAAGCATAGGCGGGTGGGTGAGCATTACGCGGGCGATGCAGAACAACTGCTTCTGACCTTGCGAAATATTGCCGCCGTCGTCGCCGAGAACGGTGTCGTAGCCGTGTTCGAGCCTCGTGATGAAGCCGTGGATATGCGCCGCTTTCGCCGCCGCGATAATTTCTTCCTCGGTAGCGGAGGGGTTGCCGAACGCGATATTGTCGCGGACGGTGCCTTTTTTCAGCCACGTGTCCTGCAATACCATGCCGTACGACAGCCGCAGCGATTCGCGCGTTACGGTCGTTATGTCCTTGCCCTCCACGCGGATAACGCCGCCGTTCGGGTCGTAGAATCGCATAAGTAAGTTAATAAGCGTAGTCTTGCCGCAACCGGTAGGACCGACTATCGCCACGCGCTGACCGCTACCAACCGACAGCGAGAAGCCCTGAATAAGCGGTTTTTCGGGGACGTATGAGAAGTACACGTCGTCGATTTCGATATTGCCGTTCGCGTTCGTAAGGTCGGGAAGTCCCGCGTCCGAACTCTGTACCGGCGCTTCGAGCAGTTCGAACACGCGGTTAGCCGCGGCGGTCGCGGTCTGCAGTTCGGTCACGACGCCCGTGATTTCGTTGAACGGCTTGGTGTACTGGTTGGCGTAGGAGAGAAAGCACGACAGCCCGCCCACGGTGAACGCGCTCATGCCGAGTACGCCGTCGCCGCGGATCACGAGGTACGCGCCCAGCACGCACACCGCGACGTAAACCACGTTGTTGACGAAGCGCGTGCAAGGATTGACCATTGCGGAGTAGAACGCGGCGTTCTGTCCCCAGACCTTGAGTTCGCCGTTGATGTCCGCGAAGCGTTCTTCCGCGCGTTTTTCGTATCCGAACAACTTGACTACGCGCTGATTGGACAGCATTTCGGTGACGAGTCCCGAGAGTTCGCCGCGCTTTTGCGCCTGCATCGCGAACATATTGTGGCAGCCCTTTGCGATAAAGTACGCCACGAACAGCGACAGCGGGGTGATGAGTACGACCACGAGCGCGATCAGCCAATTGACCGACAGCATAAACGCGAGCGTACCGATTATCGTTACTACGCCGCTGAACAGTTGCGAGAAGCCCTGAATCAGTCCGTCGGAAATCTGGTCGATGTCGCTGCCCACTCTCGACATAAGATCGCCGTGCGAGCGGCTGTCGATATAACTGAGCGGCACGTCGTTGAGTTTGTCATAAGCGTATTTTCTGAGGTCGCGGATAGTGCGGAACGAAGCGAAGTTGATGCACAGCGACGAGAGGTACTGGAACAGCACCGCCGCCGCGATCAAGCCGCCTAAGATACCGGCGTTTTTGAATATCACGCCGAAATCGACGTTGTTTTCGCCGATAATGTAGTCGACCGTGCGCCCGATGATAACGGGGGCAAGCAGAGTCGCCGCGATCTGGACCGCCGAACATACGAGCGCCAAAAGTATTATCGGCACGTAAGGTTTCGCGTACCTGAGAAGGTGCTTGATAGCCGCGCCGTCGCTTTTCTTGTTCATGACTTTTGCGGAGGTTTTCATTTTTTCAGTTCCTCCTCTTTGTTCTGCGACAGGCAGATTTCTCTGTACACGTCGCAAGTATCGATAAGGTCCTCGTGCTTGCCCATGCCCACGATCTTGCCGTCGTCGAGTACGACTATGAGGTCGCAGTGCTTGATAGAAGTCGCGCGCTGTGAAACGGTGACGGTCGTCAGCCCCTCGTCGCGGCTCATGGCGCCGAGCGCCTTTCTTAGTTTCGCGTCGGTGGCGAAGTCGAGCGCGGACGAACTGTCGTCGAGAATAACTATATCGGGGTTTGACACCAGCGCACGCGCGATCGTAAGCCTTTGCCGCTGACCGCCCGAAAGGTTTTTACCGCCCTGAGCGATTATAAAATCAAGCCCGCCGGGGAGCGTGTCCACGAACTCCGCGGATTGCGAAACCTCGAGCGCCTTGCGGATTTCTTCGTCGGTCGCGTCCTCTTTGCCCCAACGCATGTTGTCGCGGACGGAGCCGGCGAACAGCACGGCTTTTTGCGGCACCACGCCGAAGATAGAAGCAAGTTCGGCGTTGTTATAGTTTTTCACGTCGTTGCCGAAAACTCGGACGGAGCCGGAAGTCGCGTCGTACAATCTCGGGATAAGGTTGACGAGCGTGGTTTTTCCGCTGCCCGTGCCGCCGAGAATACCCACGCTGTCGCCGCGTTTTACGGTGAGCGTGACGTGTTCGAGCGAGGGAGCGGGACTGCCGGCGTAAGAGAACGACGCGTCGAGCATTTCGATAGCGGGAGCGGAGCGGTCGGGGGTAGCTCCCTTGCCCTCTTCCATAGACGAGGACACGGCGAGGACTTCGTTGATACGCGCCGCCGAAGCCGAAGCCTTGGTGAACGTGACGAGAAGGTTGGCAAACACGACGAGCGCGTTGAGGATCTGCGTCATATAGTTTATGAGCGCGATGACTTCGCCTTGCGTGAGCGATCCGTAGTAAACGGTCTTGCCGCCGAAGTACAGCACCGCGATAATGCCGAGGTTAAGCACCGCATATGTCAGCGGGTTGAGAAGCGCCGACAGCGCGCTTACGCGGATAGAGGACGATGAGAGGTTTTCCGCGGCTTTGGCGAACGCCGATTTTTCGCGGTCCTCCGCGCCGAACGCACGGATAACTCTCGCGCCCGCGAGATTTTCTTTCGTGAGCCTCGTTACGTCGTCGAGTTTCGATTGTACGGTCTTGTACTTCGGGAGAGTGAACGACATAATCAGCCATAGTATGCCGCCGATCACCAGCGTTACCGCCACGAATATCAGCGACAGTTTGAGGTCGATAAGCATCGCCATTACGATCGCGCCGACCACGATGAACGGAGCGCGCAGAATAAGGCGAATGAACATCGCCACGCCTTGCTGAGTCTGGTTCACGTCCGCGGTCAGACGGGTGATGAGCGAAGTGGTGGAGAAACGGTCGAGTTCGGTGTACGAAAACGTGTTGATATGGCGGTAGAGTTCGCGGCGTAGGTTTGTGCCGAAGCCCAGCGACGCGCGCGAAGCGAAGAACTGCGCGGTGAGCGCGAATCCCAGCCCGAATATGCCTAAGGCCAATACGATCAGCCCGCCGGTTATCAGCCCCGAGTAATCGCCGGCTTGACCGCGCGGAATCGCCGCGTCGATTATCCAGGCGACGACGAGCGGCGTGATAAGTTCGAAAACGGCTTCGAGCAACTTAAAGAGCGGACCCGAAATCGTCTTGAACCAGTAGCCTTTCAGATATTTGATCAGTTTCAGCATACGGTTATTCCCATAAATATAGTTTGCGCGCACGCGCGTATAGTATTCTAGCACAATTCTGCGGAGTAGTAAACATATTTCGGGGCGTTTTGCGAAATTTTCACCCCTCGCCCGCGCCGAACTTATGCACGAAAAGACACTTTTTATTGATTTTTGTATTCGAGGACAGTAAAACGCTTGCGCTTACGCCGCGCTTTTGATATGATAAAAACGTTGTCGCGCGACGGAAAAATTACGCTCGCCGCGCCGAGGAGTTTTTTATGAACGAACAGGAACTTAAGAAAATAGTCGGCAGTTTCGACATTAAGGAAACCGTAAAGTCCGTTAGACCATACGGCGACGGGCATATTAACGACACTTACCTCGTCGAAACCGACGGCAGAAAGTACATACTTCAGCGTATCAACGACTCGATTTTCCGCGACGTGGACATGCTGATGAGCAATATCGAAAAAGTACTCTCCCACGCCAAGAAGAATATCGCGGCGGCGGGCGGCGACCCCGACCGCGAAACCATGACGTTAGTTTCCGCGCGTTGCGGCAAGTCCTACGTGCGCGCCGACGGCGGTTGCTGGCGCGTTTACCTCTATATCGACAATACCGTGTCGCTCAACCTCGCCCGCAGCGACGAGGATTTCTATCAAAGCGGCGTGGCGTTCGGCAAGTTCGCCCGTATGCTCGACGGCTTCGACGTCGACGAGATCCGCGACGTTATTCCGAATTTTCACAACACCGTTTCGCGCTACCGCGACTTTACCGCTTCGCTTAATGCCGACAAAGCGGGCAGAAAAGCGAAGTGTGAAGAAGAAATCAAGTTCGTCACCGACCACGCGTACCTTGCGAACAAGATCGTGGATATGCTGAGTAACGGCGAGATCCCCAGACGCGTCACGCACAACGACACCAAACTCAACAACGTTCTGCTCGACGCGAAAACCGGCAAAGCAGTCGCGGTCATCGACCTCGACACCGTAATGGGCGGCTCGGTCGTGTACGACTTCGGCGACTCCGTACGCTTCGGTTGCTCCACCGCGCTCGAGGACGAAGCGGACCTTAACAAAGTGCATTTTTCAATGCAGTTGTTCGACGTGTATTCCCGCGGCTTTATCGGAGCCATGAAAGGCGTTATCACCGACAGGGAAGTGGACGCTCTCCCGCTCGGCTCCGTCATGATGACTTACGAGTGCGGTATGCGCTTCCTCGCCGATTACCTTGGCGGCGACACTTACTTCAAGGTCGCCAAGCCCGACCACAACCTTATCCGCTCGAGAACGCAGTTCCGCCTTGTGTCCGAAATGCTCGAACGCTACGACGAAATGCTGAACGTGGTCAGAAAGTATGCGAAGTAACGCGCGGAATTAAGACTTTTCGATAAGGATAATATTTTTCTCATAGTATGGGATTCCACTAGTATGGGATTCCACGAAACGAGCGAACGCACCCCCCCCGCGTTCGCTCGTTTCTTCGAATGACGGTTAAAACGGGAACTGCGAATTATATTTAAAATTTCTACTGCACTCCCGCGCTTTTCCCCTATGCCAAAACCTATCGAAAAATTGACCTATCCTATTTTGTATGAAAATCGAACCCGACGAAATTGCCGAAATATGAAAAAATACTAAAATCAGTATATTTTTGATACAAAACTGTATATTTTTGAGTTGAGGGAGGGGGAGCGGTTTGTGGTATACTAAAGCTACCATAAAAACTCGCGGAAGAAGGCGCGGGTGGCAATTGAAAATGCAAAAGAATCGGGCAAGTATGAGGCTAAAAAATCAGCGAAATATCTTGACGATTTTGCGCGCGTTTTCGATAGCACAGAAGCGTAACCGATTTCGTACGTTTTCTTATGGTGACAACCTATAGTTTTCCGTCACGGCAAACGTGCGACCGCCGACCACAGAGCGCGCCAAACGCGAAAGCATTGCGGGTAAACCTTCCCCGCGATGCGCCTCAATCCCGTATATTCGCAAGGACGAGCGCCGTAGCGACGCACGCCGCCGCGAACCGCGACGAAAAACTACAAGTTAGTTACCTTTCAGAAAACGAGCGGCGGGAAACGCGACTCGTTGGTAATAAATTTAAGGAGATAAAAGATGAGAAGAAAAAGAACCGGTCTTTTCGCCGCAGTCGTAAGTATGTTGCTTGCGACCGTTCTTGCTTTCGCACTCGTCGGCTGCGGAGAAGCGAAAACGTACACGTTGTCGCTGTCCGTGGACGGAGCGAATATGAAAGTAGGCGAGGAAATCTCAGTTTCCGTCGGCGCAAACTACGACCTCGGCGCGATAACCTGGGCGACCTCGAACGCAGAAGTAGCCACCGTGTCGGGCGGCAAGATCAAAGCGGTAGGAGTGGGCACGGCAGACGTGACCGCCGCTACCACCGACCCCGCCGGCGCGGAGCATAAACTCGCCTGCACGGTGTACGTCACCGCCGCCGACGTGGCCGAAGCTACGTACAAGGTCGAGATTTACCGTCAGAAGAAAGACCGCTCGGGTTACGAACTCGACGAAACCGCTTCCGTCACGAAAACCGCGACTCTCGACAAAGAAGTGACCGCCAACGCCGCGCTCTACGGCAAGGTAGGCTACGTATTCGACGAGAACAACGCCGGCAACGTGATTTCCGGTACGGTGACCGCCGACAACGCAACCGCGCTTAAACTTTATTATAATATAAAGACTTTCACCGTCACGTTCAAAGCGGAAGGCGCCGCGGACGTCGTGAGAACGGTCGACTACGGCGATACCCTTACCGATATTCCCGAAGTCCCCGAAAAAGACGGCAAGTCCGGCAAATGGGACGTGACCGCGTTCGATAATATCACTTCCGATATCACCGTCCGCGCTCTGTACGCCAACAAAGAAGTCACCCTCAAGTTCGTCGTGGACGGCGAAGATTACCGCACTATCGAACTCGCTTACGGCGCTTCGCTCGCGGCTTCCGACGTTCCCGACGTTCCCGAAAAGTTCGGCTATAACGGCGCCTGGGACGTGACCGACTTCAGCGAAATCACCGCAGATACCACCGTTACCGCGGTGTACACCTTGAAAAAATTAGCCGTCGCTTTCGAAAACGAGGACGGCTCGGCTCACGGTACTTCCCTCGAAATTACCGCGTTCGAAAAGATCACGGACGACAAAAAGCCCGCCGACCCGACCAAAGCAGCCGATCAGGACTGCGAATACGACTTCGTCGGCTGGAAAGTAAAAGGCACCGATAATATTTGGGATTTCGATAACGATACCGTTACCGAAGATATCACCCTCGTAGCGGTATTCGACGCGGTCGAACTCCACACCGTAACGATTACCGTTACCGGCGAAAAAGTCGATATCCCCGGCGTGGAAGCCCCGCTGTTCATGCCGACCGTTGAGCAACTCGAAGGCGTTGCCGCGGGCGTTATCGACAGAGGCGACATCACCGTCAAGGTTGAGAACGGCGTCGCGACGTTCCGCGCAAGAAGCGGCGAATACACCGTCCGCGTTTCAAAAGGCAACTACACCACCGACGTCGTCGTTTCCGTCAACGACGCTAACGCAACCGCATACGCATACCTTATCCCGCAGGACGTCAAAGTCGGCGGCAAAGCCGGCAATTACGATTCGTTCAGCGGAAACTGGACGAAGGATGCAGCAGACGCGGTAACTCTTACGTCCGTGTCTTATGTGTTTGTCGACGCGACCAACGAAGAACTCTCAACCCGCTACTATTACGAAGCGGACGTTGATTTCCCCGGTTGCGGCAGCGTTGTCGGATTTATGGCGGCGCACGTCACCGACAAGGCTCTTTCGGGCGGCGGAAACAAAATCGGTTTCTCGTTCTCCGGCGGTGATACTATTTACTGGTATAATTCCAACGGTTGGGATCAAAGCGGTTTCAACTCGAAGTGGGGACCGTATATCCAAGCTCGCGCACTCGGTAAAGCCGATCAAAAACATAAGTTTGCTATTCTCCGCGACAATGACGAGTACTACATGTTCGTCAACGACAAACTTGCCGGCGTTTACAACTGCTCCGATTACGGCGCAAGTTCGTTCGGTTTCTTCGCGCAAACAGAAGCGACCAGCCATTTCAGCAATATCCGTTACACCAGAAGAGCGGAAACCGTCGACGCTATTTTGGAATACTTCACTAATTCGGATAAAGTCAACCTTGGCGGCGCGGTGACTTATTCCGACGGTAGCGTAGTAAGCACGTTCGAAGATCGCGTATCGCTTACCGGTCCGGACAGCGGCGCTATCGAAGGTCCGACGTACATTATCAATGGCGGTAAAGCCGGCAGCATTTATTATGCGGAAGCGGAATTTACCACTTCGCATGCAAACAACTGGGTCGGCATTATGATCAATACCAGCGACAAGGCTCCCAGTAGTTCCGGCGTCTGGTACGGTTACGGTTGCGGTTACGGTCAGATTTTCCGTCACTCTACCGGCGATTGGAATTCCGGTGATGCAATTTGCGGAGCGCAATACGATTTAACGTTCAAACTCGGCGTTGCGCGCGTAAACGATCATTACTACGTATTCCTTAACGATAAACTTGTAATTAACGAACAATATTGCGTTGTTTCCGGCAAAGACAAGTCGAAAAAGCTTCCCGCGGATAACGAATCCGGTTTCGGCGTATTTATCGGCAGCAATACCGAAGCTAAAGCTTCGTTCACAAACTTCAAATGCACGACCGATCTGAGTAAGATTGCGGCGATCATAGGTTCGTCGACCGTTTCGTTCGACAGCGAAGTAGTAGAAGTTAAACAACTCGGCAAGGCTATCGGCGAGAACGGCACCGTAATCGTGGGCGCTCCGGTTGAATTCACCGTCACCGTACCCGCAGGAAAGAAAATCGGCGACATAAACATTGTTGCGACCGACGGCGCGTCGGTTATTCCGAGCATCAGCGGCAGCACGTATTCGTTCACTCCCGCGGCGGGAACTAATTACACGATTTCCGTTTCTTACGTCAGCGATGGTACTGGCAGCCTTAACCTTACCGTTAAATCGGTAACCAAGACCGTAGGCGACGACGAATTCGCGCTTTACGAGAATATCGACCCGTCCAAAGTAACGGTGACCGTTCGCAATATGACGACCGGAGCAGAGGACGCAAGTACGCTGTCCGCGTTAAATAAAACTTACGAAAACCTCGACAACGGCATGTACGTAGTCGAAATCGAGTATATGACCAACGTTTACTCCTATAACGTGGTTATCGACGGCGGGGAAGTCCAACTTACCGGTTTCGTATCCACCGCTTATCTCGGCGGGCATATCGAACTCGACGGTGAAACTTACAAAAGCTACAAAAATATACCGTATACCGATACTGCCGGCGCAAACTGGACGCTCGTCGACGGCAAGCGCGACACGGCTAAACTTACCGGTTACACCTTCCTTTATCAGCATCAGGCCGTAGGCAAGAAGTACTACGTAGAGGGCGTGTTCGACGCGAACGAAACCGCTTACGACTTCTCGAAATACAACGCCGGTCTTATGGTTTCGCACGGACCGGGCAGCCTTAACGACAACACTCAGTATATGAGATTCGTCGCGGGTATTCACGACAGATCGCTTATCGTTACTTCGTATCGTACCGGCTGGAGTATGGACGACACCAGAATTCTGGCGCACCTCGACGACGTATTCCCCGAGGGTTACGACGCTTCCAAAGTCAAGCTCGGCGTTGCGCGCGACGAGAACTGGTACTACTTCTTCGTGAACGATACGTTCGTTTGCAAGTATTATTACGAAGCGATCCCGACCGTTTCCGGCTTCGGCTTGATCGGCGGCGGCAACGTGAACGTTACGATTTCCAACTTCAACTATTCGCTCAACGCTTCGCTGGTAGACGCGCTCAAGGCGCAGGCTCCCGAAGTGACCGACAAATCCATCGACCTCTACTTTATCGCAGGACAGTCCAACGCTTCGGGCTATTCCAACTGGAACTACAACGAAGCTAAGGACGCGGACGAGAACCTCGTAAACGGCTTCTCCAACGTGCTTTACGCGGGCGACGGCGACAGCGTGCTCGATCCCGACAAAACCAAGACCAACGGTTGGCAGTACACTCGTATCGGTCTTGGCGGCAACGGTCAGAGATTCGGCGCGGAAGCGGGCATGGCTCAGGTGCTTTCGTCCTACTACAATAAGGAAAGCGGCAACGTTGCCGGTATTATCAAGTCCGCTCACGGCGGCACGAGCCTTCTCGACGCTATCGGCGGTCAGAACGAACCCGGCGGCAACTGGGTATCGCCCTCGTACGAAGCGGCGCTTGGAACGGTGCAGGAAAAAGACGGTCGTACCGGCGGCTGCTACCGCAGTTTCATCGCTCAGGTCAGACTGAATATCTCGCAACTCCGGAAAATGGGTTACACTAAGTTCAACTTCAAGGGCTTGTTCTGGATGCAGGGCGAGAGCGACCGCGGCAACCCGACCGAATACGTCAGGGCGTTCAAGTTCCTCGTTCAGGACTTCCGCAACGACCTCGGCGAAATCGCTACCGAAGTTGCCGGTACCGAAGTCGATCTCAGCAATATGCCTGTCATCGTCGGCGAAATTTCCAAGTATACCAGCGGCGGAGAGAGCGGCATGAACGAAACGTTTATCGCTACTCAGCGTACGTTCCCCGACGTTATCAACGATTGCTACGTCGTCAACTCTTCGCAGTTCGACGTAAGACTGCAGGATAACTGGCACTGGATCCAGCCCGATATGCTTAAGATCGGCAACATGGTCGGCAACTGCATTCTCGAGAACGTTCTTCGCTAAGAATAGCGGCTCGAGTTAAAAGGCTCATATCCGAATAATCGAAAAGCAAAGCGACCGTTTCGAAAAGAAGCGGCCGCTTTCGTTATGTGTTCAACACCGCCGTCATCCTGAGCGAAGTCGAAGGATCTAGCCGTAGGCGCATTATATTTTTTACGCTTCGCCGGATTCCTCGACAATCCCCTGAATGACGTATAAGGATAATATTTCTCTCAATTGAACAAGTAATTAGCCTTATAAATCCCCAAACAATCGCCCGAAAATTCCCGCAAAAATACGCTTTTTCCATTTTAGAATTCTTTAATTACGTTGTCATATTTTTATCACATTAGTTGTATATTATATAGCCAAGATATGAGTTTATCTTGTATCTCACATTTCTTCCTTTATTTTTAAACAGAGGAGTCGCCCTTCTTCGGAGGGGCGATTCTTCTGTTCTTAAGTTAGGTGCGGCTAACCGCATAATCGTTCGCGCATTCGGCATAAAAATTAACTTAGGTTAAATTTCGGTTGCAAAATTTCGCGAAACGTGGTATAATAATTCGTACTTGGTCGCGGGCGGGTAGTGCGGATAGGCAATACGCTACGCGGCGGGCGGGATATTAAGAGATTGAATACGGTCGCGTTCGGCGCGGGAGGATAAAATGGGAATAGGCGTATCGGGCGAGGATTACCTCGAAACCATATACATTATCGGAAAGGGCGAAGCGGTGCGCTCGTCGCTTGTCGCCGAAGCTCTGGGAGTTTCGCGCCCCGCCGTCAACAAGGCTATGACCGAACTTATGGCAAAAGGCTTTGTGGAAAAACATGCTTACGGCAAGATTATGCTGACCGACAGCGGCAAAGCGGCGGCGATGAGCGTGTACTCGCGGCACGAGCTTTTGAAGCGGTTTCTGATTTCTATAGGCGTAAGCGAAACCACCGCGGCGGTCGATTGCTGTAAGATCGAGCATTTCGTGTCTGACGAAACCTTCGCTTGTCTTGCCGACTTTATGAAAACCCGCGACTGATCGGGCGCAGCAGACCGAATAAAGTAGTACGGATAAATAAGGATATTTAGTCGTTTGGAGTAGGGGATGACGGTTAAAGACGGAAGCCGCGCGTTATAAATTAAAATCGAACGAGAAACTATACTGTTACCTCGTTATTCCGAGGGAGCGCAAGCAACCGTGAGGATCCCCTACACGGAATTGCTATCCTTACCATTTATAATTTTATCCTCGTTGCTTCGCGTGCTGTTGCGTTTATCGGTTGTGCTGCAGCGCGGAATTTTAAGAAAACGGCTGAAAAAGCGAAAAACGGGTTGACTAAACCGCAGTGAATCGTTTATAATAAAAATATGTCAACGTCGAATTGCAAGTTTATGATACGCCACGTGCACCCGAAAGCGAGCGTCGAGCCGAGCCACGTTCACAGCGGCGGCGAACTCGTATATTACGTTCGCGGCGAGGGAAAATCGATAATCGCGGGCAAGGAATACGACTATCGTCCAGCGACTTATGCGTACATACCGCCCGAAACGCCGCACCTCGAGCGCCACGAAACGCAGACCGAAGTGCTGTTTTTCGTGTTCGACCGCGACGACGATTTCATTCAGATCAAGAGCGGAGTGTTCCGCGACGACAACGGCGAACTTTTGCCGCTGTTCGAGGAACTGTCACGTGAGATCGCGCAGCGGCGGTTGTACTACGAATACGCGATAAACGTGGATATTGAGCGCATAATTCTCACGATTTCGCGCAAACAGCACCCCGAAACCGAGGAAAGCGTGCTGAGAGAAAGCATGAAGTTCGCCGCGGACTATATCCGTCAGAACGCGCACATGTGCGTCGACGTGCGTATGCTCGCGGGCATGGCGGGGTACAGTTACGATTATTTCCGCCACCGTTTCGCCGAATTTTTCGGGATCGGCGCCAAGGATTATATACTGAAAGAGCGGCTCAACAAGGTCAAAGACTACCTCGCGAACACCGATTTGCCCGTCGGCGAGATCGCTGCCAGGTGTTCGTTCTCCGGCGCGGCGCACTTGTCCGCGGCTTTCCGCGAAAAAGAAGGCATGACCCCGCAAGAGTACCGCAAAAAGCGTCGCGAAGCGAACAGAAACAAAATAGTCGACTACAAAAACGGTTGAAACGAGCGAAACTCGCTCCGACTAAAAAACGGAATTTTCAAAAATCGGCTTTATCGAGGTCGATTTTTTTCGTATAATGGTCGACTTTCGATTTTGCTATTTACAATTTTTTCGCCGCGTGATAAACTTATCGCATGATACAAAGGGAATAGTCGGATCGGGAAAACGAGAGGCTAAGCCCGCTTGCAACTTTCGGGAGATACTTTTATGCGATTACTTATTGACACGGACATAGGCGACGATATCGACGACGCGCTTGCGATCGCGATGGCGACGGGGGCAAAAGCCGATATTGTCGGCGTGACCACCGTTTACAGAGAAGCGGGAGTAAGGGCGGCGATAGCGAAAAAACTGCTCGCGCTCGGCGGGCTTGACGAAGTACCGGTTATTCCGGGCGCGTCCGAGCCGATGAAAGCGCCTTACTACATAGGAAAACTCAATTACGGCGCGGACGAAACGCCGGTCGCGGGCGGCGGTGCGGAAGCGGCTGCGAAGTTCATTGCGGACAGCGCGGAAAAGTACGGAAGCGAACTGACGATACTGTCGATAGGCGCGGAAACCAACCTCGCGAACGCGATAACCCGCTACCCGGAGAAAATGCGAAACGCGGGTAAAATAGTAGTGATGGGCGGTTGCTTTTACCGCCAGCACAACGAGTGGAACGTCGTTTGCGACCCGGGCGCGGCTCGGATAGTCATGGAAAGCGGACTTAACGTTCTCTACGTTCCGTGGGATATCACCAAAACGGCTTGCGTAGGGAAGGACAACTACGAGCGTATCTTAAGTTACTCGGGCGGCGGGCAGGCGGGCTTTATCGCCGAACTCATGCGCCAGTGGCGCACCCGCAACGACTACGTGCCGCTGCTTCACGACCCGCTCGCGCTGTACTGCTGTCTGTACCCAGAGCGTATCGGCACCGGCGAGATCACGGCGACGGTGCTCGACGAGGGCGAAACCTGCGGGCTTACGCTCAACCTCGACGATTACGATGGCTTTTACGACAAGTCGCGCGCCCGCAAAAACGTGATACTGACCGAAGTCGACGTATTCGATGCGGCGCGGGAGTTCATGCGGCTCGTGTACGGCGCGTCGGTACTTACGGAAAAACGAAACGAAGCCTACGCGGCGATAAAAGAAAATTAAAAGGAGCGAAAAATCATGAGAAAAAAGATTTTATGCGTATTGCTTTCGCTGGTACTCGGCACGTCGGTGCTGTGCGCTTGCGGCGGCGGTTCGGGATCGGGTGCGGTCAAGTTCTGGGTTTACGGCGACGAGTCGGAACTCGAGATCTACACGCTGATGACCGAAGAATTCAACAATACTTACGGCAAAGAAAACGGCATCAAAGTGGACATTTCCACCAAACCGCCGGCAAACTACGAGTCGCTTATCCAGACTGTATCGACCTCGAAAAGCGGCCCGGACGTATTCCTGGTCATCGAGGATAACTTCAAAAAGTGGATCAATATGGGCTTTCTCGCCGATATGACCTCGTACCTCGACGCGGTGACGGACATCGATATCAGCGACGTTTACGCCACCACCGTGGACAGACTTCGCTACAATATCGACAAAAACACCTCGAACGTCGACGACCCGTTGTACGGATTGCCGCTCGACACCAAGCCCAGCGCGATCTACTATAACGAAACGATGTTCGAGCAAGCGGGCATTATCGTCATCAGCGTGGACGAGGAAAATATGGACGCGTGGAACAGAGGCGAGATAGCCGACAACCGCGGCAAGAAAAAGTCCGATTTTCCCAAACTTAACGGCGTGACCGTGCCTAAAAAAGGTTACTACAGAAGCGAAAACCCGTACACCGCCGACCTCGGCTTTACTATGCCGTCCGCTTCGGAAATACTCGTTTTCAACAACCGTATCGCGATGAACTGGGACGAAGTAGAAGATCTTTCCATGATCTTCACGCCGTCGTACAACCCCAACGCCGGCACGAAATTCGGCACTGACTTCGGCTACTTTACCGAATGGTGGTTCAACTACGGCTGGAGCGTGGGCGGCGACTGTCTGACAGACCTCAGCGGCAACGGCGACTGGAATTTCTCGCTGCTCGACGCAAGTCCCAACTATTACGTCAACAAGGACGGCTTCGCGGGCGCGTACAGCGGCAAAACCTACAATAAGGGCGAAACGCTGTCGCACCTCGACAAGTACGATATACCCGCGGGTCAGGTCATGACCGCGGACGACGAGGGCGGCTATACTTATAACGGGAACAAGATCGGCATCCGCGCGGCGGTAACCGAAGCGGCGACTACCGGCGACCTTATCGCGCTCCCGTCCACCCGCGAAGCGTTTACGCGCTATCTGAAGTTGGGCGCCGAGAAGAACGCGAACATAGAGGGCGAGGGCGGACTCGCGATTTCGCCCAACCCGCTTACGTTCAGCACGCGCACGAGAATGAACTATTTCTACTCGGGCAAAATGGCGATGCTCGTCGACTACTCGTCGTATATGGCTACGGTGTCCGAGCAAGCCGAGAAACGCGGTTTCAAGTGGGATATCGCGCCGCTCGTCGTCTACAAACAGTACGTCGACCCGACCGATCCGAACAACGACGAAACGGTAGTGATAGGAAAAAAGGCGGGTCAGTCCAATTCCAAGGCTATGGTCAGCCGCGAGAACGCTCAGAACAAGGAAGCCGCGGCGAAGTTCATGAAGTGGATGGCAAGCAAAAACGGTCAGGCTATTCGCGCCGAGAACGGACACTTCCCCAACCAGAGTTCGCTTATCTCGTCCGTCAAGT
>ENA-UEYI01000681-UEYI01000681.1-human-gut-metagenome-genome-assembly--contig:-NODE-681-length-32842-cov-7.429483_pt1 | contig 32842 bp, 20 predicted proteins | sample MGYA00242900_ERZ507916 | MGnify/ENA primary metagenome ERZ507916 (study PRJEB26167, sample SAMN06115521) | human gut metagenome | host: Homo sapiens | place: China:Chongqing | collected 2015-09-02...
TTTCACGAACAGAATTTGCTGAAATTGTTTCAGCTATTTTTAATTGTTTTGGATTTGCTCGAGTTTTTTATTCTGAGATAGAATTTATCAAATACGTTCTGGATAATAATATTTTAAAGTCAGAATGTATTGTATATAATTTTTCAAGAGACGGTCGTGCAAATGGTAAGAAATCTTTAATTCCAGCTTTTTGTGATTTATTAAATATTATACCAATCATAATTCTTCAATTCAGGATTGGCATCCAAATTGTACTGGAATATCGGCCAATACATGTACATATCTGGGTCGCGAGTATAAAGAGATTCAATCTTAGATGCTTTCAGTGTCTTTTCGCTAATCCATTCTTTCTTTTCGCCAGAGTTATCTGTCCACTGTTCGAAACCTGCAGGTGCTTCGTTAATGTCTTTTTGACCACGGTTCAAGCCCCAAATTTCGATAGCTGTGTTAGCGTGTACTTTCTTGTCGGCTCCGTCAGTAAAGTCGGTCATTTTGAAGAATACAAATCCGCTTAGGTATTCATAATCTCCTTTACGTAAGCTGAGCTGAGTCATCTTTTGTTTAGCCAATTCGAGGTTGGCTTTAAGTTTACCCCAACGTACTAAGTCGTTTTTACGAATCATTTCGCCTGCGAATTCAAAGCCACGTTCTTTTTCGATAGCCAGCTGCATTGCTTCTTTAGAAGATAGATCTGTTACGTATTTGTCAACTTTTTCTGCCCAGTCTGCTTGTGCAAATGCACGCTGACGGATTTGTTTCAGATAAGGAGCTGCTGCACTTGCACCATTCAGGTAGTTCTCTACTTCGGCACGCATCAATATTACATCTGCATAACGCATGTAGATTTTGTTGATACCATCGTCAGAACTGCTAACTTTGCGACTCATCCATTCGTAGCGTATTTTACCGAAGTACCAAGTGCTTACGTTCTTGTTCAGGATGTTCTGTACGCCCTTGGTCCAGTCGTAAGGAATACAAGTAATATCACGACGGAGGTCTTTTTCATCGTAGTCGAAGTACAAGTAAGGCAACGGACCAATGTTACCGCCCTGCTTAGCGCCCACAAAGTCGTCGGTAGTGGTGTGCTTGATAGCGAAGTCGTAAGCCATACGTCCACGTGCTGACGGTTCGTTAGCAAACGGTATTTCCCAAAGAGATTCTCCACCAGCGTCGATAACATCCTGGCAGTTGTTCTTAAATACAGTTTCAAATTTAGGTTCCAATTTAACGTAGCGTCCTTCCTGTTCCATAACGTCTTTACAAGCCTGCAAAGCGATAGGGTAGAGAACGTCTTTTGACAATTCAGGATCGTTACTTGTACGTACTGTTCCGTCGGCGCGGAGAGCTGAACCTGCAGCGTACAAGCAAGTACGTGCCAACAAACCTTTTACGAATGCCTTGTTGATGCGTTCTACAGTCTTGGTATCTTCAAGTTCATTAGGCCATGCTACCATATCCTGTGCTTCGCGAAGGTCGGCGATAATCTGTTTGTAGATAACATCGCGGTCGGTACGAGGCAAGTTTACGGTTTCCGGAGTGATAGGTTCGAAACGTGCCGGAACATCTCCCCATGTAGTGATAAGGTCTACGTAAGCCATAGCACGGAGGGTAAGAGCTTCACCGTAAAGTTGGCGAAGATTAGCGTCGCTGCTTAATTCGGCATATTGTTTGAGTCCGGCAATTGCCAAGTTGGCTTTTTCTATACCAGAGTAAATGTTAGACCAAGGTTCTTTGGCTTCTGCAATGTTTAACTGTCCGTTGTTTGGCGATACATTATATGTAGCCATGTTAGCCTTATCGTCCGATTTATCTGAGCCGTTGAACCATTCTACGTCGGTGTTCATGCCGTAGTATGAAGTGAAACGTGCACGATAATTCTGTTCACCGTAGTATGTATATATATTATATACAGTACCTTTTGCCAAATCGTAGATAGAGAAGATGTTCTTGTCATCGAGCGAAGATGGCGACTTGGTGTCGAGGAAGTTATCTCCGCAAGAAGTAAGGAAAGCACCTCCTACCATAGACATTGCTATCAGTGATTTATATATTTTTGTTTTCATAAATAATCTATGTCTTAATCTTTAATTAAAAGTTCAAGTTCAATCCAATTACAAACTGACGGCTCTTAGGATAAGCAGAGTAGTCAACACCCGGAGTCATAGCTGTTTTGGTTCTGGTAGAAACTTCAGGGTCGAAGCCAGAGTATCCAGTGATGCAGAACAAGTTATATCCTGTCATGTAGAAGCGGAGGCTGTTTACTCCTACTTTCTTAGTCAGGTTAGCTGGTAAAGTATAACCCAATGTAAGAGTGCTAAGACGCAAGAATGAACCGTCTTCTATAGCCCAGTCTGTCAGGGTGTTCTGCTTCATCAGCGGCGACCACATTGTAGTGTTGGCGTTCATTGCTGCCAGTTCTTCAGGATCGTTGCTGATAGTACCGTCTGCGCGGAGGTTAGTCCAACGTTGACCATCTGCCATGATATCTATCAAGTTACGGTATTTAGAGTTTTGTCCTGCAGTGGTGTATTCAATCTTGTTAGCATTGTACACATCGTTGCCAATGCTGTAAGTGAAGTTAGCTGCAAGGTCGAATCCGTAAACGCGAGCGTTGAATCCGAAACCACCAGTTGCTTTCGGGTTAGTATCGCCTATGATAGTACGGTCTTTAGTAGTGATCTTGTTGTCTTCGCTACCGTCGATGTTCTTCAGTTTAAGTGAACCCGGACGAACGAACTTATCGCCGATAACAGCTGATGCATCAGCTACGCCTTCTTTTAATATCCATCTCTTTGATGATGAGTCGTATCCTTCGAAGTCGCTAACTTCGTAACGACCATCGCTTACGTATCCGTAAATCTGACCGATAGGAGAACCCGGACGAACTACGAAGTCTGAACCGATTTCTGAACCAGCCCAGGTAGATGCAGCAGAGTATTCTTCCAAACCTCCCAATGTCTTGACATTGTTCTTGTTGAAACCGATGTTTCCGTTTACGGTGAAACCGAAGTCCTTTTTGTTTATAGCATTCCAAGTAAGAGAAACTTCGAAACCTTTGTTTTCTGTTTCGCCCAAGTTACGCCATTGGTATACGTATCCTGTACCTGATACCGGGAATTCAATCAACAGGTCTTTAGTTGTATTCCAGTAGTATTCTACCGATCCGTTAAGTTTTCCACCAAGGATAGTGAAATCAAGACCAAGGTTACGTGTATGAGTGGTTTCCCAAGTCAAATCTGGGTTGTACATGTACGAACCAGTTGTCCAGTAGCTCTTTACGAAGTTGATCCATCCTAAAGCTGCTCCAGAACCAGCCGACCAGATAGGGCTGGTCTTGTCGCTGTCGATAGCGTTGTTACCAGCGGTACCGTAGCTGATACGAAGTTTCAAGTCGTCCAACCAAGAGTTGGTTTTCTGCATGAACTTTTCAGAAGAGATACGCCATGCCACTGCAATTGATGGGAAGAAGCCCCAACGGTTGTCTTCTGCAAACTTTGAAGAACCATCGGCACGGAATGTAGCGCTTACCAAATATTTGCTTTGGTAGTCATAGTTAATACGACCGAAGTATGACAACAAGTTATCATCGGCGTTAGTATACTTATTAGTATTGTAAGCTGTACCCTGGCTAGTCAGTGAGAATGCCTGATCTGCATTGAACTGTTTCGGGAAGTAGCGAATTTCGTCGGTATCATTATTTGATTTAGTAGATACGATTTCCTGACCTACCAATACATCTAAGTGATGGTCTTTGTTTTTCAGCAACTTATCGAAGTTGTAGCTCAAGGTATTAGCGTTACGGAATGTTTCACGGTCTCTGCTATTGAAAGTAACGATAGGCTGTTCGTTACCGTTGATACGTGAGTTGTAAGTACTTACGCCATAGAAACGTTGGTCTTTGCTAGTGTACTGCTGCAAACCGAATTCAGTCTTGAACTTCAAGTTCTTGATGATTTCCCAAGTAAAGCTACCGTTGTAGTCGAATGTCTTACGAGACTGACGGCGGTCGTTATCCCATACTGATGTAACAGGGTGGGTAAGACTCATATCAGGGTCGTATCCTTCTTCCAGTGTTCCGAAGTTGAACGGAGGATAAACCATAACGTTCTTCATACGAGAGTCGGCAGAAGAAACTTCTTTCTTAGATTCGTTGGCACCTGCACCGTTGATATCTGCATCAGAGTAACGTGCAGAGAAGTCGATTGTGATATTCTTAACCGGCTTGTAGTTCATCTTCAAGCTCAAGTTATCGCGCTTAAAGTCAGAGCCAATCATGATGGCCTTATCGTCCATATGAGCGTAGTTGAAAGTGAATTTCATCTTATCGCTACCACCGCTGATGCTCAAGTTATGATTGAATGTATGTCCTGTACGGCCGAATACCTGATCTTGCCAGTTATTTGCTTCAACATCGTTGTACAAGTCCATATCCTGATAGTTTCCGAACATCTTGGTATAATCGTCCGGGTTAATCTTTGTTTGGTCGTTGCTCTGCAACATAGACTTTTCATACTGCCATTTTACATAGTCGGCACTGCTTAAAGTGTTAAGTTGCTTAGCCATTTTCTTCCAGCTATAGTATGCATTGTAGCTTACGCTTACCTTTCCTTCTTTTCCGCTTTTAGTTGTAACGAGGATAACACCGTTGGCACCACGAGAACCGTAGATGGCTGTTGATGATGCGTCTTTCAATACGGTCATGTCTTCAATTTCTGATGCTGGGATATCCGAGATAGATTCTACAGGGAAACCGTCTACGATGAACAACGGTGCATTGTCGCCTGTAATAGAGCCACCACCACGGACACGGATTTTCATGTCGGCATCGGGTGAACCTTCTGTTGTAGTAATTTGCACACCCGCCATCTTACCAGTCAAGGCTTCTGTAGCCGAAGCAACTGGAACAGCTGCGAGGCTTTCAGAGTTTACTGTAGCTACAGAACCGGTCAAGTCTTTTTTCTTTACCGAACCGTAACCGATTACTACTACTTCTTCAAGGGTTTTTGAGTCTTCCTTCAAGACGATGTCTACTGTCTTAAGGTTGCCTACTTTTACTTCTTGTGTCACGAAACCGATGTAAGTGACAACTAATACATCCGAGTTCTTAACACCCGAGATGCTGTACATACCGTCAAGGTCTGTGATGGAGCCGTTAGTAGTTCCCTTCACCAATACATTGACACCAATCATTGGCTCGCCAGTAGCGTCTTTAACGACACCACTAACTGTTCGTCCTTGTGCAAAAACAAGAATACACAACATAGACAACAACACTGTTGAGCACAATCTTCTAAAAAACGTCTGCTGATTCATACGTGTTTTGGTTGTTAGATTTGAACTTAATAAAAGGTTGTTAGTTACTTTTATAAATTATTACACACTTATCTCTTTACGCATTTCTGCGATTGCAAAAGTGCCGCTTTTATTCTCCTTCGATGTGTAAATTTTACTTTTTTATGTAGAAATATTCTGCATACAATTTTTAAATTCTGCCGTGCCAAATCCTTATAGTGTTGTAACAGAGATTATTTGACTATTTATGTTGATAAAACAGTAAAGGCAACCATTCAGAATAACGTTAAATAGTGTTTTTCTGAATGGTTGCCTTTACGTATTAATTGTATGTAGAGCCTCAGTAACTAAAATCCTAGTCTTTTGAACTCACTCTCAAAGTTGGGAGTGAAGATTCCTTTGCCTATATTCTGGCGGATGTCATCCAAACTCCAGAAACGTCCTCCGTCGAGTTCGTCGGATGGAGAGATGGTATCGTCTATCGTGGCGCGAAAACTGAAGACAAGTTCCTTTTCGCGTTCCGACTCGAATACATAATGTGTGAGACGCTCGGGGTTAAAGTCGGTTATGCCCAATTCTTCTCTTGCTTCACGGTTAAGGGCGATGTTAATGCTTTCGCCCAAATCTACATGTCCTCCTACCGAAGTATCCCATTTTCCCGGTTGGATGTCTTTCCATTCCGGTCGTTTCTGTAGGTACAACTCTCCTTTACTGTTGAACACGTGCAAGTGAACTACCGGATGCAATAACTTGCTTCCGTTATGACATTCACCTCGTGTTGCGGCTCCGGTAATGTTTCCTTCTTCGTCTACTATAGGAAACATTTCTTCGTTATTGTCTGCTATCATTTAGACTCTCTTAATTTTTCGTCTATGGCGGCAATTTTCTTAGTCACCAGTTCCATGTCACCTTTCAGACGTTCTATCTTGCGTTGAATATCCTGTACCAAAGAATTGCCTTTCTTTGATGCTGATGTCAGGAATCCCAAGTTGTTCTCGTAGGTCTGGATATCGTTCTTCAGTCCTTCATAAGTACGAACCAACTTTTCGCGGTCGCGATACAAATTGTTTCCGCTACTTAAGTTAGACTTGAATGAAGAAAGCTTCTTTTCAGATGCCGTGATGTTAAGTTTAGCGAACAGACGGTCTACTGTAGAGTGGAAATCATTATAAAGACGGTCTTTTTCTTTAAACGGAACATGACCTATACCATTCCATTCTTTTATAAGTCCACGAATCTTATCGGCTACAGATTCATCTTCGTTTCCTGCTTTTTCTATTTCATGCAGCTGACTGATGATGTTTTCTTTCTTAGCCATATTATCAGATTCTACAGAACGCTGTGAAGAATTGGCCTTGTTTTTCTGTGCGAAGAAATGATCGCACGCTCCGATGAATCGTTTCCATACAGCATCAGAATGCTTTTTAGATACCGGACCGATGGTTTTCCATTCTTTCTGAAGCTTAGTCAGTATCTCAGCGGTAGCTTTCCAGTCGGTGCTGTCTTTCAGCGCTTCCGCTTTTTCGCACAAAGCTTTTTTCTTCTCAAGATTTTCTGCCATGCTGTTCTTTATATCTTTATAGAAAGCAGCTTTACGTTTGAAGAACTCATCGCATGCGGCGCGGAAACGTTCGAATATCTTCACGTTCATTTTCTGCGGAGCATAACCGATAGTCTTCCACTTAGCTTGAAGAGCTAAGATCTCTTTGGTCTTGTCTTCCCAGTCGGCGAAAGTTTTGAATGTATCATACTCCATAGCTTCTGCTATCTCGCAGATAACTGTTTTTTGGTCAAGATTATTCTGTTCCTTTTCTTTCAGTTCTTCGAAGTGTTGTTGGTGACGGCGGTTGATAGCTGTAGATGCCGCTTTAAAGCGCGCCCAGATAGACTCGCGCAGTTCTTTTGCTACAGGACCGATGTTACGGAATTCCTGATGCAAGTTCTGCAACTGATGGAAAGCTGATACCACATCATCTTCGGCTGCAAGTTTCTCCGCAGCTTCGCATAATTTAGTCTTTTGTTCCAAGTTCTTCTTGAAATCGTATTCACGGAACTCATTGTTCAGCTTCACCATATCATAGAACTTCTCAGTATAGAGCTGATATGATTTCCAGAGTTCGTTTACTTTTCCTATAGGAACTTGTTTAATGTCATTCCATTGCTGCTGCAGCTCTTTGAACTCATTATATATTTTACCTGTATCGTCAGAGTTTTCGATAAGGTCTTTCATTTTATCCAATATCTGGAGTTTCTTAGCCAAGTTATCTTCTTTTTCTCTTTCGGCTTCTGCTGCCATTTCGCTGCGTTTCTCTTTGATGGAACTCATGATTTCTTTGAACTTGTTCTCCAGCGGGTCGGCTGCGGGTACAAATTCTTCGGGTTTTCCGCCTTGTTCTTCAAATGCTTTACGTGCTGCCTCTTGTTCTGCTTTATGCAACTTGTAGAAAGTCTGTTTCAACAAGTCGATTTCTTGCTTGTCGGCATTGCAAGCGTCATTGTCAATTTCAGACAGTCTTTCTATGACTTCTTCTTTGGTTTGTTTAGGTGCATAAGCAGCTTTTTCTGTAGTTTCTACAGTGGGTACCGAAGCTTCTGCAATATTTTCTACAGGTGCTTCAGTTAGCGGGCGATTGGTTTCATTTACTTCCATCGTATTTAGATTTTAAAGAATATATCTTTGTTTCTTTAACTATAGATTACAAATTAAGAGAAATAAAATGAATTTTCATATTATTTTGCTAATTTTTTAGCTTTCGCTCTGAATTTACTATAGTTTGTCGAGGCGTTGTGTTATACAGATTTAGCTTATTTTTTATCTGCGTTTAAACGCTCTTCTATAAATGACATTATGTTATCGGTATCGTCTGGATGGAACCAGGTGATGTCTGTGTCTCTTTTAAACCAGGTGACTTGCTTACGCGAGTAGATGCGTGAGTTTTGCTTGATTTTCTCGATGGCGAATGGCAGTTCCCATTCTCCGTCGAGGTATTTGAACATCTCTTTATATCCTACGGTGTTTAGCGAGTTGAGGTCTTTATATTGGTATACGCTTTTGGCTTCTTCCAGCAGGCCGTCTTCCATCATGATGTCTACACGTTTGTTTATGCGTGCATACAGTTCTTCGCGCTCTCGTCTTAATCCTACTTTTATGATATTGAAGGGGCGTTCTTTAGTCTGACTGGTGCGGAATGAGGTATATGTCTGTCCGGTCATGTAGCATATCTCTAATGCATGAATCACTCGTTTGGGGTTCTTCTTATCGACAATGTCGTAATATTCGGGGTCGAGTATCTTCAGTTCCGCGCATAATCTTTCCAGTCCCACGTTTTCGTAATGCTGCATTAGTGTCTTTCGCGTTTCTTCGTCAACGGTAGGAATGTCGTCTATCCCTTTACATACGGCATCTACATACATCATCGAACCTCCGGTAAGCACTATTACGTTGTGTCGTTTGAATAGCTCATCCAGTTTCTTCATCACTTCCGCTTCGTATTGGGCGGCGCTGTAGTAGTCTGTAAGTTGAAGTGTTCCTACAAAATGATGTTTTACCCTTGCCAGTTGTTCTGGGGTAGGGGCGGCTGTACCAATCTTCAAGTCGGCATACAGCTGTCTTGAGTCGGCCGAGATGATTTCGGTATTATAATGTTCTGCTATGTTTAGGCTCAGGTCAGTCTTTCCGATACCTGTAGGACCAATTAAGACGATAAGAGTTGGTTTGCTGTTCATGTCTTAAACAGGAAAGATAAAGAGGTTATATGTAGTGGTGTAAAAAACACGACGCGAGTTATTCGGATTGTGCCGCATGAAATCGTTGTCGAACTCATCCGGTTTTTCCGTATAATCCGCGTCGTTTATTTATTTCGCTTTCGGGCTATATCAATAGCGGTCGTCGTCGTAAGGATTACCGCCGTCGCTCATTTCGTAACCTTCGTCGTCGAGCTCGTCGATATTGTATTCTTGGTCGCCGTAGAAGTCTTCTCCAAGGTCGAGTGATGTGTTGTTAGCCATTTGCTCTTCAAAGTCGATTGTCTGCTGCGGAGGATTACCTTCCTTGCGTGAGCATATAGCGTGCTCCAAGTCCTTACCGGTTATGATTTCCGACAATTCGATAAAGAATACACGTTCTGCCAATGGGTCGAACACGTAGATAAGTTTCTGTTTCTCATCTTCAACCAGTTCGCTCAGCGGTGTATCTTTCATTACGAAAGAATCCTCTTCCGAGCTACTGTTGCCCATATCTTCCAGAGTTACTTCGATTTCTTTTTCCCAATCGTCGTCACAAATGAAGAACGATGTCATTTGGTCATCTTTGTATCCGGTACTTTTCAGTATCGCTTCATGAAAGTCGAAAAATGATGCTTCAGAGTCGATTTTGATTTCTCTCAAGAAATCATCAACTTCATCGGATATAATTCTAAATTTGTATACCATAATATTTTAGTTTCTAAAAATATAGTCGGGTTGTTTATTATCGTAAAATACCTCTTTGCGAATTTTCTATGAACGAAAGAATGTACTCTATTTCAGGGGTGATGGTAACCTCTTCTCTTACTTGTTTCAGAGCGTCGCTTACGTTCTTTCCGCTGTTATAGATGATACGGTACGTATTGTGAATGCTTTCTATCAGTTCGTTAGAGAAACCACGGCGTCTCAGTCCGATGATATTGATACCGCAATATGCTATCGGTTCTCTTCCGGCGATGATATACGGCGGAATGTCTTTGCTGAAACGGCTACCACCCTGAATCATTACATATCCTCCTACATGGCAGAACTGGTGCATCAGTACGTTTGCGCTGACTATGGCGTTGTCATCGATAACTACTTCACCGGCCATCTTGGTAGAGTTACCGATGATACAATTGTTGCCAACGAAAGTATCGTGAGCTACGTGCACACCCTCCATAAGCAGGTTGTTATCGCCTACTACGGTCTTTCCTTTGGCAGCGGTTCCGCGGTTAATAGTTACGTTTTCGCGTATAGTATTGTTATTACCAATTTCGGCTGTTGTTTCTTCGCCTTTAAATTTCAAGTCTTGCGGAATTGCTCCGATTACAGCACCAGGGAAAATACGGTTATTGTTACCTATTCTTGAGCCGTACAAGATGTTTACATTAGGCATAATCTGATTGTTGTCGCCAATGACTACATTCTTGTCGATATATACGAATGGGCCTATTTCAACGTTATTTCCTATTTGTGCTTCTGGATGTATGTACGCTAATGGGCTTATCATGTTCTTATTTGTTTTTTACGATTTGTGCCATAAATTCGGCTTCACAAACTATCTTTTCGCCTACGAAGACATAACCTCTCATTGTAGAGATGCCTCGACGTATCGGGTCGATGAGTTCTACTCTGAAAATCAGTGTGTCTCCAGGCACTACTTTCTGACGGAACTTCACATTGTCTATCTTCAGGAAGTAAGTAGAGTATTTATCAGGATCAGTCAGCGAGTTCAGAACCAATAAACCTCCTACTTGTGCCATAGCTTCTACTTGCAGTACGCCCGGCATAACGGGTTCTTGCGGGAAGTGTCCCTGGAAGAAAGGCTCGTTAGAGGTTACGTTCTTTACACCTACTATGTAGTTGGCACCGATGGCGATAACTTTATCTACCAACTGGAACGGATAACGATGAGGCAACAACTCGCGGATGCGGTTAACGTCCATGATAGGAGCCTCGTTGCAGTTGTATACAGGAGCCTGAATTTCGTGCAGTCTTATTTCCTTGCGAATCTGGCGTGCGAACTTGTTGTTGATGGTATGTCCCGGGCGAGTAGCGATGATACGTCCCTTGATAGGCTTACCAATCAAAGCCAAGTCGCCGATAATATCGAGTAATTTATGGCGTGCCGGTTCGTTAGGCCATACCAATGGAATATGGTTGATGTAACCAAGCTGGTTAGCGTCCATATGAGGTACCCCCATTACGTCGGCCAACTTGTCGAAGTTGTCTTGAGTCATCTGCTTTTCGTAGATAACGATAGCGTTATCCAAGTCACCGCCCTTGATGAGGCCAGCGTTAAGCAGCGGTTCTATTTCTCTTACGAATACGAAAGTACGAGCTGATGCCACCTCTTTAGGAAAATCTTCCATATTCTCAAGAGTAGCATACTGGTTAGTTAATATCTTTGAGTCGTAAGATATAAGAGTATTCACGCAGAACTTATCATCAGGCAGCACGATGATAGATGAGCCTGTTGCTTCGTCGCGGAATTCTATTTTCGATTTGATGATATAATAATCCTTTGGAGCAGCCTGTTCTTCTATACCTACACGGTCTATACATTCTACATATGCTTTAGCACTACCGTCAAGGATAGGAAGTTCCGGACCGTTTACTTGTATCAAGCAGTTGTCTATGCCAGCAGCATAAAGGGCAGCCATAGCGTGTTCTACTGTGCTGACTTTTACCCCGTTCTTTGCTAAAACAGTTCCACGAGTCGTGTCGACTACGTTCTCGGCCACTGCATCGATAATCGGTTGATCATCTAAGTCGATACGTTGTATTTTGTATCCGTGATGCTCAGGGGCAGGATTGAAAGTGACAGTCAGTCTTACCCCGGTGTGGAGTCCTTTACCGTTCAGTGTGAAACTGCCTTTTAGTGTCTGTTGTTTCAACATGGGTTTATTTATTTAGTTGTTTTTTTAATTCTTCTAATTCCTTCTGCATGCGGTTCATTTCGGTATACATTTCGGGCAATTTCTTAAATACAGCCGATGAACGAGCGAAGAGTTTCGGGTCGATAGCTGGATAGCCCATCAATGTCTGGCCCGATTTGGTGTTTCCAGGGATACCCGATTGTGCGCCAACGTTAACATGGTCGCCCACCTTGATGTGTCCGGCTACTCCCACTTGTCCTCCGAACATACACCATTCGCCTATCTTAGCCGAGCCGGCTACGCCAGTCTGCGATGCCATTACGGTGTGGCTTCCTATCTCTACGTTGTGAGCAATCTGGATAAGATTGTCCAGCTTAACACCTTTGTGAATTACGGTAGCTCCCATGGTAGCACGGTCGATACAAGCGTTTGCACCGATTTCCACGTTGTCTTCCAGGATAACGATACCGATTTGAGGGATTTTCTCATAACCTTCGGGAGACGGAGCAAAACCGAATCCGTCGGCACCAATTACGGTTCCTGCATGTATTATACAGTTATTGCCTATGCGGCAGTCGTGATAAACAGTAACGTGTGGATAGATAATCGAGTTGTTACCCACCTTGGCGTTGCAGCCAATAGTAGCGTGCGGGTGGATACAAGCTCCGTCACCGATTACGGCTCCTGCCGCAATGCATGCGTACGGACCTACATAAACGTCTTCACCTATGTGAGCGTTCTCGTCTATAGAGGCTGTAGGATGTATTCCTTTCAGCTTAGGCTTGCTCATTTCGTATAGTGTCATCAGTTTTGCAAGACTTTCGTAGGCGTTATCTACCTTTATAAGAGTAGTAGTGATTTCTTTTTCCGGTTCGAAGTCTTTATTAACTAATACTATCGAAGCTTTTGTTTCATATATATAATGAGTGTATTTCGGATTAGCCAAGAATGAAATAGAACCAGGTATACCTTCTTCTATTTTGGCGAATGTGTGAACACTTGCATTTTCGTCACCTACAATAACTCCTTGGATATATTCTGCAATTTGCTTAGCTGAGAACTCCATAACCTCTCTAATTTTATCTTTTTTTATTTACTATTTTGTTTTTTTTCTGTACCAATTCTTATATCAGTATTCTTAATTATGCAAATTACGTATTTTTTTTTTATATATCAGTAGAAAAACGAGAAATATTTCATATTTCTTTCAAAGTAATTCAAAACAAAAGCCGCCCTGTGCAAGGCGGCTTCCGTAAAAGTTTATATTTTACAATATATTGTATTACAGTATAGCTTTCAATTGTTCTTCCATTTGCTGCTGAACTTTCTGTGCTTCTTCGGCTGCTCTCTGAGCGAAGTTTTCGGTCTTGTCGGCATAGATTATGGCGCGGCTTGAGTTTACTATCAGTCCGCATTCCTTGGTCATACCGTATTTGCATACTTCTTCCAGTGAGCCACCCTGTGCTCCGATGCCCGGAACCAGCAAGAAGTGGTTAGGAGCAATCTTACGGATGTCTTCGAACATGGCTCCTTGAGTAGCGCCTACTACGTACATCATGTTTTCGTCGTTAGCCCACTGCTGAGATTTGCGCAATACATTTTCAAAGAGGCGTTCGCCTTCGGTGTCGGTAGTCAGCTGGAAGTCGTGTGAGCCTTTGTTTGATGTCAAAGCCAGCAGAATTACCCATTTGCCCTCGTAAGTAAGGAACGGAGTAACAGAGTCTTCGCCCATGTACGGAGCTACGGTTACAGAGTCGATGTTCAGTTCTTCGAAGAATGTACGAGCGTACATAGCCGAAGTGTTACCTATGTCACCGCGTTTTGCGTCGGCGATGATGAACTGATCAGGATAGTTTGTCTTGATGTATTCTACAGTCTTTTCGAAAGCTATCCATCCCTTTACGCCCATGCTTTCATAGAAAGCCAAGTTTGGTTTGTAGGCGATACAGAACGTAGCTGTAGCGTCGATGATAGCTTTGTTGAACGCAAAGATAGGATCTTCTTCTTTCAGCAGATGTTCCGGAATCTTCTTGATATCAGTGTCCAGACCTACGCAGAGAAATGATTTCTTTCTCTTTATGTTTTCGAATAATTCTTGTTTGTTCATATTGGTATGTTTTTATAAGTTTTTATTTCTTGAATAAGTAGCCCGAGTAGTTCAATGTCCATAGGCTGTCGTCACTTCCTGTTTGCGATAGGAAGAAGCTGTTTAGCATAAACTTATTTTCCCCCGATTGACATGGCAGCTCTACGGCGCTTTTCTTTCTGCTAAGTAGAACCAGCTTCTTTAGTATTTCTGTATCGAAGTGTATCGTGTCGTCAATGTCGGCATCTTCTATCTCTAAACAGATGTTGATAGAGTTGTTTTTCAGTTCCTCTTCGGTTATCGTAGCTGTTTCGTTCACGTTATAGAATGCCGTATATCCGTCAGGGATGTCTATCTTGCCGTTATCGTCTATATTCCATTGATATGTTCTGTTTTTTACTAATCCGTTGTCGATATTGGTAGTATCGACTTCTATTTCTTCTACAGTGTCTGTGTCAAACTGACTGTAGTAATATGAATTGTACACATCGTTTCCGTCTTTCAGTATGTCAGTGTAGCAGTTTTCATTGAATCGGCTGCTCAGGTAGATTAGGCGAGAGTTTATTCGTAGAGCCTGCTCTTTAGGAAGGCTTGCCAAAAAGTCGATGTAATCATCTTGCTCCATTGGCAGTTCTTTTTTGCTATGCGCCTTTATCTCTTTCAATACGCTGTTGTGAATACTCTTCTTGGTATAGTTAGCTACGTTTACCGGCAGTGCCGATGTTAGCAAGAATGTCAATGCAAACGATATTGGAATCCAGTGGATGCGGCGTGCTTTGTTGATGAACAGCCCGATGCATATCACATAGAACCATCCGTTAAGTATAATAAGGTATAGGCGGTTTATGCTGACACCGTAATCTGAAATGCGTCGTATAATGCCGATGGTCATCAGCAGTAATAGCGGCAGAATCAGTACGGGCAACCACCGTGCCAATAGCTCAACTTTCTTATTCTTTTCTGCCATGCGTGTAGGGTAGAGGCAGAACTCTATGACTATACATATAGCCATAATAGCTATTGTGAGCCACGAAACCCATCCGTTGGGTAGTTGCCAATTCACTAAGATACGTATAGCGTATACATATAGTACAATCAGATAGCCTGCGGTAAGCGGCAGAAATAGATAAGCTATAATTCCGTTAAGGAATTTGTTGGCTTGCACTTCTGTATCATGCTTCTGTGCACCTTGCGGCAGTCGGCCTATAAATAGCATAAGCGATAGCCAGATGCAGCATGTTATTCCTAAGTATAGATAGCAGTCGGATGAGATGTGTAAGCCAAACAATACAGGCAGCGAAGACACCAGCAGACTGATGCTGCCATACATTACCAAACCTAAAAACAGCGATGCTGCCAGTAGGTTGAAGCTATGCAAGGCAAAGTTCCAGCTTGCTACATCGTTTTTCTCTTTAAGGAATGATAAGAAGAATACCGATATTCCTACAGTAAGCACTCCTGCGGCGTGGGCAATAGTGATTTCTGTAATAGTATTATCCAGCGCTCCGTATGCCAGGAACAGTGCGTCGGCTATCAGCAAGGCGTGTCCCGTTATCTGAGCCGTCCATCTTAGTGCCTTCCGTTTTATCTCTTCGCACCATAAGTGCAGGGTCAGAGATAACAGTGTTCCTACCGATAAGTAGTAAAGCAGAGCCGCTTGCGGCTGATTCATATGCCATTCCGATACCAAGTAAAACAAAAAAACAGTAAGTGCAAAAATAAAACATACCGTCACCGGAAAGCGTTTCAGACAATTCTGAAACGCCTCCGATGCGGTATGAAATATTTTATCCAACCAAGGAGTTATCATAATTCGCTTTCTTTTAGTTTCTCTGCGTTTTCGGCTACTATAAGATGGTCTATGCAGTCTTGTATATCACCATCCATAAACGCCGCCAAGTTGTATATAGTATAATTAATGCGGTGGTCGGTTATACGGCCCTGCGGATAATTATAGGTTCTGATCTTTGCCGAACGGTCGCCGGTACTAACCATTGTTTTACGTTTCGAGGCAATGTCATCAATATACTTCTGGTGCTCTTTGTCGTAGATGAAGGTACGTAGGCGCGATAAAGCCCTTTCCTTATTCTTAGGTTGATCTCGCGTTTCGGTACACTCTATCAATATTTCCTCCACTACGCCGGTGTTAGGGTTCTTCCAATTATAGCGAAGTCGTACACCCGATTCCACCTTGTTTACGTTCTGTCCTCCGGCTCCACCACTTCGGAACGTATCCCATTTTATTTCGCCTTCGTTAATTTCCACGTCAAAAGGTTCTGCTTCGGGCAGTACCGCTACCGATGCTGCCGATGTATGCACACGTCCCTGGGTTTCTGTGGCTGGCACTCGCTGTACGCGATGTACTCCCGATTCATACTTCAGTGTACCGTACACTTTGTCTCCGGTTACAGAGCAGATTATTTCCTTGAATCCCCCTGATGCACCTTCGTTGGCGCTCGATACTTCCAGCTTCCATCCTTTTGTTTCGCAGTATTTGCTGTACATGCGGAATAGGTCGCCTGCAAAGATAGCAGCCTCGTCACCTCCGGTTCCGCCACGTATTTCTAAGATAGCGTTTCGGTCGTCTTGAGGGTCGGCTGGTACAAGCAGCAGTTTTATTTCCTCTTCAAGTTCTGGAATTCTTGCTTCGCAGGCAGCGGCTTCTTTGCGTGCCAACTCCTTCATCTCCGGGTCTGGTTCGTTCATCATCATCTTGGCTTCTTCCAGTCCGTCGATGCACTGTATGTACTGCTTCCGCGCGTTCATTATGTCGCTAAGGTCTTTATATTCCTTGGTCAGCTTAACGTAGCGTCTTTGGTCGGCTATTACATTCGGGTCAGTTATGAGCGTAGACACTTCTTCAAAACGTGCTACCAGTCCTTCAAGTTTCTCTAATAATGTATTATTGTCTGCCATTAATTAAGTCGATGGTTATCAATAAGTGAATTCTCCAAATTCGCTACGGATGATAAGCTCTTTATGGTCGCTTTCTTCAATGCGTCCTACAATCTGAGCGTCGATGTTGAACGATTTAGAGATAGCGATAACTTCTTCGGCATGTTCCGGTGACAAGTAAACTTCCAGGCGATGACCCATATTGAATACCTTGTACATTTCGTCCCAGTCGGTACCGCTCTGTTCTTTGATAGTGCGGAACAAAGGAGGAACAGGGAAGAGGTTGTCTTTGATAACACGGCAGTTATCGCCTACAAAGTGCAATACCTTAGTCTGAGCACCGCCAGAGCAGTGTACCATACCGTGAATCTGTGGGCGAAGTGCATCGAGCAATTTCTTGACTACCGGAGCGTAAGTACGAGTCGGTGACAATACCAACTTACCTGCGTCTATCGGACTGCCTTCTACTTCGTCGGTCAACTTCAATCCTCCGCTGTAAACCAAGTCAGAAGGAACTGCGTGGTCAAAGCTTTCCGGATATTTTTCTGCCAGATATTTGCTGAATACATCATGACGGGCGCTGGTCAAGCCGTTGCTACCCATACCGCCGTTGTATTCCTTTTCGTAAGTAGCCTGTCCGTAAGAAGCCAAACCTACAATCACGTCACCCGGACGGATGTTGGCGTTGTTAATTACGTCAGCACGTTTCATACGGCAAGTCACAGTGCTGTCTACTATGATAGTACGTACCAAGTCGCCCACGTCGGCAGTTTCGCCTCCGGTTGCATAAACTCCCACGCCCATTTCGCGCAGTTCTGCCAGCAACTCATCAGTACCGTTAATGATGGCCGAGATAACTTCTCCCGGAACCAACAGCTTGTTTCGTCCTATAGTAGACGATACAAGTATATTATCTACCGCACCCACACATAGCAGGTCGTCGATGTTCATGATCAAAGCATCTTGTGCGATACCTTTCCAAACAGACAAGTCGCCGGTTTCCTTCCAGTATAAATAAGCTAAAGACGATTTAGTTCCGGCGCCGTCGGCGTGCATAATGTTGCAATACTCCGGATCTCCTCCCAAGATATCGGGGATGATTTTACAGAACGCTTGCGGAAAAATACCCTTGTCAATGTTCTTAATGGCGTTATGTACATCTTCTTTCGAAGCCGATACGCCACGCTGCATGTATCGTTGGTTACTCATGATGTATATATTTTAAACAATGATGCGCAAAATTACAGTTTATTTTGCACTTATACATTATATTATCGTCAAAAAATGGTTGTTCCTTCGTCCGTCAGAACGGAGATACCAGTTGCACGGCTTCACTTTCGTTGCCGCATCGGTCTACGGCTGTTATTGCCCAGTACATTTTTTCTTGCCAAGGCGATGCAGGGCAGAATGTGTATTCTGTTCCGTCAATGCGAGTCTCTATTATGTTTTCGGCCATGTTGGTATCTACCGGATAGGTGTTCGATGCGTAGATGCGGTAGTACACTCCGCCTTTCGGCGTATTGTCGGTCGATGCTTTCCAACTTATTTTTACTCCTTTGTCTAAGATGTTCAGTCTGGTATCGGTAGGCATTGTTGGCGCTATGCTGTCCGCCCACGTCATAGGCGGCACCACTGCCGGCGTAGCGTAGAAGTGCTCTTGCAGTTCGTCCAACAGTCCCTTGGTATTATCCATTACAAATCGGTTCCTGAAGTAAGCTTCACCGTCGGCTTTTATGTTACGCAGGAAATAAATCTGCCGTGCTATCTCGTCCAGCTTCCAGTCTTGTTCTTTTGGGTGAAGGAAATAAATCCCTAATCCGGGGACAATCCATCTGCCAGATTTATTCTCTTGCCAGTCGAGTGCGAAGGGGTAGAAGTTATTCCCCTGAAAATACATCATCGGGAATAGTGCGTCGTGTATTCCGTTCTTCAGCCATAGCTGCGCATCCTGATACACCTCTTTATATGCGTTCCATCCCCACGAGGAGTATCTTCCGGTATCATTGTATTTCCCGATGGGCGAACAGCTTACCTTTACCCACGGCTTAATTTGTTTCACCTCTGTATATAAGCGTCGCACTATGCGTGTCATATTCTCTCTGCGCCATTGGCTCAGGTCTTTCTTTTTTCCGTACTTTCTGTATGACGCATGGTCGGGGAAATCTTTAGCTCTTTCCGGATAGCGAATATAGTCGAAATGTATTCCGTCCACATCGTAGCGTGATACCACTTCGTTTACTAATTTAGCCAGATAGCTGTCCGTCTTCGGGTTCCCGGGGTCAAGATACCAATTGTCTTTATAATGTATGCAGATAGACGGTTGTTTTTTTACTACCGAGTTCTTTTCGAGCAACTTTATCTGCCGGTTGTTGCCTATGGGAATTGCCACCATCCACGCATGTAGCTCCATGCCGCGCTTATGGCATTCGTCTATGGCGAATTGCAGAGGGTCATATCCTGGCGAGCGTCCTTCTTTTCCAGCCAATGATTCTGTGAAAGTCTCTATAGCCGATGGATAGATTACGTCGCCTCGTACACGAGTCTGCAGTAGCACCGTGTTAAAATTGGCCGCTTTCAGTCGGTCAAGTATATCGCACAGTTCTTTCTTCTGCGCTTCTATGCCGCTCTTTGATGTAGCTTTCCGTGTGGGCCAGTCCAGTCCTCCCAATGTAGTTATCCACGATGCCCGTATTTCGTACTTTGGCGCTTGCTGTCCGTAGGCGGCAAGTAGCGGACATATTATAATGATGAGTAATGATATTAATTTTCGCATCGTAGTTTCGGGTTTTGTTTTGCAGGGCAAAAATAGATAAAAAACCGGATAAAGGGGAACTGTAACTGTGTAAATAGAGGTGTGCTATGGCTAAAAAACAGAAGCGACGTGCGTAAACCGTCCGATAAAGTCTGATATGTACCAAAAGACTGTCTAAGAGGTGAATTATATACGATTTAAGACTTCAATTGTACGCATAAAGAGTTTTAAGCGCGTCTTAAATGCTAATATTGCACTCGGAAATAAATCCAGAGGCATACTGAAAGACATTTCAACAAGAAAAACTACAAGATTGAAAGTGTATGTCGCTATTAAAGTAGACAAAAGGTACCGGTTGGTAATCCGGGTAAATTATATAAGAGAGAGTTGATAATTGGGCAGTCGGCATACCGTTGATGGTACGTCGGCTGCGGTTTTTTTAAGACTAACCTAATACATCTAAAATATGAACAGTAAAGTTACTTCCACACTTATGTGTGCTATGACGGGAGCCGTCGCTTTGGGTGCATTGTCGTCTTGTAAGACGAAGAAAGGTGATGAAGCGCCTAAGAAGCCCATGAATATCGTATATATAATGTGCGATGACCATTCGTATCAAACCATCAGCGCATACGACCAGCGATTCATTGAGACTCCTAACATCGACCGTATCGCCAATGAAGGCGCTCGTTTTACGAATAGTTTTGTGGCTAATTCACTCAGCGGACCAAGCCGTGCCTGTATGCTGACAGGTAAGCACAGTCACGCCAACGGCTTTACCGATAATACTACTACTTTCGATGGCAATCAGCAGACATTCCCTAAGCTGCTTCGTGCTAATGGCTACCAAACAGCCATGATAGGTAAGTGGCATTTGGTTTCAGAACCTACAGGATTCGATTATTGGGATATCCTGATAGGACAGGGCCTCTATTATAATCCTACATTCATTAAGAATGGCGAAAAGATAAAGCGCGAAGGTTACGCCACTAACATTGTTACAGATTTGGCTATAGAATGGATGGATAGCATCCGCGATAAGGAGAAACCCTTCTGTCTGTTTATTCACCACAAGGCCCCGCACCGTACTTGGATGCCCGATACTTGCGACCTCGACTTGTATAACGATGTTACTTATCCTCTTCCGGAGAACTTCTATGATAAGTACGAAGGACGAATCCCGGCTTCTAAGCAGGAGATGAGTATCATTAAAGATATGGATTTGGTGTACGATTTGAAGTTGGCAGATAAGGAAAACCAGATTCATTCGTCTAAGGAGCTTGAACCTATAGGACGCAGTATGTATAACGCCCTTAACCCTGCACAGAAAGCTGCTTGGGATAAGCATTATGATCCTATCATCGCTAAGTTCAAGAAAGATAAGCTTACCGGTAAGGCGTTGGCAGAATGGAAGTATCAGCAGTATATGCATGATTATTTGCGTGTAATTCACTCGGTAGACCGTAACGTGGGTAGAGTGCTGAAATACCTCGAAGAGAATAATCTGTTGGATAATACCATGATAGTCTATACTTCAGATCAAGGCTTCTACATGGGCGAACACGGATGGTTTGATAAGCGTTTTATGTACGAAGAGTCATTCCGCACACCGTTGTTAGTTCGTTTGCCTGGAGGTAAGAAAGGCGATATCGACGAGATGGTGCAGAACATCGACTACGGACCAACTATCCTCGATTTGGCTGGTGTAGAAGTACCTAAGGATATGCACGGAGTATCATTCTTGCCGTTGCTGAAAGGCGAACATCCAGCCGACTGGCGTAAATCGCTCTACTATCATTTCTATGAATATCCTGCCGAGCATGCAGTACGCCGTCATTACGGAGTGCGTACAGACCGCTACAAACTAATTCATTTCTATAACGATATAGATTGCTGGGAACTATACGACCTGCAAGAAGATCCTGCCGAGATGCATAACATCTTCGGTAAGCCGGGTACCGAAGAAATCACCAAGGACCTGAAAAAAGAAATGTTGCGTTTGCAAGAGCAATACGATGACCCGATACGTAACGTATATAAAGACTAATATAGTTTATTTATTATTCTTTCTGAATACCGTAGGCGTAACCCCTACGGTATTCTTAAATAACGTACTGAAGTTACGCGGGTGCTTAAAGCCCGTTCTTTCTGAAATCTCTATTATCGACAACGAAGTCTGCACAAGTAACTTGCAGGCACAATCTATTCTGCACTTTTGTATATAAGTATTCAAGCTGATATCCATAGTATCCTTCAGCTTATTGTATAGCGTGCTTCGGCTCATGCCCATTTCAGCGGCTATGAAATTAGCGTCCAAGTCCACATCGTTAAGGTGTTCGTTTATTATGCGCGTCACGCTTAATAAGAACTGCTCGTTCTTCTCTTGCGCATTACTTTTGCTTGGTGTTATCTGCAGCACTGCCGGTGCATAGCGGTTCTTTATGAGATTATGATTCAACATGATATTCTGTAGTTTGATCAACAGCAAGTTCATGTCGAACGGTTTGGTGGTAAACGCCTCCGCTCCGGCATTATACGCTTGCTCAGCGTTATAGTCGTCTACGCACGATGTTATCAATACTATAGGCAGATGACTCAGTTCAGGCTTCTCCTTTATATATTTACACAGTTCCAGTCCGTTCATGCGCGGCAACTTTATCTCGCTTATAATAAGCTGCGGCACGTGCGTGGTGAGTAGCGGTATTACCTCCATGCCGTCGTGCGCTTCGTATACGTTGTCGAACAGTACTTGCAGGTTCTCTGCCATGTACAGACAGAAATCAGGATCGCTATCTACCAGTAGCACAGAGTTGAACCTATGCTCTATGGTAGGCAGATGCGTATTTGTTTCGTTGCCGCCAGTAATGTCGAGCGCTTCATTTATATAAGCTTGCGGCACCGACGCTATGCTTTCCGCCTTTTGGTTATACGGAAGCGTAAAAAAGAAAGTTGCCCCCTGACCTTCGTTATTATTGTACGCCCCAATGCGTCCTCCTTGCAGATAAATCAGCTGCTTGGCGTACGAGAGTCCTATTCCTGCTCCCTGATTCTGGTATCTTCCCTGATAGAATCGGGTGAATAAGTTCGATATATCATCTTCATCCAGGCCTACACCCTCATCTTTTATGGCGATGCGCAGAAACTTTTCGTCTTCTGTTTTCTCTATCTCCGTGGTTACGGTCACCGTAGTATTCTCTGGGCTGAACTTATAGGCGTTGCTCAGTAAGTTATGAATGATAATCTCGCATTGTATCTGGTCGAAAAGTAACTCCTCCACATCGGGCGACGGGATGAACTGCAGTGTGATGCCTCGCAGTGAGAATTCATCTCTGAAACTGTCTAGTACGTCTTTCAGCCATTCATTGGGATGTGCGGTCGATAAATGAAGAATATTTTTCCCCATTTCCATCTTTCGCAGGTTAAGTATCATATTTACGATGGTCTTCATCTTACGTGCCTGCTGAAATGCCTTATACACATTTTCTCGGGTGCCCTGAGGTAATAATTTACTGTCGGCCAGTTGCTTTAGAGGCGTATATATCAGCGTTAGCGGGGTACGTAGCTCGTGGTTTATGTTTATAAGCGCACGTACCTTATCTTTATAAATCTGTCGCTCTTTTTCTTGCAAGTTACGCTTTATATAATAGCTATGCATCTTGAAACAAACTACTATTACCGCCATCGTAAGCAGTAAGCACATTGTGGTAAACCACCATTGTTTCCACCATGGCGGGCTTACTTCTAACTTCAGTATAATCTGTTCTTCGCTCCACGTGCCGTTGGCCAGCGTACACTGTGCTGTGATCATGTATTTTCCCGGTACCATAGAATATATGGTGAAATGCGGGTGTGCCGTTTCGGTAACGTTGTTCTCTACACCGTTTATGAAGAACCTGTACATTCTGGGCTGCATTATATTATCGCCCTGCAGCAGTGGGTGTATCTGTATCGGAGCGAATTGATAAGGCAACTTAATCACATTTCCTGGTTCAGAGTACGATATCTTCTCACCTTGGTGTAGCTCTACTATCGGAAAGCTTACGTGCGCTATCTTTTTGGTATGTACCTGCGCAGTGTTTATGCGTACCAGTCCGCCGGTGCCTCCCATGTAAACATCCCCGTTGCCGCTCACTAACGTAGGCTTCGCCAGAAAGTCGTTAGGCATTACTCCGTCCATCTCCGTATATAGCATAAAGTGCTTCAGTTGTGGGTTGTATGCGTAGATGCCGCTCATTGATCCCATCCATATAGTGCCGTCGTTGCTTGCTATAAGCGATGCTATGATGTCATTCTTGTTTGGCAAGAGTATATATTCCATATATCCCTTATTAAGGTCGTGACATTCCATTCCTTCGGTTGTAGATACCCATAGTTTGCCGTCCTTATCCACATCTGCCGCCAGCATCTGTTTGGCTTCCATGTGTATAATGCTCTTGAACTCATCTGTTTTAGGGTTATGCATGAATATATTTGCGCGGTCAAAGAGCACGTCATATCCGTTGTATGTTCCTATCGGAGTCCAAGAAGATCTTGTTTCGAAATTGGGCTGTAGGCGCGTAAGTCGTCGGCTTGCGGGCGAGTATCTGTATGTTACCTTTCCCGACATTTCTATATCTCCGTTTTGTGTGGTCCACAGATTAACGGGTACTCCTAAGTCTTTCATTTCTTGTTCGACTGTAGGGTTTGGCAGAACGAAAGGGGTTAGCGCCCCGCTCTTCTTGTTGAACCGGAAGAGTCCTTTCTGATAGCAAGATACCAGCAGCTCTTGTTCCGATAGCGGACAGAGTGAAACAATTTTTTCATTGAATGTGGCGGGGTAGTGTGTAAATTTCTGTGTTAGCTGGTCGTAGCTGTTTACTCCTCCTCCGTCTGTACCTATCCAGATGCGTCCGTCGGTGTCTTCCCACATGCAAAGCGTGCACTTTGCCGATAGTCCGGCAGTCTTTCTCCAGGCGGCTTTCATGTAAGTGGTCATGAATCCGCTTTCTATGTTAAGCACTCCTTCGTGAACTGTTCCTACCCAGATGTTTTCATTGCTTGGACAAAGGCACGCTATTGAGCTTGCCGGAAATTGGTCCGACAGGCGATTAGAAAATACCTGCATACGGTTAGTTTCTGGCCATATTACCTGTAAACCTCCTCCGTCCGAAGCGAACCATATAGTATTATCCCATTCAGCCATCTGTATTACGGCGTCATTGTACATAGCCGAGTTCTTAGAGTTGTATTCATGTAGCAGACGGTAGTTATGGTCGAAACATTTCACTCCCTTTCCGTAGTGCGACAACCAGAGTCGTCCTTGCGAGTCGCGCAGCATGCAGAAAGCTTTTTCATTTTCGGGTAGTGGCGATTTAATCACCTTGCCTTGCTTTAAGTCTACCAGCTGTATCTTTTGGGCGTTATCGGTAATTAGTATAGAGTCTTTCCCTATTACTATGGCTGCCGTAAGTTGGCAGTGCGGCATTACTATGTGGTCTACCTCTTTCAGTCTTTTGCTGTCGTAAACCAGAAGCGTATCATTGGCCGATATCAGCAGTTGGTCGTTATACGGAAGTACGAACCGTGTTTTCAGAGGCTTGCCGTTTCTGTTCATTACTTTAAGCGAGTCCTCTCTCATATCGTAGTGGCATAGGCCTTCGGTAGTGCATATCCAGATTCGGTTTTGCTGGTCGGCCGATTGAAAAAAGACATATTGTCGGTCGTTGCTCATCGGGGCGGGGAAGTGGTATCTTCTTATTCTCTCTCCGTTGTAGCGGAACAGTCCGGTTGGAGTGCCTATCCATAATGAGCCATAGCTGTCTTTATGTAGAGATGTTATAGATGCTGGTATTCCATCTTCTATCGATAACTGCTTGTATTGATAATACGGATGGTTGTCTATGGCTTGTTCCGATGAGTTGTCGGCCGAGGCGCATACTGGTATTACCGTGCAGATTAGGATTAGAAGTATTATTACACACATGGTTGTTATGACTTTGAGTAGACAAATTTAATTAAAATTATCCGTATCAGCTTACTTATTGCTGGAAATTATTGATGCCGTGCTATAATAATAAATGCGTAGGTTAGCGTTTTTCGTGCTTTTGAAAGATGTTTTATTAGGTGCTAATGACTATGAAAACAGTGATTCATAAACCAAATTTTATTTTATGTCGATGTATGGCGGTTTATCGTTTTGTGTTCATGGTTCTATATTGTGTATCAGGTTGTTATGTTGTTTTTATGTCCGATTAGAACAATTACGCACAATGCAAAATGTCCGATTAGCACATATTTCTGTCCGATATGCACAAGAGGCGAATTAAGTATATGGGTAATTTTGAGACAACAAGAAAACCTAATTGCTATGGTGAAAACAGATAATAACATAAGGCATGACGGACAGCGACGCAAGACCGGCGATGCTCAGCAGTTTCTTGAAGACCGCACTGAGCTGCTCGACACCATCCGCGAGATGATTAATGTAGAGATGGATAAGCGTGGCACCTGTATTAGGGGTGGAGCGATATACGGCAAGCCGCTTCCCGAACCTAAGCCTCGTAAGTTATCGTTCTTGCGGTGGCTGAAGAGTTTATTTTGACAAGGTAGACTACATTATAATATATAAACAATAAAATTTATAAACTATGAAAACAAGACGAACCAAACCGCTCATTTTGCTATTCAGTGGCAGATGGGCACGGATAGTGCTTAGCGTATTGTTTGCAGCGTTCGTTCTGGTAGGTGCCGAGGCACAGACGGTTGGCGAGGGCATAGCTAATCCGCCGCGCGATACCAACAAGGAGCTGCGCACACGCACTTGGAGCATTTATGCTCAGGGCGGACTATCGTGGGCTAACGGTGTGTGGTATCAAAACTTCGATGCCAAGAAAAGTTATAAGCAGTCGCCCGCTGTAGGCGGTGGCATAGATTTTACCATCCGTCCGTGGGTACGCGTTGGTGCCGACTATATCTGGTCGCGCTATCGCCGCGAACAGCGTTTCTCCGAACTCGATACCAAGTCGAGCTTGTCTAAGACCTACGGCAACTATGTAGTCAATACTCACAACGTAAAGCTGGGCGCCCAGTTCAACTTCATGGAGTTCTGGCCCACGCGTAAAGCGCAGTGGTTTAACGTATGGGTAGGCACAGGGCTTGGCGGCACATTTGCCCGTGGCAACGAGTACGGCATTTGGGTAGGAACCACCAAGACCGAGAACGGCACCACGACTCCCATCTTTGGCGATGTAAATATCAGCAACGACGCTACGGTAACCATAACCGGAAACGTGGCAACCGCCAACCGTGACGAAGATTTCGACCGTCTCTTTATCCCTGCCACCCTTCACATAGAAGCCGATGTAAGTCGCCGCTTCACGGTAGGCTTAAAGGGCGAGTTCGACTGGCTTCTCAACCGTAAGGAAGTTGCCCCCAAGCATCTTATCTACGCCATGGCTACCGTTCGCTACAACTTTGTAAAGAGCGGTGCACGTAAGCAGCGCGAGTTTTACGGTGGCGAGCTTTCGTCGCTCAACGACCGCGTGAACAACCTTCGCCAGCAGGCTGATGCCGAAAAGGCACGCGCCGACCGCGAGGCAGCCCTCCGTCAGAGAGCCGAGCAGGACAACAACGAACTGCAGCGCCAGCTTACCGACTGCGAGAAGAGCAAGAAGAATGTAGAGCCAGCTACACACTACGTACAGTTCGCTCATAACAGCTCTTACATGAGTCGCGAAGAAACAGACCGTCTGCGTTCGTTCGCCAAGAGCGTAAAGGGCCAGAAGCTCTCCATCCTTGCCGAGGCAAGCACTCCGGGTACTGCAGAGTATAACCAGGCCATCTCTGAACGCCGTCTTAACCGAGTGGTAAAACTACTCCTTAAAGAAGGATTCGCTCCCGAAGACCTTCATCCGCAGACTGCCATCGGTGCACAGAACGGCAAGAAGACAGCCGAAGGAAGAAGAGTTACTATAACAGTAAGATAAACCATATATTTATACGACTATGAGAACTTTTAAATCAATTTTGTTTGCCGGTGCCATGCTGCTGGCGACATCAGCGTTTTTCAGCTCTTGTCAGGAAGAAGGTTCCCTGATTAAATACAAGACTGAAGTGCAAGTAATAAACGACTTCAATGAAGTTGTTAATTCTATCAACAATGGCAAGCTTAAGAACGAACAGGCTATCCAGGAACTTGTTACTGCCATTGATAATATTAAGGGCGACCAGAATGCCAAGCTTCAGGCCATTGTGGATGTTCTTAATAATGTAAATAACACTTTCGATACCAAGCTTAATGTTATTGCTGCTGCAATGAAATCTTTGAGTACCGAGCTGCCTACCAAGATTGACGCTCTAGCCAAGGCTGTTGAAAATATGCCTAAGTACGATGAGGTTCTGGAAGCTGTCAAAACGGCTCTTGTCAATATCAATCCTAACGAACAGCTAAAGCTTCTTGAGGGAGTTCTCGACAAATACTGCAGCGATGAACTCAAATATCCTGATAGTCCTTTATCTTATAAAGGCAAGTTGTATTACTGCTTAGCAGAAATAGAGGATACAATGTATTATATGACGTATAAAGACGATAAGTTTAAGGCTATTCGAAAAGCTATCGAAAAACTTGCTGGCGAAAATGCCAAGCTGGATGGCATATTAGATAATATGTCAAAGTTAGTAGAGGCAATAAAGGACGGCAACACTGACGAAAAGGAAGGTTGGGCAGAGATTGCCAAGCAGCTTGAACAGCTTAAGGCGGCTGCAGGCATTGGTGGCGGCACTACTACCGACAAAGTAGGATATGTTGACCTCGGTTTGCCGAGCGGCAACTTGTGGGCAGAGTGCAACCTCGGTGCATCTTCTCCAGAAGCGTATGGCGATTATTACGCTTGGGGCGAAGTGAAGCCTAAGCAAGAATACACCTATCCCAACCACAAGTGGTATAAGGAGGGTGCGCCCAGTCTGGGATTCACCAAGTATAACAATGAAGACGGCAAGATGACGCTTGAAGACGAAGACGATGCCGTAATACAGAATTTAGGAAACGGTTGGCGCACACCTACCTTGGCTGACTTCAGAGAATTGACAAATCAGAAATTAACCACAATCAAGAAAACAACGCTTAACGGTGTTGCGGGCTATCAGATAACGAGCAAGAAGAACGGAAAGTCTATCTTTATCCCATTCGCCGGCTTTAAGAGGGACAAACCACAAACCAGAGAAATCTCTGCTGACGAAGAAGTAGCTGTATGCATGACGAACCTTCGTCGTATAGACGACATGGTATATAATGCTTGGACCTTTGCTTTCCAGAATGACCGCATTGGCCGTTATGGCAAACTTCGTCCTGACGGAATATCAATTCGTCCGGTCAAGGGGCCTGGCGTGCCGGTTCCTAACAATTGCATTGACCTTGGATTGGCAAGCGGACTGCTGTGGGCTAAGTACAATCTGGGTACAACCGATCCTACAAAACCAGGTGATTATTATGCTTGGGGCGAGATTGAAACCAAGAAGAAATATGCTGAAAATTACAAATTTTATGGTAAAAGTAGTCTTAAAGATGGGGTCACAAAGTACACTCGTAAAGATGGCAAGATGGTACTTGAGCTTGAAGACGATGCTGCTTATGTTAATTTAGGCATAGGTTATCGCATACCTACAAAAGAAGACTGGCAAGAACTGTTGGACGAGTGTAAATGGGAAGCCGAGACTTTTACGGCTCCGATAGAATGGGACCCATCGCAGAAGAAATTCATTAAACAATGGAAAGTGACCGGACCAAACGGAAACTCTATCACTCTACCGAATAGCAATGGTTATAAATTCGAAAAAGGTTATGAAAAAGAAGATTACACCTTCTATACTACATCTACATTACGTCCGCGTAATGAACCGCTGTTTTATGATTATTTGAACGATATGACCGCTTGGACGGTGAGATGGTCTATTGAAGCAAAAGAGACATCAAACGGAAATTTCGAGAAACCATATTTTGATGATGAAATACGCCGTATGTGTGGTTTCGTGATACGACCGGTATTCGACCTCTACTCAAATAAATAAGTGTCTGAAAAAAAAGATAACGTTTTTAAAAAGGAATTAAGTATGAACACAATACGAACCAAAAAGCTCATTACGCTATCATGTGGCAGATGGGCAAGAATAGGGTTCAGCGTATTGCTTACATCGCTCTTCACGGTAGGCGCTAAGGCGCAGACCGTGGGCGAGGGCATAGCTGATCCGCCGCGCGATACCAACCAGGAGCTGCGCACACGCACATGGAGCATTTACGCTCAGGGCGGACTGTCGTGGGCTAACGGTGTGTGGTATCAGAATTTCGATGCCAAGAATAGTTACAGGCAGTCGCCCGCTGTAGGCGGTGGCATAGACTTTACCATCCGTCCGTGGGTACGCGTTGGTGCCGACTATATCTGGTCGCGCTATCGCCGCGAACAGCGTTTCTCCGAACTCGATACCAAGTCGAGCTTGTCTAAGACCTACGGCAACTATGTAGTCAATACTCACAACGTAAAGCTGGGCGCCCAGTTCAACTTCATGGAGTTCTGGCCCACGCGTAAAGCGCAGTGGTTTAACGTATGGGTAGGCACAGGGCTTGGCGGCACATTTGCCCGTGGCAACGAGTACGGCATTTGGGTAGGAACCACCAAGACCGAGAACGGCACCACGACTCCCATCTTTGGCGATGTAAATATCAGCAACGACGCTACGGTAACCATAACCGGAAACGTGGCAACCGCCAACCGTGACGAAGATTTCGACCGTCTCTTTATCCCTGCCACCCTTCACATAGAAGCCGATGTAAGTCGCCGCTTCACGGTAGGCTTAAAGGGCGAGTTCGACTGGCTTCTCAACCGTAAGGAAGTTGCCCCCAAGCATCTTATCTACGCCATGGCTACCGTTCGCTACAACTTTGTAAAGAGCGGTGCACGTAAGCAGCGCGAGTTTTACGGTGGCGAGCTTTCGTCGCTCAACGACCGCGTGAACAACCTTCGCCAGCAGGCTGATGCCGAAAAGGCACGCGCCGACCGCGAGGCAGCCCTCCGTCAGAGAGCCGAGCAGGACAACAACGAACTGCAGCGCCAGCTTACCGACTGCGAGAAGAGCAAGAAGAATGTAGAGCCAGCTACACACTACGTACAGTTCGCTCATAACAGCTCTTACATGAGTCGCGAAGAAACAGACCGTCTGCGTTCGTTCGCCAAGAGCGTAAAGGGCCAGAAGCTCTCCATCCTTGCCGAGGCAAGCACTCCGGGTACTGCAGAGTATAACCAGGCCATCTCTGAACGCCGTCTTAACCGAGTGGTAAAACTACTCCTTAAAGAAGGATTCGCTCCCGAAGACCTTCATCCGCAGACTGCCATCGGTGCACAGAACGGCAAGAAGACAGCCGAAGGAAGAAGAGTTACTATAACAGTAAAACAGTAAATAAGTCGAAGAATATGAAAAATAAAAAATATACGACTATGAGAACATTCAAATCAATTTTGTTGGCAGGTACTATGCTGCTTGCTACACCGGCGTTCTTTAGTTCATGTCAGGAGAACGCTCCAGAATTAGACTATGAGATGAAAGTCACCGTGGTCAACGACTTCACCAAGGTGGTAGAAGCCATTAATCAGAGTAACATAAGCAACGAGCAGGCCATTAAGAAAATCACTGCTGCCATCGATAATATGAAGGGTGACCAGACCGATAAACTTCAGGCTATTGTTGCTGCCCTTACCAGTGTAAACAACACCCTCGAAACCCAACTTAATGTTCTTGCGGCTGCTATGCAGTCAATGAACCTTGAATTGCCGGCTAAGGTGGAGCTTATCTCTACGGCTGTCAAGAATAGACCTGATTACAATGATAAGCTTGAAGCTGTAAAAACAGCCTTTGAGAACATTAACCCCAATTCACAGCTCGAAACTTTAAATACCCTTCTTGATAAATATGGCAAAAACTTCACTGACAGACTCGCTACTATCTCAGGAGCGTTCATAACGATTGGGTACGGAAATGGTAAGTTGGATCAAATTAAAACAGCTATCGAGTCTCTGAGTGGCTACGGCGGCAAGCTTGACGCTATCAATACACAGATGACAGCTCTGCTGCAGGCTCTTGAGAGCGGTAATATGAGCGAAAAGGACGCCATGGCAGAGGTTGCCAAGAAGCTTAAGGAACTGGAGCTGAATGCTGGCGTAGGTGTACCTAAGGAAACCATGGAGTATGTAGACCTCGGCTTGCCAAGCGGTATAATGTGGGCAAAATGCGACCTTGGCGGAACAAGTCCTGAAAAGTATGGCGACAAATACTCTTGGGGCGAGACCTGGACAAAGACCACTCGCAAATATTATTACTTCACTGACATAGTAGAGGGACAATACACGAAGTACGATAGCCGTGACAAGAGATATTTCCTCGAGAAGGAAGATGATGCAGCCTATCTGCGACTTGGAGAAGGATGGAGAACTCCGACATGGAACGAAATGCAGGAATTGATCGATAACTGTACGGTTACGGAGTCTACACTCAACGGATGGCCGGGCGTGATGTTCGTATCTAAAATCAACAACAACTACATCTTCTTCGGACACTGGACTAGAGGTATAGTCGGAAGCTCGCGATGGACAAGTGCTGTAGTGCCAAGCAACCCGACACTGGCTAAAAATCTGTATTTTGAAACTGGCCATGAAACAGGTAAAATCGTTGTAAGCATAGAAGAAAATGAAAGAAATATGCAATTTCCAATTCGTCCGGTTTACGTAAAAAGAGCAGCAAAGCAGTAACCATATCAACTCCTCTTCCTCACGTATGGAGAGGGGCGGTATGTACATTACATCATAGTGATTATGGTGTTCCCAGTTATTAGGTTTGTTAAACAATGGGTAGCAGAGGTTTTCAGCCTCTGCTACTTTTTTAAAAAAAGAACGCCTAAAAAAGCAAGAGATAGCAGAATGATGCTTTTGTTTTGAGTTTCAAAATGGTTGTGGCTGTCGTTGGCTTTAAGAGGCATAGACGAGGGAAAGCGAAAAACGCAGATTGATGAAATAGAAACGCTTTCAAATCATTACCTCGCAGAAACGCCCTAATAAGCATTTATCGTAAAGCATCAATTCGCCAACAAGTTGTTGGTGAATTATATACTATTTCTAATCTTCATCTTCTGCCTCTTTTCCCTTTTGTAATTCAAAAAACTCTTTCTGCTCACGGATTTCTCGGCTCAAC
>ENA-UEYI01000682-UEYI01000682.1-human-gut-metagenome-genome-assembly--contig:-NODE-682-length-32812-cov-5.605835_pt1 | contig 32812 bp, 33 predicted proteins | sample MGYA00242900_ERZ507916 | MGnify/ENA primary metagenome ERZ507916 (study PRJEB26167, sample SAMN06115521) | human gut metagenome | host: Homo sapiens | place: China:Chongqing | collected 2015-09-02...
TTCTGGCAGTGCGCAGCTGCTCCACGAACTCCTCGTTCATCAGCATCTGCATCATCCGGGCCAGCATATCCACATGCAGGCTGCCGTTCTGCGGGGCCGCGATGGCGAAGAGCAGGTCGGTCTTGCCGTCGTCGTCGGGGTTGTACTGCACCGGGCTGCTCAGCCGCAGTGCGGCCAGACTGGGCCGGGTGACGACGTCGCTCTTGGCATGGGGCACCGTGATGCCGTTGTCCACGTAGGTGGAGCCTTCTTCTTCGCGGGCATAGAGCGCCTTTTTATAGGCCTCTTTGTCCAGAATGTTGTTGTGGGTGGACTGCAGCTCCACGACCTTGTCGATGATCTCTTCCTGATTGGATGCTGCAACATCCAGCGCAATGGCATTCAGGGAGAAAAGCGAGGTGATACGCATAGGGGATTCTCCTTTCCTTCGTTCAAAGCGTCACAGTTCAGAGCGCTGCGAGCAGTGCGTCGATCTCCGATTTTTTGGCAAGCCCCAGGCTGAACGCCGTGGCGCTGCCGCAGGCGGTGCCCAGACGGAGGGCGTCGTCATAGCGGCCGGTCTGCAAATATCCGGCCACGAAGCCGGCTACCATGCTGTCGCCTGCGCCCACGCTGTTGACGACCCTGCCCGTGGGGCAGCCGATGCGGTGCACGGCACCGGTCTCGTCCACCAGCAAAGCACCATCGCCCGCCATACTCACCAGAACGTTCCGGGCACCCTGCGTTTGCAGGGCGCGGGCGGCGGCGGTGATCTCCTCGTCGCCGGTCAGGACTCTGCCCACCAGCTCGCCCAGCTCGTGGTTGTTCGGCTTGATGAGGAAGGGGTGGTAGGGCAGAACGTTTGCCAGCAGGGCGCGGGTGGCGTCCACGACACAGCGCACACCCTTGCCGTCCAGCCGGGCCAGCAGCCGCTCGTAGGTGTCCTGCGGCATACTGGACGGGATGCTGCCTGCGAGGATGAGCACATCGTTTTCGGTCAGCGCATCGAGCTTTTCTTCCAGCGCGTGCAGGGCCGATGCCGGGATGGCGGGGCCTGCGCCGTTCAGCTCGGTCTCTTCCCCGGCTTTGATCTTCACGTTGATGCGGGTCATGCCGTGGTCCAGATGAATGAAGTCGGTGCGCAGGCCCTGCGCGGCCAGACCGCGTTCCAGCCAGGCACCGGTCTCACCGGCCACGAAACCCAGAGCCACGCTCTCGCAGCCCAGCTCGTGCAGCACACCGGACACATTGATGCCCTTGCCGCCCAGCACACAGTCCTCCCCGGCGGCGCGGTTCACCTCGCCGACTTCCAGAGCCTTGTCCAGGCGGACGACGTAGTCGATGGCAGGATTGAACGTAACGGTATAGATCATGATTCCGTCTCCTTTATCAGAGTGAATTGCCGGTATTTGGGGTTGGGGCAGCGGTTGGTCAGGATGGCACCGCTGTGCAGGTCGGTGATGACGGCGGGGTAGACTTTGGCGAACTTCGAGTCATCCACGAGGAACCAGGCCTCCCGCGCCTGGTGGACGGCAGCCGCCTTCACAGCGGCTTCCTCCGGGTCCGGGGTGGTGAACCCGGCCTCCAGCGCCACGCCGTTGGCCCCCATGAACGCTTTGGTGAAGTTGTACTGCTGGATGGCGCTGAGCGCCGCCGCCCCGATGATGGCTTCGGTCTGGGGCCGCAGCATCCCGCCGGGCAGGAACACCCGGCAGCCCTTCTGGGCCAGCAGCCGGGCGTGGGCTACGCCGTTGGTCACATAGCAGGCATGCAGGGCCGGGCCGGTCAGCGCCCGCGCCACCGCCAGTGTGGTGGAACCGGCGTCCAGAAAGATGAAATCCTCCGGCTCGATCAGGGCCGCAGCGGCCCGCGCGATGCTGTGTTTCTGATCCACAGCCAGTTCTTCTTTGGCGGCCATGGTGGGTTCGTCGGTGCGGAAAGGGCTGTCCGGCAGGGTGGCACCGCCGTGCACCTTGTTCAGTCGGCCCATCTTGTCCAGCTCGTTCAGGTCGCGCCGGATGGTGGATTCGCTTGCGCTCAGGGCCTCGCACAGCTCCTGTACCGTGGCCGTCCGCTGGCGGGCCAGCAGATCCAGGATGAGGGCGAAGCGTTCTTCTGCCAACATGAAAATCTTCACTCCTTTTGGTGGATTGTGATTTTATTTGGAGCTTTCTGCGTCTCTCTGCCCCTATTATAGCAAAAAATACGTCAAAATCAATCACAAAATGCCAAAAAGAATCGACAAAAATAAACAGCAAAATTTGAGCATCTCGCACAAAGGGTGGGATATATGAAACGATTTCGCAGAAAAATGGAGCCGATTCTCACGCAAAATGCGCAAAGTGGCTGCTTCTTTGTGACGGATTTTGACGGAATTGCGATTTCTGGATCTGAAGGAAAAAGAATCTTTGGCAGCCGGGTTGCGTGTGCTATAATAAAGGTGTTCTATATCTACATCTACATCTGCGCAAAAAGAGGAGCGATACGATGAAGCCAAGGATCATCTTTTTTGACATTGACGGCACACTGGTGCCCCTGAAAGAGGGCATCCGCCCCAGAACGGTGGAAGCTCTGCAAAAACTGCGGCAGAACGGCATCAGGCTCTGCATTGCCACAGGCCGTACCCCCATGGAGATGCCGAAGTTCGAGGGGGTGACGTTTGATGCGCTCCTGACCTACAACGGCTCGTACTGTTTTACGCCGGAGCGCGATATTTTCAAGAACCTCATCCCGAAAGAGGACATTGTGACCCTCCGCCGGAATGCGGCTGCACTGGGGCGGCCCCTTGCACTGGCCACGGACAGCCGTCTGGTGGCCAACGGCACCGAACCAGACCTCGAAGAATATTTTGCCATCGGCGGGGTGAAGCTGGTCGTGGCCGACGACTTTGACGAGGTGGCGCAGGGCGAAGTCTTTCAGGTGCTGATGGGCGGCCGGGAGGAAGAGTATCCCGCCATCCTGAACGATGTCACCCATGCCAAGATCGCCGCCTGGTGGGACCGCGCAGTGGACATCATCCCGGCCAACGGCGGCAAGGGGGTCGCGGTGGAAAAGGTGCTGGAATTTTACGGCATCGACAAGGCCGACAGCATGGCGTTTGGCGACGGCAACAACGACATCGAGATGTTCGGGGCCGTCGGCACCGGCGTTGCCATGGCCAATGCCTCTGACCGGCTGAAAGCTATTGCCGCAGATACCTGCCGTGACGTAAAAGAGGACGGCGTCTACTGGTACTGTCTGGAACATGGGCTGCTCTGAAAAGGCTTGCAAGATCGTTTGTTTATGGTACGATGAAAAAGAGGGGAGGACCATAAGGAACGTGGAATAAAAAAACAGAGGTACTGCATCGCAGCACCTCCGCTTTTTTATAGGACCGGTTTACTTATTCTGAATGTATTCGTCGATGGCCTTGGCAGCGGCTTTGCCGGCGCCCATGGCCTTGATGACGGTGGCGGCACCGGTCACGGCGTCGCCGCCGGCATACACGCCCTCACGGCTGGTCTTGCCCTCGTCGCCTTCGGTGACGATGCAGCCGTGCTTGTTGGTCTCCAGACCGGGGGTGGTGGAGCGGATGAGCGGGTTGGGGCTGGTGCCCAGGCTCATGATGACGGTGTCCACGTCCATCGTGAACTCGCTGCCCTTCTTCTCGATGGGGCGGCGGCGGCCGGAAGCATCCGGCTCACCCAGCTCCATCTCGATGCAGGTGATGGCCTTGACGAAGCCGTTCTCATCGGGCAGGATCTCCACGGGGTTGCACAGGGTCTTGAAGATGATGCCCTCTTCCTCGGCGTGCTCCACCTCTTCCTTACGGGCGGGGAGCTCCTCCATGCCGCGGCGATAGACCACATAGACCTCGGCGCCCAGACGCTTTGCGCAGCGGGCGGCGTCCATAGCCACGTTGCCGCCGCCCACAACAGCCACCTTCTTGGGGTGCTGGATGGGAGTGTCGGAATCGGGCTTATAGGCCTTCATCAGGTTGATACGGGTCAGGAACTCGTTGGCGGAGAGGACGCCCTTGTAGTTGACACCGGGGATGTTCATGAACATAGGCAGGCCAGCGCCGGAGCCGATGAACACGGCCTCGAAGCCCTGCTCCTCCATCAGCTCGTCCACGGTGATGGTACGGCCGATGACGGTATCGGTGGCGATGGTAACGCCCAGCTCCTTCAGGCCGTCCACTTCTTTCTGGACGATGGCCTTGGGCAGACGGAACTCGGGGATGCCGTACACCAGAACGCCGCCGGCCAGATGCAGAGCCTCAAACACGGTGACGTCATAACCCTTCCGGGCCAGGTCGCCGGCACAGGTCAGGCCGGAGGGACCGGAACCCACCACAGCCACACGGTGGCCGTTGGAAGCGGGCTTCTCCGCAGCGCCGGAAGCATGCTCACGGTGCCAGTCGGCCACGAAGCGCTCCAGACGGCCGATGCCCACAGGCTCACCCTTGATGCCGCGGACGCAGTACTTCTCGCACTGGCTCTCCTGGGGGCAGACACGGCCACAAACAGCGGGCAGAGCGGAGGTGGCGGCAATGATCTGATAAGCGGCCTCGAAATCGCCCTTGGCGACCTCGGCAATGAAATCAGGGATATGTACCATCACGGGGCAGCCCTGCATGCAGGGCTTGTTCTTGCAGTGCAGGCAGCGCTGGGCCTCGTCCAGAGCCTGCTCCTCGGTGTAGCCCAGAGCGACCTCGTCAAAGTTCTTGTTCCGGACGTTGGGGTCCTGAGAGGGCATGGGATTCTTCTTCAAAGACATATTGGCCATGGTTATTCGGCCTCCTTCTTGAACAGGTTGCAGGTCTCCTCGTACTTGTGGGCCTCGAAGTCCTTATACATCTGGTTCCGCTTGACTGCCAGATCCCAGTCCACCTTGTGACCGTCAAAGTCGGGACCGTCCACGCAGGCGAACTTCATCTCGCCGCCCACGGACAGGCGGCAGCCACCGCACATGCCGGTGCCGTCGATCATGATGGGGCTCATGGAAACGGTGGTGGGGATGCCGTAAGGCTCCGTGGTCTTGGAGACAAACTTCATCATCACCATGGGGCCGATGGCGAACACTTCATCATACTGGTTGCCGGCGTCGATCAGCTCCTTCAGAGCCTCGGTGACCAGACCTTTGCGGCCATAGGAACCGTCATCGGTGCAGACGATCAGCTTGTCGCTGGACTTCTTGAAGTCCTCCTCCAGGATCACCAGATCCTCGGAGCGGAAGCCCACGATGGCATGGACCTCAGCGCCATCGTCATGGAACTTCTTCAGCACGGGATACGCAATGGCGCAGCCCACGCCGCCGCCCACAACGGCGACCTTCTTCTTGCCCTCGGTCTCGGTGGGCTTGCCCAGAGGTCCCACGAAGTCTGCCAGGCAATCGCCTTCCTTCATGTGGCTGAGCTTCACAGTGGTGGCACCAACCGTCTGAACAATGATGGTGACGGTGCCCTTTTCGGGATCATAGGCGTTGATGGTGATGGGGATACGCTCGCCGTTTTCATCCGTCCGCAGGATGATAAACTGACCGGGCTGAGCCTTTTTGGCAATGAGGGGCGCTTCGATCTCATAGAGAGTCACGGTGGGCCTCAGTGCCTCTTTTCTCACGATTCGGTACATATTGGTGTCTCTTCCTTTCCTATCTGAAATTCTTCCAACATAATAAATCGCACATTGTCTGAATTTTAACATAGGTACTTTCATCCGTCAACTGCTTTGGAGAAAAAAAGCGCGAAATTCTCAGAAACCGTGCAAATTCTTTGCCATCCCGCCCTTTTTAACGCTTCTGCGACCGATGCTGCCCTGCCAAAACCGCTTTCCGGGCCTGAAAACCGCCGAAAACCCGTTTCAAAACCAGAATTCTATGGTATACTACCAAACAGGCGCAATTTTTCCCCGGAAAAAATTTCTTCAAATTTTCGGGAACTTTTTTCGTTCCCCTGCGTCTATGGTATACGGTGCCGCCTTGGCGGCCATTCAAAAAACTTTCTGCAAGGAGAACACACATGAAAAAAATCACTTCCTTGGCGCTGGCTCTCGCGCTGGCCCTGACCCTCACCGCCTGCGGCAAGAAGGACAACACCGCCGGAAGCGGCGATTCCAGCGTGCCCGCTGATGCCACCGCTCTGCTGACCGCCGTGTGGGACGCCCACTCCGACGATGAGAAGTTCCCCGCTGCCGGCGGCGACTATGAAAATCCCGTGGAGGACGCCCCCGGCGCTGTGAGCATTGCCGACGCCGACAATCTGAACTACATGCTGACCCTGCCGGTGGAGGATGCCGGTAAGATCGACGGCGCCGCCTCCCTCAGCCACATGATGAACGCCAACACCTTCACCTGCGGCGCTTTCCACGTCACCAGCAAGGACGATGTGGAGACCGTTGCCAGCGACCTGCGGGATGCCATCCAGTCTAAGCAGTGGATGTGCGGCTTCCCCGACAAGCTGGTGATCTTCACCTACGATCAGTATGTGGTGTCCCTGTACGGTGACGAGGAACTGGTGAACACCTTCCGCGACAAGTTCACCGCCACCTATTCCGACAGCACCATCGCTTACGACGAGGCGATCCTGTAACGTTTCCGCTTTTCTCACAGCGTCCGCACCGAATCGTGCGGACGCTGTGAAATTCAATTTTGGAGTTGCCCTATGCTGTTTTCCAGTATTCCGTTTCTCTATACCTTTTTACCCTGTGTCCTGATCCTGTATTTTCTGGTCCCCGGCTGGCTGAAAAATACGGTGCTGCTGCTCAGCAGTCTGTTTTTCTATGCCTGGGGTGAGCCCCGGTTCGTGGTATTCATGGTCATTGCCATCGTACAGGGTTATGTATTCGGCCTGCTGGCTGAAAAATTCCGCGACCGGCCCAAACGGGCCAAGCTGTGCCTGTGGGCCTCCGCCGTTGTCAGTCTGGGACTTTTGGGCTACTGCAAGTACGCCGACTTTTTCATCAGCGGCTTCAACACCCTCACCGGGCTGTCCCTCCCGCTGCTCCATGTGGCCCTGCCCATCGGCATCAGCTTCTACACCTTCCAAATTCTGAGCTACGTCATCGACGTATACCGGGGCGATGTGACTGCCCAGCGGAATCTCATTGACCTTGCCGCGTATGTGGCCATGTTCCCCCAGCTCATCGCCGGGCCCATCGTCCGGTACGCGGATATCGCCCCCCAGCTGAAGCATCGCACCCACACGCTGGCCGATGCCGCCTACGGCGCCCGCCGCTTCATCCTCGGCCTTTCCAAAAAGGTGCTGCTGGCCAATGTCCTCTACGAACTGATCTCCGCCTACAAGAGCGCCGCGAACGTCTCCGTCCTGTTCGTCTGGCTTTACGCCGCAGCCTATGTGCTGCACCTTTACTTCGACTTTTCCGGTTACAGCGATATGGCCATCGGTCTGGGCCGTATCTTCGGGTTCCATTTTATAGAAAACTTCAACTATCCCTACATCTCCGCCAGCGTCACGGAGTTCTGGCGGCGGTGGCACATGAGCCTCGGCAGTTGGTTCCGGGACTATGTGTACATTCCGCTGGGCGGCAACCGGGTCTCCAAGGCCAAATGGTTCCGCAACATTTTCATTGTCTGGCTGCTGACGGGCCTGTGGCACGGCGCGGCATGGACCTTCATCCTGTGGGGACTGTTCTTTGCCGTGTTCCTGACGGTGGAAAAGCTCTGGTACGGCGAAGCTCTGGCCCAGACACGATTCCTGAAGCATCTCTATGTTCTGCTGCTGATCGCAGTCAGCTTCGTTATCTTTGATGCCGCCAGTGTGTCGGACGCCTTCCGTACCATCGGTTCCCTGTTCGGTCTGGGGGGGCTGCCCCGCTCCGACGTTCTGGCCCGCTATTATTTTGACAGCTACTCCGGCGTGTTCCTTGTAGCCATCGTGGGCGCTACACCGCTGCCCGCCAAGATCGTCCGGCAGTTCTCCGAGGATGGCCCCGGCAAAAAGATCATGTCCGTTGTGGAGCCGGTGGTGCTGCTGGGCCTGCTGGCGGTGGTCACCGCCTATCTGGTGGACGGGTCCTTCAACCCGTTCCTGTATTTCCGCTTTTAAGGAGGTCCCGCCATGTCTGAAAAATGGAAAAACATCCTCACGGTGGGGCTCCTGTCCGCGTTTGTTCTGGGTTTTGGCATCTGGGCGGCGGTCAAGCCCGCCGATGCGCTCTCCACCAGTGAACGCCGCCCGCTGGCCCAGATGCCGGAATTGTCCGCAAGCAGCTATCTCTCCGGCAAATTCATGTCCGGCTACGAGGATTATGCCACGGACCAGTTCCCTCTGCGGGAGCAGTTCCGCACCCTGAAAGCCCTGATGGGGCTGTATGTGTTCGGCCAGAAGGACAACAACGGCGTCTATCTGGCAGACGGCTCCGCCGCCAAGCTGGAATATCCCCTGAATGAAGGCTCCGTTGCCCACGCCGCTGACCGGTTCCGCTATCTCTACGAGACCCTCATGGCCGGGACCAACGCCAAGGTCTACCTCTCCGTGATCCCCGATAAGAATTATTTTTTGGCGGAGGCCAACGGCTATCCCGCTCTGGACTATCAGGCCCTGACGGACGCTCTCCGGAAGCAGACGGAGTTCGCCGCGTATATCGACCTGTTCGGCACGCTGACCGCAGATGACTACTACCGCACCGATTCCCACTGGCGGCAGGAAAATCTGCTGACCACAGCGGATACGCTGGCCGCCGCCATGGGCGCCGCGCTGCCGGACAACCGCTATACAGAATGGACACTGGACCGGCCATATTACGGTGTGTATTACGGCTACGCCGCCCTACCTATGGAGCCAGACCATCTGACTTACCTCACCAGCGACCTTCTGGACGCCTGCACGGTGTACAATTACGAGACCGGCAAGACCGGGCCTATTTATGATCTGGCAAAAGGTGCCGGCAAGGACCCCTACGAGCTGTTCCTCTCCGGGTCCGTGTCGCTGCTGACCATCGAAAATCCCAATGCGGATACAGACCGGGAACTGGTGATCTTCCGGGACTCCTTCGGCAGTTCTCTGGCCCCTCTGCTGGTCCCCGGCTATGCCAAGGTGACGCTGGCGGACATCCGCTACCTTCCCAGCAGCCAGATGGGAAAGTACCTGACCTTCACCGATCAGGATGTGCTGTTCCTTTACAACGCCCCGGTGCTGAACAACAGTGAAACTCTGAAATAAGCCGCAAAGCGTCTGCCGGAAATGGCAGGCGCTTTGGACTTTTCTACGGAAATAAGGCAGTTTCCTTTTTTATCTTGTACTTTTGAAAGAAATCATATATAATAATAGCCTGATAATTATGCTCCGGAAGTGCGCTCTGCGTCGGAGCAGCGGAAAGGAAGGTTATCCTATGCTGAAATTTCATTCGGAACAGGGCGAGATCTCCGTCTCCAGCGCTGTTTTTTCCAACATTACCGGCATGGCTGCCACCAACTGCTTCGGTGTGAAGGGCATGGCCTACCGCTCCATGACGGACGGTCTGGTCCATCTGCTGCGGCGGGAGGCCATGAGCAAGGGCGTCAACGTGATCTATAACGAGGACGAATCCATTTCCATTGAGCTCCACATCATCGTGGAAAACGGCGTCAACATTCCCGCAGTGTGCCGCTCCATCATGAACGAGGTGCGCTACGTGGTGAATAAGAACACCGGTGCGGAGGTCCGCGCTGTGGATGTGTTCGTAGATTCCATGATCCTGTGAGGAGGACAGCAGAAGAATGAGTAAAGAAATCACCGGTGCGCTTTTCAAGCAGATGATCCTACATGGAGCCGCCGCCATCACGGCCCAGAAGCAGGCCATCAACGATCTGAATGTGTTCCCTGTGCCGGACGGTGACACGGGTACCAATATGTCCATGACCATCGCCACCGCTGCCGAGGCGCTGCGCAAGGCCGCTCCCGCCTCCGTGGGGCAGGCATCCTCCGTCACCGCCTCCGCGCTGCTTCAGGGTGCCCGGGGCAACTCCGGCGTCATCCTCTCCCTGCTGTTCCGGGGCCTTTCCAAGGCTCTGAAGGGCATGGAGACCGCTGACGCCGCCGCCTTCGCCGCCGCTATGCAGGAAGGTGTGGCCGCCGCCTATAAGGCCGTTATGAAGCCCGCCGAGGGCACGGTGCTGACGGTTTCCCGTCTTGCCGCCAAGCGGGCCGTGGACACCGCCGCCGAGGGCGCCGACGTGGAGGCCACCTTAGCCGCCGCCATTGAGGAGGGCTACGACGCGCTGGCCCAGACCACGGATATGAACCCGGTGCTGAAAAAGGCCGGCGTAGTGGACGCCGGCGGCAAGGGCTATCTGCTGATTTTGGAGGGTATGCTGGCAGAGCTGCGGGGCGAGCCCATTCCCGAAAGCATGGAGGAGCCTGAGACGCACAAGGAAAAGGCCGACTTCAACGCCATGGCGCAGGAGGAGATCACCTTCACCTTCGACACCGTGTATGTGGTGCGCAAGGCGCGGGAGGATATCGACCTCATGCCCCTGCGGGCTTATCTCAGCAGCATTGGCGACAGTCTGGTCATCGGCGAGGATGACGAGACCTTCAAGGTCCATGTCCATACCGACATTCCCGGCGCGGCCCTGACGGAATCCCAGAAATACGGCACACTGGAGCTGGCGAAGGTTGAGAATATGCGTTCTCAGGCCGACGCGCTGGCTGCCGGTCAGACCGCCCAGAGCACCGATGATCTGGACGCCATTGAGGAAGAACTGGAAAACGGAGAAAGCGGCCACAAGGTAGCCGCCCCTGAAAAGGCCGTGGGCTTCCTGGCCATCTGCGCCGGCGACGGCCTTGCCGCCGTGTTCCGGGATCTTGGCTGCGACGCCGTGGTTTCCGGCGGTCAGACCATGAACCCCTCCACGGAGAGTATTCTGGCCGGGATCGATCAGGTCCCCGCTGAGACCGTGTTTGTTCTGCCCAACAACGGCAACATCATTATGGCCGCTCAGCAGTGCCAGGGACTGACGGAGAAAAACGTGGTGGTCATCCCCAGCAAGACTGTTCCCCAGGGCATCACCGCCATGATGAACGTAGACCCAGAGGCGGAGGTCGCATCTATTACGGAGGCCATGACTGAAGCGCTGTCCACCGTCACCACCTCTCAGATCACCTATGCCGCCCGGGACTCCGACTTCGACGGCTTTGAGATCCATCAGGGTGACTATCTGGCCTTGAAGGAGGGCAAGCTGTTCGGTACCGACACCCAGCTGGACGCTCTGCTGGAAAAGCTGGCAGAGGAAGGGAAGGACTCCTCCTTCATCTCCCTCTATTATGGTGAGGACGTCACTGAGGACGCCGCCCAAGCTGCCGGTGCCCGGTTCCAGGCCGTCTGCCCCGACGCGGAGATCAGCGTGCTCTCCGGCGGTCAGCCTGTATACTACTATATCATTTCCTTTGAATAATCCATCAATTACAAACAGGGCAGTCCATCGGACTGCCCTGTTCTTGACAAAAGGAGAACGCTATGCTGTTTTTGTGCTATCCCAAGTGCTCCACCTGCCAGAAGGCCAAGGCTTGGCTGGAAGAACGGGGCATTTCCTACGACCTGCGGGACATCAAGCAGAACAACCCCACCGTTGAGGAGCTGACCGCCTGGTATCAGAAGAGTGGCCTGCCCCTGAAAAAATTCTTCAACACCAGCGGCCTGCAATACAAGGCCCTGGGCCTGAAGGACAAGCTGCCGGAAATGAGCGAGGCCGACCAGCTGGCCCTGCTGGCCACCGACGGGATGCTGGTAAAGCGTCCCCTGCTGGTGGGAGATGATTTCGTCCTCACCGGCTTCCGTCCGGCGGAGTGGAAAACGAAGCTGGGATGATCCAAACCATCGATTTCGCCCCCCTGGACGGCATCACGAAGATCGTGTTCCGCCAGGTGTGGAGCCGGTATTTCGGCGGCGTGGACCGGTATTTCATCCCCTTCTTCTCCCCCACGCCTCACCATACCATGACCTCCCGGGACCTCCGGGAGGTAGATTTCATCCATAACGCCGGTCTCCCCTCCGTGCCCCAGGTGATGACGAAAAACGCCGACGATTTCCTCTGGGCCTGTGATGTCCTCAAGGACATGGGCTATACGGAGGTCAATCTGAATCTGGGCTGTCCCTCCGGCACCGTCACCGCCAAGGGCAAAGGCTCCGGGTTTCTGGCCCATCCGAACGAGCTGGCCGCCTTTTTTGACGAGGTGTTTTCCAAAAATCCACTGCCGGTATCCGTCAAGACCCGGCTGGGCTATGAGACGCCGGAGGAATTTGCCGCTCTGCTGGACCTCTACAACCGCTATCCCATCGCCTGTCTCACCGTCCACCCCCGTGTGCGGAAGGAAAAATACCGGGGGCCTGTCCATCTGGACGTATTTGCTGACGCACTGGCAAACAGCCGCAATCCTGTGTGCTACAACGGCGATCTGCGGACAGTGGGCGAGGTCCGTTCCTTGGAGGACCGATTCCCGGAGATCACTCATGTGATGATCGGCCGGGGACTGGTGGCGGATCCGGCGCTGGCCCGGAAGCTCCGGGGCGGCAAGGGCACCGACCGGAAGGAATTGATAGATTTTCTGGCCGCCCTGTATCAGGGCTACACGGACTTCTATCAGGGGCAGGTCCCCACTGCCGCCCAGCGGATGCGGGAGGTATGGTTCTATCTGATCCATCTGTTTGACGATGCGGAAAAGCTGAACAAGCAGCTTCGCCGGTTCCGCACTCCCGCGGAATACGAGCGGATCCAAGCGGAAATTCTGGCCTCCTGTCCGATTCGGTCGGACGTTCAGGGGGATCTGATCTGAGCACAAAACTTCATGTATGAGCAGCGCACCACGAAAACGCGCAAATGCCAATGCGTGAAGTTTTCGTGCATCATTTCCGGTTGCCCCGCAGGGGCGAGGAAAAGGCACATTTCTTATTTTGCTATTCTTTTGCATAGCAAAAAACTTCTCCAGTCAAACTGGAGAAGTTTTTTGTTGAAATACCGTTATTTCAAATGAGCCTCCGCAGCGGTCAGGATATTCCGCATGAGCATAGCCCGGGTCATGGGGCCAACGCCGCCGGGAACCGGGGTAATGTAGGACGCCTTCGGCTCCACAGCGGCAAAATCCACATCCCCGCAGAGCTTTCCGGCCTCGTTCCGATTCATGGCCACGTCAATGACCACTGCGCCATCCTTCACCATATCGGCAGTAACGCAATTCACTTTTCCAACGGCGGATACCAAAATATCCGCCTGCCGGGTGATGTCCGCCAAATCCGGCGTTTTGGAATGGCACAGCGTCACGGTGCCGTCCGCCTGGGTCAGCAGCGCCGCCATGGGTTTGCCCACGATATTGCTGCGGCCCAGCACCACACACCGCTTTCCCGCCGGGGAAATGCCATATTCCCGCAGCATTTCCATGACTCCCGCCGGAGTACAGGGCTGGAACACCGGATCGCCGATGTTCAGCCGCCCCACGTTGTAGGGGTGGAAGCAGTCCACATCCTTTTCCGGGGCGATGGCGGCGATCACCGCCGCCTCCTCCAAGGGCTTGGGCAGAGGGAGCTGCACCAGAATACCGTCCACCGCCGGATCACGATTCAGTTTTTCAATGAGGTCCAGCAGTTCCCGCTGGGTGGTCTCCGTCGGAAGCCGGTAGGGAAAGCTGCGGATGCCGCACTCTCCACAGTCCGCTTCCTTACCCCGGACATAGACCTGCGAGGCGGGGTCCTCCCCTACCAGCACCACCGCCAGCCCCGGCTGACGGGGCAGCTTGGCGGCTTTCTCCGCTACCTGGGCCTTTACCTTGGCCGCAAGGGCTTTTCCGTCAATTCTCGTTGCCATGCGTCTCTCCCTTTTCCGGTTTCTCCTGTGTTTCCGTATCCGGAACGGTCTCGGCGTCAGGGGACTCCACAGCCTCCGTCTCCAACGGGTCCGCCGCTTCTCCCTCCGTAGGCACTTCGTTCATAAGGGTCTCCGCCAACACGGCGTCCTCCGCTTCCGCAGCGGCCAGACGCGCCTTTTCCGCCGCCACCTGATGGACCCACAGGCTCTCCGGTGACCGCTTCTTGATGCAGATGTTATAGAACAGCATAAAGGCTGCCACCGCCACCATCACAATACTCAGCGCCTGAGACACCCGAATTCTCTGTCCAAACAGCTCCCAGTTGAAGAGGTACAGGCTGTCGGTCCGCAGGCCCTCGATCCAGCTGCGGCCCAGACCGTACCATAGGAAATAGAACCAGGTGTTCTCCCCGTCGAACCGACGGCCCTTGGACACGATGAACAGGATCAGCAGCAGGCCAATCAGATTCCAGAAGCTCTCATAGAAAAAGGTAGGATGGACCTCGATGCTGGTATACTGGCTGACCCACAGCTTCATCCGCCAGGGCAGGGTAGTCTCCCCGCCGAAAGCCTCCCGATTGATGAAATTGGCCCACCGGCCGATGATCTGGCCTAACAGCAGGCCCATCACCGCTACATCGCCCATGGCAAAAAACGGAAGCTTATGGCGCTTTGTGTAGGCCAATGCCACCAATACGCCTGCGATCACCGCGCCGTAAATAGCCAGTCCGCCGTCCCAGATCCGGAACATGGCCCCCCAATTCAGGCTGCCGTCCGTATTCCGGTAAAGGTCCAGATAGAACAGAACATAATAGAACCGGGCGCCGATGATGCAGCAAGGCACCGCCCAGAGCACCATGTCCATAATGTTGTCCTCAGTCAGGCCATAGTGTTTGGCCTGCTTCATGCAGAGATACAGCCCCGCCAGCATGGCAAATGCCAGAATGATCCCGTACCAGTAGATCCCGTGGCCGATATGGATGGCCACCGGGTCAATGTTCAATTCCCAATCCCCGAACAGGCCGGGGAAGCTGATGGGCATGTTTTTCAGTGCGCTCACAACAGGTTCTTCCTTTCGGCGGCAAAGAGTTTACCCCGCCGCATATATGTTTTCTGCAAGAGACCCAACGGGCCTTTTCGTCTCTTCCCAAAGACTTATTGTTTCGGCACGATCCGGCTGAGGACCATCCGCTCCGCCGTGACATTGGTTTTCAGGAACGCCGCAATGTCCTCCGGCGTGATGGATTCAAATACCTCCGGGAAGCGGAGGGGATCATAGCCGTGGAAATAGCCCTCCGTCAAGGTCACAGCGATGTTCTCAAAGGAGTTCAGTCCCCGGAGATTGGCGCCGAAGGATGCCTTGCGGATTCGCCGGAAGTAGTCTTCGTCCACGCCCTCCGCCGCGATGCGGGCAGCCTCCCGCAGGATGGCGTCGGTGACGGCATTGGCATCCTTGCTGTCGCCGCCGGCGTAGAGATAAGCCACGCCGGGCATCATCTCAAAGGCACCGCCGAAGCTGGGGTTGATGAGGCCCTGCTCATAAAGCCGCTGATACAGCGCGCTGGACTCGCCCATCAGAATATCGCTGGCCATGTCGCCCAGAATGGCGGCGCGCATATAATCGTCGCCCTCCGTCGCCGGGGCACACTTGAAGCCCGCCAGGAACTGCGGTGCGGAGACCTCCATCTCCAGAACGGTCTCCTTCTCCGCCACGGTCTCCGGCTCCGTGCCGTAATCCCGCTCAATGATAGGGCCGCTGAGCTTGGGCAGCACCCGGTTGGCCAGATCGATCACATGGACCGGGTCCACGTCGCCCACCACCGTCAAAATCATGTTGGCCGGGGTATAAAATGCCTTATGGCAGTCATACAGCGTGTCCGCAGTGATTTCAGCAATGCTCTCCACCGTACCGGCAATGCTGGTGCGGGCCGCATGGCGATGATACATGGCCCGCAGCATCCGGGTGTAGATCTGCCAGTCGGGGTTGTCCTCGATCATACGGATCTCCTGACCGATGATGCCCTGCTCCTTGGCAACGCTCTCGTCGGTGAAATAGGGAATGGACACAAAGGACAGCAGGATCCGCAGGTTTTCCTCAAAATGCTCCGTGGAATCGAAATAGTAGGCCGTCATGGCGTTGGCGGTGAAGGCGTTGGGTTCCGCGCCGTTTTTCGCCAGTTCCTGCAGGGCGTTGCCCTCCCGGGTATCGAACATCTTGTGTTCCAGATAATGGGCGATGCCCGCCGGGGTGTTCAGCCACTGCCCGTCCAGACAGAACCGGGTATCCATACCGCCGTAGCGGGTGGAGAAAAAGGCGTACTTTTTGGCATAGCCGGGCTTAGGCACCACGCAGACCTCCAGTCCGTTGGTCAGCCGTTCCCGGCAGACTGCCTCGCCGATCCGCTCATAAAAAGTCTCTTTCACGCTTCCCCCTCCTTCCCCTTCAGGAAATACACCGTATCCAGCTTCACGGTGCTCATGGCCCGGCAGATCCGTTCCGCCGTCATGTCCTGAATGGCGCGGGCCAGGTCCGCCGGGGTCTCATGCTGCCCTGTGGCAGCCTGTCCCAGATAAAAGTTTTCCAGCTTGCCCTGAGAATCGCCAACAGTTGCATAGTTGTTCAGCAGCGTGGAGCGGGCGCCTTCCAGCTCCCAGTCCTCCAACTCACCCTTCTGAACGGCCTCCAGCTGGGCCATGATCTCATCGTAAGCCCGCTGATAGTTCTGGAACTCAATGCCGGAGGACACGGTGATGAGGCCCTTCTGCCGATGATAGAGGGAGGATGCGTAATAGCAGAGGGACAGCTTCTCCCGGACGTTCAAAAACAGCTTGGAGTTGCTGGAGCCGCCAAAGAGGGTATTGCCCATCAGCAGAGCGGGCATATCGTCACTGCCGCAGGAAAAACCCATGCCCAGCTTGCCCTGGGTCACGTCCAGCACATCCTCCACATACTGCACGGATCCCCGGCAGACGTGGGGCGCCGCCGTGGAGATCACCCGAACCTCCTCACGGGGCAGGGTGGCAAAGGCCGCCGCCAACGCCTGCTTCACCCGTTCCAGCTCGGCGCTGCCGCTGTATATGATCTCCAGCGGCGCTGTGGAGATCAGATCGCGGTACTGGGTATAGACCTTCAGCGCTTGCAGCTTGTCCACCGTCTCCTCGTCGCCCAGACGGGGCACGGCGTAGGCCTCTCCATCGCACAACGCCCGCAGCAGACGGCTGTCCGCCCAATCCCGCTTATCGTTGATGAGAGACCGGATGGCCTCCAGCAGATTGGTCTTTTCGCTTTCAAAATACTCCGGCACAAACCGGCCGTGGTAGGTGACAGGATCGCAGATCAGCTCGCCCAGCAGCGCCGCCGCCGGTTCCAGCAGCCGTTCGCCGCCGGGGGCATACCGATCGTCAATAAAGCTGGCCACAAAGCCCACGCACTGGTTTTCGCCTTTTTTTCGCACTGTGTAGTCGATGGAGGCATCGTAGAGGTTGTCCATCTTTGCGGAAAGCGCTCCCATATCGGGACAGCTTACCGTACCCCGCCGCAGCACCGCCGCCAGCAATGCGTTGGCTCCCGCCGTCTCCCGCCGCAGGGGCGTGACGAACTGTGCGGAAAGCAGACTGGTTTTGAATTTTCTCGCCGGCAGATAGGTCAGGTGGACGCCCTCTGCCAGCCGGATGCGTGTCGCTTCCAAATCATCAACTCCTTATGGACCGCGCAGGCAGCCCGTTCAATGTCAATACAGAACTTATTATATGTCAAATATATGAATAATTCAAACCTTTTTCTGTGGGCCTCTCCATCATTTTTGCCACTGTGCGCAAAAAGCGGAAAAACCGGCGGTCTCCCGCCAGTTTTTCCGCATAAAACGATTCTTTTTTATTCCAGCACCCGCAGGAGATTTTCCGATGCGATGGCCTGCCGCTCCGCCTCCGAAAAGCCGATCCGTTCCAGTTCAAAAAAGAAATTCTGAGCCTGACCGCAGTCCTCCATGCCCTCGCACCCCTCATAGCCGGGGCCGAAATACTCGCAGAAGTCAAAGCCGCAGGCAACGTGTTCCGGTCCCATGACCTCCGCCATGTGGGCGGCATGACGGGCCAGCATAGCCGCCGTCTGCTGCCGGGGCTCCTTATGTACAAAGTCGTGGGACACATTGACCCCCACCACACCGCCGGTATCCCGGATGGCGCGAAGCTGCTCATCCGTCAGGTTCCGGCGAACATCGCACAAGGCCCGGCAGTTGGAGTGGGAGGCGATCACCGGCCCCTCCGCCAGATCCATGATATCCCAAAAGCTGCGGTCACTGGTGTGGGATACATCCGGCAGGATGTTCAGCCGCTGCATCCGGCGGACCGCCTCCCGGCCCAGCTCCGTCAGGCCCTTGTCCGGATCGCCGCCGGCGCCGCAGGCCAGCAGGTTTTCCTCGTTCCACGTCAGCATCCCCATTCGGGCCCCCCACTGTGCATACTGTTCCAGCCGCTCCAGCCGGTCACCCACCGGCTCCATGCCCTCCACGCTCAAAAAGGCGAACAGCTTTCCCTCCGTTTGCGCTTTCCGGGCCTCCGCCGCCGTCCGTACAAGCGCCAGCCAGGGGCACTCTGCCAACTCCTCCCGAGCGCAGGCCATCATCTCCTCCGTCCGCCGCCAGCCGTCCCAGTCCGGGTGAGCGGACCAGATGGAGTCCTGTTCCACCGTTGTCCAGATGGAAAGCCCCAGGCCGCCGATCTGCCCCGCCTGCAATCTCGGCAGGTGACGCCGTTCAAAGACACGGTCCTCCCCGGCCTGCCGCCACTTGGTCACATCATATAAAAGGTCCGCATGTCCGTCGAAAATCATCATCTGGTGTCTCCCCTTTCTTCCTTATACAGTATATCTGCCTGTTCATCCCGGTGCAACTGTAAATTTCCTTGAATTTTTCCGGGTTTTTCTCCATTTTCCCCTTGACTTTCCGGCAAAAATCCTGTAAACTGATTCCTGTTGTAAAGCGTCACAGCTTTACAGGAAAGGAGTTCAACATGAAAAATCAGACTTATCGGATGACGATGCTCTTTGATTTCTACGGCGAACTCCTGACTGACCGTCAGAAGGAGTTCTTTGATCTCTATTATAATGAGGACCTCTCCCTGTCTGAGATTGCCGAAAATGAAGGCATTTCCCGTCAGGGCGTCCGGGACGTGATCGTCCGTGCGGAGGCCGCCATGCAGGAGATTGAAGACAAAACCGGCCTGATCCGCCGCTTTGAGCAGTTCCGGGGTCATCTGGATGCCATCTGCAGCGCTGCTGAGGATATCCGCACCCTGAACTACCGGCAGTATGAGGACAGCCGCCTGACGGAACTGGCTGACAAGATCACGGCGGAGGTCTCCGCGCTGAAGGAGTAACCCATGGCATTTGAGGGACTGAGTGAAAAACTGAATGCGGCCTTTAAGCGCCTGCGGGGCAAAGGCCGGCTGACGGAAAATGACGTCCGGGAAGCCATGCGGGAGGTCCGTCTAGCGCTGCTGGAGGCCGACGTGAGCTACAAGGTGGTCAAGGAATTCGTGGCCACCGTAACGGAGCGGTCTGTGGGCACCGACGTGCTGGACAGCCTGACTCCCGCCCAGCAGGTGGTAAAGATCGTCAACGAGGAACTGACGAACCTCATGGGCGGCGGCACCGCAAAGCTGGCTTTCGCCAACAACGGCCCCACGATCGTCATGATGGTGGGCCTTCAGGGCGCCGGTAAGACCACCACCACCGCCAAGCTGGCGGGCTATATGAAGAAGTTCCACAGTAAGCGGCCCCTGCTGGCCGCCTGCGACGTGTACCGCCCCGCTGCTATTGAACAGTTGAAGGTAGTTGGCGGACAGCTGGGACTTCCGGTTTTTGAAGAAGGCCAGGGCGATCCCGTAAAAATCGCCGAAAACGCCCTCCGCTATGCCAGAGATCACGGCAATGACCTGGTGTTCTTAGATACCGCCGGCCGGCTCCATGTGGACGAAGCCCTCATGGACGAGCTGAAGCGGATGAAGGCAACCGTCCATCCCAACGAGATCCTGCTGGTGGTGGACGCCATGACCGGTCAGGACGCCGTCAACGCCGCCTCCGCCTTTGACGAGGCGCTGGGCATCGACGGCGTGGTGCTCACCAAGCTGGACGGCGATGCCCGAGGCGGCGCGGCCCTCTCCATCAAGGCCGCCACCGGCAAGCCCATCAAGTTTGTGGGTACCGGCGAAAAGCTGGATATGATTGAGCCCTTCCATCCGGACCGCATGGCCAGCCGGATTCTGGGCATGGGCGATATGCTGTCCTTCATCGAAAAGGCACAGCAGACCTATGACGAAAAGCAGGCCAAAAAGCTGGAGGAAAAGCTGAAGAAAAATAGCTTTACCCTGTCGGACTATTTCGACCAGCTCCAGCAGATCCGGAATATGGGCGACCTCAGCCAGCTGGCAGGTATGATGCCCGGCAATCTCGGCAGTAAGCTTCAGGGTGCACAGATCGACGAAAAGGCCATCGCCCACACGGAGGCCATCATCCTCTCCATGACCCCGGAGGAACGGGAAAATCCTCAGATCTTAGGCGCCAGCCGGAAAAAGCGGATCGCCGCCGGCTGCGGTCTGGATGTTGTGGATGTAAACCGGCTGCTGAAGCAATTTGAGGGAATGCAGCAGATCATCAAGCAGGTCACCGGCGGACGGAAGCCCGGCTTCGGGTTCGGCGGTCTGGGACACGGCCGCGGCCTGCGCAAGCGCAAAAAAAAGTAAACCGTATATTAGATGTCATAACCCGGACATTTATTATAAAAACATCAATCTATTTATTACATTTTGGAGGTACTATCAATGGTTAAGATCAGACTGCGCCGCATGGGCGCCAAGAAGGCTCCTTTCTATCGTGTTGTTGTCGCTGACTCCCGTTTCCCCCGTGACGGCCGTTTCATCGAGGAGATCGGCACTTACAATCCCTGCGTGGCTCCCGCCGACATCAAGATCGACGCTGACCGCGCCAAGGAGTGGATCAAGTCCGGCGCTCAGCCCACTGACACCGTGAGAGCTCTGCTGAAAAAAGTGGACGTCCTCTAATCCGGAGGGCGGAGCATGAAGGACTTGCTGCTCTACATCGCCAGAAACCTGGTGGACGATCCTGACAGCGTCTCCGTGACGGAGGTTCAGGGCGACCAGGAACTGACGTTGGAGCTGCGCGTCGCCCCTGATGATATGGGGAAGGTGATCGGCCGTCAGGGCCGCATCGCCAAGGAGATCCGGACCGTGGTCCGGTCTTACGCCCAGCGCACCGGCGTTAAGGTTTCCGTCGATATTGTAGACTAAAAAAGCAGCTCACCTGCAATGCAGGTGAGCTGCTTTTTCCTTTTACGAACCGTTCAAATCGGCGTTCAGACACCCAGACCGGCATAGAACAGCCAGCACAGTACATATCCGGTCAATACCGCCGTCAGTGTGAAGGGCACGCCGATCCGCATGAACTGCCCCGCCGAGACCTCATAGCCCTCCCGGCGCAGAATACCGCAGGCGGCGATATTGGCGCTGGCTCCCACGGGAGTCAGGTTGCCGCCCAGCGTCGCGCCTACCAGCAGCCCGAAGCACAGCACCGTCTGATCCACCCCAAGGGCGGCTGCCACGCCGCCTACCACCGGCAGCATGGTGGCCGTATAGGGGATGTTGTCCACAAAGGCGGAGATCAGCACCGAAGCCCAGACGATGATGGTATAGGTCAGGAACAGATTTCCGCCGCCCATTCCCGTGATGATATGGCTGAGATCATCGATGATCCCCGCCCGTTCAATGCCCCGGATCACCAAGAACAATCCTGCCAGCAGCGCTAAGGTCTCATAGTCGATGGCCTTCAGCACGTCCTTTGCCAAGGCTGTGCCGTACCTGCCGCACTCCGCCGCAAGCCCCGCCAAGAAGAATGTCATGCAGATCAGGCCGTTGGTGATCTCCGGCTTGTTGGGGATAAAGGACGCGGCGATCAGGGAAAGCACCGTTCCCAGCAGCAGACAGGTAGGCAGATAGTCCGTCACCGGCGTCAGCGCCGCGCCGTACAGCTTGCCCTTTTCCTTCCGGAACAGAAACAGCATCACCGGCACCGTCATCAGCGCCCCGGCCTGCACCACCCAGAACAGGCCCGGACGGCCCCGGTAGACAAAAAAATCCATGAAATCCAGTCCCATGTGGCCGCCCAGCAGGATGGACGTGGTATCTCCCACCAGCGTAGCCGCGCCCTGCAAGTTGGAGCTGACGGCAATGGCCAGGATCGGCTGCACCGGGGAAATATTCAGCTTTTTGGAGATGGCAAGTCCCACCGGAGCCAGCATCAGCACCGTGGCTACATTATCCACAAAGGCGGATACCAGCCCCGCGAACAGTGCCAGCGCGATGATGAGCCATTTCACGCTGGGCAGCACCGCTACCAGCCGGTCCGACAGGCGGTTTGGCATATTGGACCGGATGAACAGGTCCACAGTCCCCATGGTGCCCGCCAGCATCATCAGCACATTCCAGTCCACCGTTCCCGCGACGTCTCCCAGCGGCACGATCCGCAGGAGCAGGAACAGCGCCGCCGCGGACAGGGCGGACACCGCCCGGTACTTGGGCAGTAAAAGCAGCAGGGCGTAAACCGCGATAAAGGTCAGGAGTGCGATGGTTTTCATAGGGTATCCTCCGTACAAATTCGATAGAACTCCAAATACGGCAAAAGCGGCACTTTCGCCGCGTCAGACAGCAAAAGTCCCGCTTCTTTCCACGCGGCCGGGCTTTTCAGCTGGGATGGCAAACCGCGCAGCGCCCTGATGGCGCAAGCCGCTTCCTTTTACGCATGTCAGGATACCAGACTTTTCTCCGTCCGTCAAGCGAACGCTTCGATAGGATAAGATATGCGGGCCTGTCCCATTTCATTCCTGCGTCACCTCCGGAGCGGGAAGGCTTCCCCCTCAGCTTCGGCCAACGGGAACGCGGGGCCACCGTCCCGGCTTTCCCTGTCCGGTCCCTTACTGCCGCCGGGCCGTCCGGTACTCGTCACCGGGGCGGTAAAAGGGGCAGCTGTCATTGGCAGAACGGAGGAACCGCTCCATCTCGTCCTCATCCAGATCCGCCTCGCAGTAATTGGTATCCGCTTCCGGATCGTACTCATAATAAACGCAGTCCTCACAATTCGTCATAGCGTGCTCCTCACTTGGTAGGAATGATCTCGATCCAGTAACCGTCGGGATCAGAGATAAAGTAAATACCCATGGCCGGGTTCTCGTAGCAGATGCAGCCCAGCTTTTCGTGGAGAGCGTGAGCCTTCTCCATATCCTCCACCGCCAGAGCCAAGTGGAATTCGCACTCGCCCAAATCGTATTTCTGGGGATGATCCCGGAGCCAGGTCAGTTCCAGCTGAAACTCCGTTTTCCCGTCCCCCAGAAACGTGAGGATAAAGCTGCCGTCTGCCGCTTCCTTTCTGCGGACCGGCTCCAGCCCCAGCGCGTCATGATAAAAAGCGATGGACCGATTCAGATCCGTCACATTAAAATTAAAATGGTTAAAAGCAAACATAGGTTCCCTCCTGTTTTGATCTGCCTGCATTATACCGCGTTCCGGGTCTGTCCGCAAGCGGTTCTCTCTTTTTATATTCCCTGCCGCGGCCATTTGTCTTTCTCACAAAATCTTAGGAAAATCCGCCCTCACTCCGGAATTTTGTATAAAACGCCCTCAGCTTTTATGCCTTCCCCCTTATCTTTATCCATTTTCACATGCGCTTTCCTGTTGACAATTCAATTCCGCGGGATTACAATAAGCCCATAATTCAGGCAGAAAGGAGCGATCCAGATGATGTTCAATCGTTTTTACAACATGGAAATGAAGAATACTTCTGCGTCCGCTCCCAGTGCGAACGCTGGCTCTTCCTGCGCACATACCGCTTGCACTTCTCATACTGCCAATACTGCTATGATCGCTATTATGGACGCCATTATTATGGCGTCCATTATTATTTGCGGCCTGATTATTAGCCTGCGTGCCATCGCCTTGATTGCGATTCTGGTACTGGTCGTAGGTCTGATTATTCAGGAAGTGAATACGCCCTGGTGTAATGAGTTAGCGATTTAACTGTTTGATACAGTAAAGCGGCTCCGCCAGTGGCGGGGCCGCTTTTTTGTATGACTTCCCCCGTATTCCGCACGGCCGGCGGAGCGGAGAAAGCCCCATATAAATCTGATTTCGTTTTGATGAAAAGGAGATCCAATATGAAAAAGAAATTGTTAGCCTTTGTTATGGCCGCGACTATGGTGTTCAGCCTGGCCGCCTGCGGTTCCAGCAGCTCCAATGATTCCAGCAGCTCCAGCGATTCCAGCGATTCTGATTCCGCCCAGTCCGGCGACGAGGTCCAGACCTTCAAGCTGGGCTCCATCGGCCCCCTGACCGGCGACAACGCCATCTACGGCCAAGCCGTGGTCTACGGTGCCAAGCTGGCCGTCGATGAGATCAACGCCAGCGACTCCAAGATCAAGTTTGAGTTCAAGGGCGAGGATGACGAGGCCGACGGCGAAAAGTCCACCAACGCCTACAACCAGCTGATGGACTGGGGCATGCAGGTTCTGGTCGGCCCCACCACCACCGGCGCTTCCATGGCTGTGGCTGACGTCTGCAACAGCGAGCGCACCTTCATGATCACGCCCTCCGCTTCCGCTGTGGACGTGACCGCCGGCAAGGACAACGTGTTCCAGGTCTGCTTCACCGACCCCAATCAGGGCATTTCCTCCGCTGACTACATCGCCGAGAATATGCCGGACGCCAAGATCGCCGTGCTGTACCGCAACGATGACGCTTACTCTCAGGGCATCCACGATACCTTCGTGAAGGAAGCCACTGAAAAGGGTATGAGCGTCGTCTATAAGGGCACCTTCACCAACGATACCGCCACCGACTTCTCTGTCCAGCTCTCCGGTGCCCAGAGTGCCGGCGCCGATCTGGTGTTCATGCCCATCTACTATCAGCCCGCTTCCATCGTTCTGGCTCAGGCCAAGGCCATGGGCTACGCTCCCACCTTCTTCGGCGTGGACGGCATGGACGGCATCCTGACCATGGAAGGCTTCGATCCCTCTCTGGCTGAGGGCCTGATGCTCCTGACTCCCTTCTCCGCTACCGTTCCCGAAACCCAGTCCTTCGTGGATGCCTATGTTGCCGCCAACGGCGTGCAGCCCAACCAGTTCGCCGCTGACGCTTATGACGGTGTCTACATTGTCAAGGAAGCTCTGGAAAAGGCCGGCTGCACCGCTGATATGAGCAGCGCCGATATCTGCGAGGCTCTGGTGGCTCAGATGACCCAGATCTCCTACTCCGGTCTCACCGGCAAGGACATGACCTGGAACGCTGAGGGTCAGGTCTCCAAGGCTCCTACCGCTTATGTCATCAAGGGCGGCGAGTACGTCCTGCCTGAGGCTTAATGTCTCACACCTGAACGCTGACCGCAAGGACCGGCAGCCGGGGCCTTCCCCGGCTGCCCCCTGCGGCGTTCAGGTCCCTGTCCTCTTCCGCTGTTTCCATGGCGGAAATCTGGGCAGAGACGCTCCCTCCGCCCGTATTTCTGTCATGGAAGGCTCCACTCCATATTCTATAAAGAGAAAAGAGGTATTGCCCCATGGAATTTCTGTCCTATTTGATCAGCGGCATCAGCCTGGGCAGCATTTACGCCATCATCGCTCTGGGCTACACCATGGTGTACGGCATCGCCAAGATGCTGAACTTCGCCCACGGCGACATCATTATGATCGGCGGCTATGTTTCCTTCTGCTCCATGTACTATTTAAATCTTCCCCCCATTGTGGCCACCCTGCTGGCAGTGATCGCCTGCACCGTCCTCGGCATCGTGATCGAGCGGCTGGCCTATGCGCCTCTGCGCTCCGCCCCCTCTCTGGCAGTGCTGATCACCGCCATCGGCGTCAGCTATTTCCTCCAGAACTCCGCTCTGCTGATCTGGAAGGCCGCCGCCAAGACCTATCCTCCCGTAGTGACAGGTGCTGTGCAGCTTTTCAACGGCCAGCTCACCATTTCCTACATCTCTCTGCTGACCATCGCCGCCTGCATCGTCATCATGCTGGCGCTGACCACCTTCGTCAGCAAGTCCAAGATGGGCAAGGCCATGCGGGCCTGCTCTGAGGATAAGGGCGCGGCCCAGCTCATGGGCATCAATGTCAACTCTACCATTTCCGCAACCTTTGCCATCGGCTCCGCTCTGGCGGCCATCGCCGGTGTGCTGCTGTGCTCCTTCAACACCTCTCTGATGCCCACCACCGGCTCCATGCCCGGTATCAAGGCGTTCACCGCCGCCGTGTTCGGCGGCATCGGCTCCATCCCCGGCGCATTTCTGGGCGGCCTGCTGCTGGGCATCATCGAAGCCCTGGCCAAGGCCTATATTTCCACCCAGCTGGCAAACTCCATCGTTTTCGCCGTTCTGATCGTGGTCCTGCTGGTGAAGCCGGCCGGTCTGCTGGGCAAGATCGTGCCCGAGAAAGTGTAAGGTGAGCAGGATGAAACAACGAAAGATCAGTAAAACCAATGTGGTGAATTTCTCCACCTATCTGGGCATGGTCATCTTTTTCCTTGTGATGACCGCTCTCAGCAAGGCCGGTGTTCTGAACCGTTCCATGACCGGCCTGCTGGTCCCCATCTGCTGCTATATGTCCATGGCCGTGTCCCTGAACCTGACGGTGGGTATTCTGGGCGAACTGAGTCTGGGCCACGCTGGCTTTATGAGCGTGGGCGCCTTCGCGGGCGTCATCGCTTCTCAAAGCCTGCTGGATGTGGTCCCCTCCGCCGGTCTGCGGCTGACCATCGCCATGATCGTGGGCGCGCTGTTCGCCACCATCGCCGGCTTCATCGTGGGTGCTCCCGTGCTGCGGCTTCAGGGCGACTATCTGGCCATCGTGACTCTGGCCTTCGGCGAGATCATCAAGGAGCTTGTGACCTGCCTCATCGTGGGCCATGACGAAAATGGTCTCCATATCCTCTTTAACCTCACCGGCAACAAGACCGTGGAGGATCTGGGCCTCAGCGACACCGGCATCGCCATCATCAAAGGTGCGCAGGGTACCGCCAGCGTCAAGACCATCGCCAGCTTCACTGCCGGTTTCATTCTGGTGATGGTGACGCTGTTCATCGTGCTGAATCTGAAGCACAGCCGGGCCGGACGGGCTATCATGGCGCTGCGGGACAACCGCATCGCCACCTCCAGCATCGGCATCAACACCACCAAGTACAAGCTCATGGCCTTCGTCACCTCCGCCGCTCTGGCCGGTGCCGCCGGTGCGCTGTACGGCTTGAACTATTCCTCTCTCCAGGCCGCTAAATTCAACTTCAACACCTCTATCCTGGTGCTGGTGTTCGTGGTGCTGGGCGGTCTTGGCAACATCTGGGGCAGCCTGGTAGCTGCCGCGGCGCTGACCATCCTGCCGGAGGCCCTCCGGGAATTCGCCGACTACCGGATGCTGGTGTACGCCATCGTGCTGATTCTCGTCATGCTGGCGACCCACAACCCCACGCTGCAAAGCTTCTTCGCCCGGCTCAAGCCCGGCAAGAAGGAAGAAAAGGAGGCTGCCTGATATGTTCGGAAAACTGGTTCCCGTCCCCTCCGGCGCTGTGATCCCGGAGCGTGACATCGGCAAGCGTCCCATCCTCAACTGCATCAATCTGGGCGTCACCTTCGGCGGCCTGAAGGCCGTGGATGATTTCAACCTCATGATCGGCCGGACGGAGATCGCCGGTCTCATCGGCCCCAACGGCGCGGGCAAGACCACGGTGTTCAACCTGCTGACCAAGGTGTATCAGCCCACTCACGGCACTATCCTTCTGGATGGGCAGGACACCCACAACATGACCACCGCTCAGGTGAACCGGGCCGGTATCGCCCGTACCTTCCAGAACATCCGCCTGTTCAACGACCTGACGGTGGAGGAAAACGTCACCGTGGCGATGGACGCTCAGATGAAGTACAGCATGGTCAGCGGCATCTTCCGTCTTCCCAGCTTCTGGAAGGAGGAAAAGGTGGCACACGAGCGGGCGCTGGAGCTGCTGAGCCTGTTCCATATGCAGGATCTGGCAAATGTCAAGGCCGGTTCCCTGCCCTACGGCGCCCAGCGCCGTCTGGAGATTGTCCGGGCGCTGGCAACCAACCCCTCCTTACTGCTGTTGGACGAACCTGCCGCCGGTATGAACCCCTCCGAAACGGCGGAACTGATGGAGAACATCCGTAAGATCCGGGATACGTTCCAGATCGCCATTATGCTCATTGAGCATGACATGAATCTGGTCATGAACATCTGCGAGGGCATCTGCGTGCTGAACTTCGGCCGTGTCATCGCCAAGGGCAGCCCCGAAGAGATCCAGTCTAACCCGGTGGTCATCGAGGCCTACCTGGGCAAACAGAAGGAGGCGTGAGCATGAGCACCATTTTAAAGGTTGATGACATCAACGTCTATTACGGCAGCATCCACGCCATCAAGGGCATTTCCTTTGAGGTCAATGAGGGCGAGATCGTGACCCTGATCGGCGCCAACGGCGCCGGCAAATCCACCACTCTGAACACCATTTCCGGCCTGCTCCGCAGCAAGACCGGCCATATTGAATTTATGGGGGAGCCTCTGAACCATGTTCCCAGCCACAAAGTCGTTTCCAAGGGACTGGCGCTGGTCCCCGAGGGACGGCGGATCTTCCTCCAGATGTCCGTGCAGGAAAATCTGGACATGGGTGCTTTCTCCCGCCGGGGCGGCAACATCGACGCCGATATGGAGCGAGTCTTTGAACAGTTCCCCCGCCTGAAAGAACGCCGCAAGCAGGTGGCCGGTACCCTCTCCGGCGGTGAGCAGCAGATGCTGGCCATGGGCCGGGCACTGATGTCCAACCCCAAGCTGCTGATGCTGGATGAGCCCTCCATGGGCCTGGCCCCTATTCTGGTGGAGCAGATCTTTGACATCATCAAAAATCTCCACAAGGCCGGCACCACGATCCTGCTGGTGGAGCAGAATGCGCAGGCGGCCCTGTCCGTGGCTGACCGGGGCTATGTACTGGAAACCGGAAAGATCGTCACCACCGGCACAGGCGCGGAACTGCTGGCCTCTCCCGCCATCAAGAAGGCGTATCTGGGAGGCTAAACGTCGGAGCAAAGTTCGTACACTCCGTTTCCACCTGACGGCGAAACCCTCGTTTTCTTCCTTGCTCCTCCTCTTTCGCGTCAGATTTGCTTCGCCGGATTCTAACGCGAGTGGGACGGGGGATGCGAGGAAGCAAAGTCCGCATGGTTCCTTTCCATCTGGCATGAAGCCTTTGCTGTTTTCCTTTTTCGCAGCATAAACCGCACGTCCGTTTGGACGTGCGGTTTCAGCGTGTCGAAAAAGTCTTTTCGCCCCGCTGAGCAAGTTTTCAGAACTTTATAAAAGTTCTGAAAACTTAGGATTTTAATGGCGCAGGACACCCTTCTTGGGTTTCCCGCGCACACCTTTCCTTACCGTCGCGGAGAATTTACCACTTTATCGACAGTCTCAAACCGCACGTCCGTTTGGACGTGCGGTTTTTTCTCTCCGCCTCTTTTCAAAGCCGCTTCTCCGTGGTATACTGCTGTCAAGACAAGTTTGAAAGGGGTATCGTATGCACGCGGAGGAACGCAGAGAAACGATTTTGAAGCTGCTGCGGCAGTCTGCTCAGCCGGTCAGTGCCTCGACGCTGGCAGGCCAGCTATCTGTCAGCCGCCAGATCATCGTAGGAGACATTGCCTTGCTGCGGGCCGGAGGCGCGGACATTTTAGCCACCCCCCGGGGGTACTGCCTGCAAAATGCCGCCGCAGCCGGTCTCACCCGCCGGGTAGCTGTCCGCCATGACGAGGCAGGCATGGAGGTAGAGCTGAACACTATGGTGGACAATGGCTGCACCGTGGTGGACGTTATCGTGGAACACCCTCTTTACGGCCAGCTCACCGGCCCCTTGCAGCTTTCCAGCCGATACGATGTGGCCCAGTTCATCGCCCGGAGCCGCACCGCCCAGCCTCTCTCCGTTCTCACCGGCGGCATCCACCTTCACACGCTGCTCTGCCCCAGTGAGGACGCTTACCGGCGGGTACTGGACGCCCTGCGGCAGGCAGGCTTCCTGCTGGAGGGATAAAACTTTCTGTTGACAAGCATACCGATTCCGTGTATAGTGTGTTGGACAGGTGTCAAGACACAAGTCTGACACACTATTTTTGATCGATACGGAGTATTCTCATGGAAAAGGTAAACGCATTTCTAAAGCGCAAAAACATCGTTTTTTCCGCCAAGCGCTATGGCATTGATGCCCTGGGCGCTATGGCACAGGGCCTGTTCTGCTCCCTGCTGATCGGCACCATCCTCAACACGCTGGGCACGCAGTTCCACATCGGTTTCCTCACCGCCCAGATCGGGGAAAAGGTTCCCTACACCGTAGGCGGCCTGACCTCCTTTATGAGCGGTCCCGCCATGGCCATTGCCATCGGCTACGCCTTGCAGGCGCCCCCGCTGGTGCTGTTCTCTCTGGCGGCTGTGGGTTACGCCTGCAACCTGCTGGGCGGCGCGGGCGGCCCCTTGGCCGTGCTGTTCGTGGCGATCATCGCAGCGGAGTGCGGCAAGGCCGTCAGCAAAGAGACGAAGATCGACATTCTGGTGACTCCCATTGTCACCACCCTCATCGGCGTAGGCACGGCCTATGTTATCGCCCCGCCCATCGGCACCGCCGCCAGCGCCTTCGGTATGGTCATTATGAAGGCCACGGAGCTTCAGCCCTTCCTGATGGGTATTCTGGTGTCCGTGCTGGTAGGCGTAGCCTTGACCCTGCCCATCTCCTCCGCCGCCATCTGCTCCGTACTGGGCCTCACCGGTCTGGCAGGCGGTGCGGCTGTGGCTGGCTGCTGCGCCCAGATGGTAGGCTTCGCCGTTATGAGCTTCCGGGAGAACGGCTGGGGCGGTCTGGTGAGCCAGGGCCTCGGCACCTCCATGCTGCAAATGCCCAACATCGTGAAAAACCCCCGCGTCTGGATCGCCCCTACCGTCACCTCCGCCATTACCGGCCCCATCGCCACCTGCCTGTTCCGTCTGCAAATGAACGGCGCGGCCATCAACTCCGGTATGGGCACCTGCGGCCTGTGCGGCCAGTTGGGTGTGTGGACCGGTTGGGTGGCTCCCAGTGAAAAGGCTCTGGCCAACGGCGCCATCGCCATGAATCCCACTGCTTTTGACTGGGCGGGCCTGATCCTGATCTCCTTCATTCTCCCCGCCGTTCTGTGTCCCCTCATCAACCAGCTGTGCCGCAAGGCCGGATGGGTAAAGGACGGCGACCTGAAGCTGGACTAAGCCAATGGACGTTCAGGAAGTGTGGGCGCTGCTGGAACAGCACCAGGGCGAGCAATTTTATACCGCAAAATGCCTGCCGTTTTGCTATATCATCTGTGGCGGCGAGCTGTTTGTGGACCGCCGCAGCAAATCCATCACCATCTCCACCGTGGCGGCGGCCCTGCAAAAGATTGCGACCCGCCAGGCAGCGGGGGAGGGCCATCACCGGCCCCAAAAAGATTGGCTGCTATGGTGCCAGCTACTTATACCCGATGTTTTAAATCCGGGTATCATTCCACAACCTGAAACGGGCAAAGAAATTTAAGACAATCAAAGAACTTTTTCGGCAGTGCCGGGCAGATTTCTGCCCGGCACTGGCTTTTTTACTAAAAATCGACGGATAAAATTTAATATTAAGTCTTAAAAATTGCCTTTACAAATCTCAAAACTGTGCTATAATAAGGCTATGGAACAAGGCATAATATACTGACGCAAAAAACTTTGATTCAGAATAAATCTTAAACTATAAATAAGGAGAATATTATGAACAAGTATGCTGGTACCCAGAGCGAGAAAAACCTGATGACCGCATTTGCGGGCGAATCCGAAGCACGCAACAAGTACACCTTCTTTGCCTCCGTGGCCAAAAAGCAGGGTTTTGAGCAGATCGCAGCACTGTTTTTGAAAACGGCTGATAACGAAAAAGAACATGCCAAGCTGTGGTTCAAGGAGCTGAACGGCATCGGCGATACCGCCGACAACCTGAAAGCCGCCGCCGCGGGCGAAAATTACGAATGGACCGATATGTATGACAGCTTTGCCAAGACGGCTGAGGAAGAGGGCTTCCCCGAACTGGCTGCCCGGTTCCGCCTGGTGGGAGCCATTGAAAAGCATCACGAAGAGCGCTACCGCGCCTTGCTGCACAACATTGAAATGGCAGAAGTGTTTGCCAAGAGCGAAGTAAAAGTGTGGGAGTGCCGCAACTGCGGCCACATCGTGGTGGGCACCCAGGCCCCCGAAGTCTGCCCCACCTGCAATCACCCCCAGAGCTACTTTGAAGTCCACGCGGAAAATTATTGATGATGGAGAACCGCCCCGGAAAGCATAACTTTTCCGGGGCGGTTTTTGGTGTGGGAAAATGTATTTTATGGGGCTAAGAATGGGAAAAATAGTTGAGTGGGTGGTATCGCCCATAACGGGATTTCCCCCAAAGCCCCGGAACGCTCAAGACCGTTCCGAAACATTATGAATGATGCACGCTCTGCTGTAATGCCATGAACATTGCAAAAATTTGAAATATCTACATACCCAATGTTCCGGCGGGATCGGATGCCCCCATCCTACTGATATGATAAAGACAGATTGCCCAAGATTAAGGCTATTCCTGTCCCGCTGGATGATGCAAGTATCATCCCCTGCAAATTATTTGCAGCACTTATAAATGCGTGAACACTTCGTAGGGGGGCGCACATTGTGCGCCCGCCAACAACCTAAGGGTGATAGCGTTTCCACAAGGTATTGCACAAACCAAACATTCGCAGGCACACAATGCGCGCCTCTATGGGAATTTGCTCACCCGTAAAGAGTACATTTCCCAGGCAATCTACCGCTCATCAAACAAAAAATCTCCGCACCCCTTGCCAAACACAGCAGGTTACGGAGATTTTTTATGCTATATTGTGATTTTGTTAAATCAGTTCGCGCTGGGGGCCTGGCTCAGGTCGGTGCCAAAGTACTTCTCGCTGATCTCG
>ENA-UEYI01000685-UEYI01000685.1-human-gut-metagenome-genome-assembly--contig:-NODE-685-length-32754-cov-5.463476_pt1 | contig 32754 bp, 28 predicted proteins | sample MGYA00242900_ERZ507916 | MGnify/ENA primary metagenome ERZ507916 (study PRJEB26167, sample SAMN06115521) | human gut metagenome | host: Homo sapiens | place: China:Chongqing | collected 2015-09-02...
GGCGGGCCGCAGAAATTCAATAACTTCCATGCTTTGACATTGGATGCCAAAAGTCGGGCGGTTATGTTCGCGGCACGCATTTCGCAAAATTGTTGCACACGGCGAACGAACGTTTTGTGCAAAATTACCAAAAACGCGACTCCCGAGCAATCTAAAAATAGTTAAAAGTCTGAGCATCCCAAAAAACGAAAAAGGCTATAACAGATTCGGTTCAAACGATTTCCTTTCTTTGATGATATGCTTCAAATATCTGTTATCCTCAATTGAATTTGCCGGATTTATTACGGAACTTAATACCGCTTTCGACATTTTGTCACAGCAACCATTAAATATACTCGGACAGATTAAAACGCAAATGGGGCTTAAGTCAAATAACTGGAAGATACTTCCGAAATTGAAAACCGAATAATTTTATAAGTATTAAGGAGTACACGAGTATGAAGAGAAAGTTGGGGATTATCGCGGAGTGCGTGGACGGCGAGGACAGCGTTATATCGCTCGAGCGCGTCGCGGCGGCGGGGTTTAAGAGCACTTTTACCGGGCGGTACGATCTGCCGTCGGTAGAAAAACTGGTCGCTAAATGCGAGCGGCTGGGGCTGAATATGGAGTTTATACACGCGCCTTTCGGCGGCATCAATAATATGTGGCTGACCGGCGACGGATACGAGGCGATTTATGGCGGTATGTGCGAGTCGATAGACAGCGCGGCGGCTACCGGAATCGGCGCTATCGTGGCGCACGTAAGCAGCGGTTGGAAAGCGCCCGAGATCTGCGACGAGGGCTTAAAACGCTACGACGCGCTAGTCGAGTACGCGGCGAAAAAGAACGTCGTAGTGGCGTTCGAAAACCTACGAAAAGTCGGGAACGTGGCGTACTTCGTCGATCGCTACGAGGGCGTAGACAACGTTAAGTTCTGCTACGACTGCGGACACGAGCATTGCTACACGGAAACCGTTTGCTTTCCCGATATCTTCCGCGACCGCATGGTTTTTACGCACATTCACGACAACCTCGGCAGAGATAAGAACGACCCGATGGGCGACCCCGATATGCACGTTCTGCCGTTCGACGGCAATATCGACTACGCGCGTATGATGCGCAAACTCGACGAGTACGATTACCGCGGCTCGCTGATGCTGGAAGTCACTTCCCGCCCCTATCCCGGTATCGATCCCGACCAGTTCGTCCGCGACGCTTACTCGCGTATCGAAAAGATTTCGAAAATGTAATTTCAGCCGCTTAAACCCGAAGAAACCGACCTCGTTATATTAAGGTCGGTTTCTTCTTCTAATACTCTCTAAATACTCCGCGGGACTGACGTCCCTGCGTACTATTTACAATTTGTCTTTCAAAAACGCGGCTAAGGCTTCGCCCCAGATTTTACTGCCCTCGGCGTTCGGGTGCCCGCCGTAAATCGCCGCGCGTCTGTCGCCGTTTTTCGTAAGGTACTGCACGCAATCAAACACGGGTATACCCCTTTTCGGGAACTCGCGCGCGATATAAGCGCTTACTTCGTCGGCGACCGCGCCGGTGCTTTCGTTATAATTAAACGGCGGCACGGTCTGGAATATCGCCCTTTTGCCCTCCGAAAGAATTATATCGGCGATCTTATCGAGATTAGCGGTAACTTCCTTGACTCCGGCGCCGCGGATAATATCGTTCACGCCGAAGCACGCGATAACGGTATCGCAACGCTTTATACGATCAGCCCACGCTCCGTCGGCAGCCGCGTCGGCGGCGCGAGCGTAACCTATCCCGCCGTCGTAGTACGAGTAGTCCGCTCCCAAAATTTCAGCCGCGATCGAAGCGTAGTTAAGGTACGAATTTTCCGGGCAACCGATGCCTTGCGTTATCGAATCGCCCCAGAAGCCTACGCGGGCTTTGACGGCGCGTTTTACGCCGACCACGCACGGAAGCGGTACAAATTTCGAGGACTTTATGCCGCTCCCATCGTCCTTGAACGTGGGGATAAGGTTTTCGAAGTGGCACGGAACGCGTTCGCCGTCGAACCGCATTTTTACGCACAGATACGAGTTTTTCGGCACGTTCAGCGTAATTTCGTCCGTAGTAAAAATCTCGCGGGGCGAAACGCGCTTTGTAGGGCTACCGTCGATCGTCAGCGACAACCATTCTTTTACCGTTTCCGGGGTTTGCTCGTCGGCTGTTTCGGTGACGGCGACGGCGATTTCGCGAATCGTCCATTCTCCGCACGGATCGTTCGCGCGGGTTTCCGTCCCCTCGCGGATAGTGCTGTCCACCGTATTCGAGAACAGCAGCGACAGCGGATACTCGCCGCCCGGAAAAAGTCGGTAGTACGCGTACGAAGTCGCCGGAATTTCTTGATCGAACGAGGTTTGCACGGCGGTCGCGGCAAGCGTGCCGGACGTAAACTCGCGGTAAAATTTTTCAGTAGTCACGGGTTTTCCCTCCGATTAACGCAGTTTGCGGACGAACGCAAGTTTATCGAGGTTATATAGGTCGGTTTTGTCCGGCGGAAGCGTGCCTGCGCGCATGCACGCGGCGGCACCGTAAATCATTGCGGTGCGCAAAGATTCGGCGGCGCTTTTCCCGCGTGCGTAAGCCGCGATAAAGCCCGCGATCGAACTGTCGCCCGCGCCGATCGTGGAAACTACTTTCACGTCGGGAGCGTTGGCGGCGAAAACTCCGTCGGCGCACGCAAGCACCGCGCCTTTGCCGCCGAGGCTTATCATTACGTTCTCTATGCCTTTTTTCCGAAGCGTTTCGGCGACGTCCGCCGCGCTCTCCTCGCTGTCCGCGGTTACGCCGGCGTAGTCCGCGATTTCTTCTTCGTTGGGTTTTATAAGCCACGGCCGCGCTTCGATAAGGTCGTCCGGCGTAAACGACTTCGAGTCGATAATGCTTTTAATGCCGCACGCCGCAAGTTCGCGGATAAGCACGATAATTTCCGCTTTGTCCGTGCCATCCGGGAGTCTGCCGGTAAAAGTCACGACCGAGCCGGGTTCGGCGTAATTTTTCACGCGATCGCGCACCGCCGCCGTGAAGTCCGCTCCCACCGAAAAGCCCTTGAAACTCACGCGGGTTTCGGGCGCGTCGTCGGTGTGGACGGTTATATTTTCGCGGATTCTGCCCGCTACTTCGAGTTCGTCGTAACGAACGCCGTCCGCTTTCAGTCTTTTCAGAAACTCCGCGCCGTTTTCCGCGCCGACCGCGACTACGGCTACGTTGTCTACCCCGCCCGCGTCGAGCGCACGGGAAATATTCACGCCCTTGCCGCCCGCGTCGAACGCGGTGATATCGGCAGAATTTTCGTGAAACGGTCTGAAGCCATTTACGAAGCAATGCAGGTCAAACGCCGGGCAAAGCGTCAATGTGATGATTTTCATATTATCTCCGTGAGTTTTTTGCGGTCGATCGCCGTTCGGTATTATACCGTAAGTCGGGGCGCGTGGTCAAGCAAATAGCGCTCGGCTTCGGCGTTCCACAAGCCGCCGTGCTTTTCGACTAAACGATGAAGTTCGACGTACATGGGATCGGACTTTCCGAGCTCCTCGAAGTCCTCGAGGGCGATAAGCGGCAAGTCGAGCGCGGGATAGCAGACTTTTTTCAGACCCGACGGGTGTTCCATCGCGAAGATGGTTTCGGGAACGGCTTTCAGCCCTAAGATATGCGACACGAGCGCGCCGCCGTTGACCGTTCCGTTTTCGAGTAGTTTTATCGTGTCTACGGTGTCCTCGGGAATACTGCCCGCGGTGCCGACCACGTGGATTCCGTCGTAATGGATTCGGTAAAGATTGATCGCGCCGTCGAGATTATGCACGGCGGGACCCGCGAAAAAGTTGATGCAGCCGTCCTCGCGGCAGATGCGCTCCGCCATGGTGAACAGCGCGGGGATCGGGACCATGACGAACACGTCGTCGAATCCGCCGTCCGAGAGTGTAATAAGTTCTTCCTCGGGGTTCTCCATACCCGCCGTATTCACGTAGACGAGTTTCGTGCCTTTTGCCGCGGCGGCTGCGGGCGAGCATTTTTTCTCGGCGTACGCCAGCCGTTCGGCGTTCACGTCGGTGACGACCGCGAGCGAAGCGCGACCGTAGCCGGGCGCGAGTTCCGCGGTGCCGATACCCATAGGTCCCGCGCCGCCGAGTATCGCGATTTTTCCGCCTTTTTTCGCGCCGTCATAGCGCGTGTACGTTTCGTAATCGGTATGGTAAAGTCCCTTGTAGCCGCGAAGCACGCAACCGAGCGACTCGACGAGCGAGCCTTGGAAGAAGCCGTCGCCCTCGTAATGGACCAGACAGCCGCGATCGAGTACGATTTTCGGCACTACTACGTAGGTCGAGCAACCGCCGATATAACGATACGAATAACCGGGGTCGTAGCCGCTCTCGAGCTTGAGCGCGGGCTGAATAACCGCGTGCTGACCTTCTTTCCAACCGCTTACGTTCTTGCCGACCTTGACGATCTCGCCGCACATTTCGTGACCGATAATGATCGGGTGTTCGGCGATGTCCGCGGGTACGCGCTTGTGCGCCGTGCCTTGCTTGACCGCCTTGTAGGTAGAAGCGCATTGCGAGTCGGTGACTACGCGCATGAGAATCTCGTCGTCGGTTATTTCGGGAAGTTCGAACGTTTCTATTCTTAGGTCGTTCGCTCCGTACAATCTTACTGCCGTCGTTTTCATTGTTTTATCTCCTCGAATTATTTGTTTCGGAAGTCCGGATTGACGGTTTCAGACTGCCGGTAGTTTCTATGATTTCCGCGCCGAACGCTTCGGCTTTTTCGCGCTCGTCCTCGCGGGAGAGTATCCACACGCCGAGTTTGCCGTAGCGTTTTGCCCGCGCACATACTTCCGAGTTCGCTTTCTCGCCCTTGAACCACCCTGTCAACTCGTTGTCGTAGCATACCCAGACGTAAAGTTCGCGGTTGCCGACAGCCGCTTTGACCGCTTTCAGCGTTTCTTCGTTAAGATCGCCGTCGTAGTGGATAGCGCCGCGGGTCGTATGCTCCACGGCGTAGCGCACGAACTCGACCGTATTGCACGTAAAGCCGACGTCCGCTTTGCTCGCCTCGGTTTCGCGGAACAACTTCTCTTTTATTCCCTCGGGGAAGCCTTGCCAAACGTTGTCGATCTTAAGCGGCATATCGCGCCGCACCGCGAACTCAAGCGTTTCCGATAGCGTCGGGGTTTTTTCGCCGCGGAACTTCTCGTTCTTCCACAGCCCGAAGTCCAGCGCGCGCAGTTCGTCGAACGCGTAGTCCGACACGTTCTTATCGGGCGCGGGCTTGCCGTCCGCCGATCTCCCCGTCCGCACCGTAGTGCGGTCGTGGTGCATGACGATAACGCCGTCGCCTGTATACTTCGGGTCGCACTCGACTATCGCGTAGCCCTCGTCCGCCGCAGCGTCGAACGCCGCAAGCGTATTTTCGGGATAATCGGTACTCACCCCTCTGTGAGCCTGCAATTTCGCTCTCATAATATATCCTCTTCGGATTACGTTTTTCCGCGCGGCTCGGAATCGCTTCCCTACGCGCCTATATATAATAGCGCAAATGAACGAAATAGTCAATACTCGCCACGAAAAATAATCATTCGTTCACGATTTTGATAAAATCACCGCCGAAATTCGTTCAAACGATCACCAAGCGTTTGACTATCGCCGCGGTTTCGGGGTATAATCGGATTATAGAAAAATCACTCGGGTAAAAAAGGAAAAAACTTATGGTAAAAGAACGCGAAAAGGAAATACTTAAAATACTGATTTCGGAGAAAAAAGTGACTGTAAAGGACCTTGCCGCGCGGTTGTATTCGAGCGAACCGTCCGTTCGTCGCAGTCTGAACGAACTGGAAAAGGAAGGGTACCTACGGCGCACTCACGGCGGGGCGGTGTTTACCGCGGACGCGGGCAACTCCAAGATTCCGTTCGCTCTGCGCGAGTACGAGGACTATCGTGAAAAGGAGATCATGGCGGAAGAAGCAGCGAAATACCTCGCGGACGATACGCTCGTCATGCTGGACGGCTCATCCTCTTCCCTCAAACTCGTGCCGTATATCGCCCGCCGCCGCAACGTCAAGGTGCTTACCAGCGGTATCGCCGCGCTGACCGAACTCGACAAGTACGGCGTACCCGCGATTTCCACCGGAGGAATGCTGATACCGTCGCTCCGCTCTCTTACCGGTCAGGACGCGCTCGACACGATAAACCGCTACAACGCGTTCGTGGCGTTCTTCTCTTGCCGCGGGCTGTCCGAGGACGGCGAAGCGACCGACGTTTCCGTCGAGGAAAACGTGGTGCGCCGCGCGATGATGAAGCGGGCGAAAAAATCCGTGCTTCTCTGCGCTCACGAAAAAGTGGGCAAAACTTATTTCCACAAACTGTGCGACGCGGGCGAGTTGACGGCGATCGTCAGCGACCGTCCGCTCCCCGCTTCCGTTTCCGCGCTTATCCGCTTTGGCGACTAGTTCCGGAGTGCTTTTTACGGAATTTAACAGACCTTTTACCGTCGTTTCTTGACTTCGCCGTAAAACGGCGGTATACTATGAACAAATAAAAAAACCTTAACTATGAGGGCGTTATGAAAAAGATAACGAACAAGGTGCTGTGGATTTTCGCCGTGGGGCAATTCGGCTGGAGTTTGCTCTCAGGTATTATCAGCAGTTGGATGGTCTACTACTACACCGGCGAGAACGCGGCGTTTTCGTCTAATATCAGCACTCAGCCGCTGTTTTTAGGACTGACGCTGTTCGGCATTATCACCGCGGTGGGCAGAATTTTCGACGCGGTTACCGATCCGCTGATCGCGGGCTGGTCGGACAGAAGCAACTTTAAGGGCGGGCGAAGAATCCCGTTCATGAAAGTTATTGCGATTCCGTTCGCGGCGATTACGGTGGGTGTGTTCGCGTTTCCTCAGACGGGCAGCGTTATTGCGAACGACGCGATACTTTTTATCACGCTGATGCTGTTCTATCTGTTTATGACGATCTACTGCACGCCGTACAACGCGCTTATCGCGGAACTCGGCGACACGCAGAAAAACCGCATAAACGTGTCCACTTACATTTCGTTCACTTATATCGCGGGCTTTTCGGTGGCGTACCTTCTGCCTAACCTCGCCGGGCTGTTCGAGTCCGCTATGGGTCGGGCGAATTCCGTGCGGCTTGCGATAGCGATACTCGCGGCGATAGCGGCGATCGCGATGCTCGTGCCGTCGTTCTTTATCAAGGAGCGCGAGTATATCTCGTCCGTGCCGGTAAAGACAAAAGCATTCTCGTCGCTGTTCAAGTCGTTCAAAAACGGTCAGTTCCGCAGATTCGTGTACTCGGACGTCATCTACTTTTTCGCGGTAACGCTGTTCCAGACGGGGCTTGCGTTCTATATAACGCGGCTGATGCACGCGGATGAGGGCAACTCGTTCATTCTCACGGTCATCATGACGGTGGTCAGTCTGTGTCTGTACCCTGCCGTCAATAAACTCGCGCCGAAGTTCGGCAAAAAGAAACTGATTATAGTCGGCTTTTTCACTTACGCGGCGGTGTTCCTTATCACCGTATTCTGCAGCGAAGGTATGGTCTGGGGCTATATCATAGCGGTTGCGGCGGGCGTGCCGATGGCGATCCTCGGCATTTTGCCGCAAGCGGTCGTAGCCGATATCGCCGAAGCGGACGCGTTGGAGTCGGGCGAGCAACGCAGCGGTATGTTCTTCGCGGCGCGGACTTTCGCTATGAAAATGGGGCAGGCACTTTCCTTGCTTATCTTTACCTCGATGACGGTATCGGGAAGCGAGTTTTCCTACCGCGCGACCGCGATAGTCGCCACCGTGTTCTGCGTGATCGGCGCGGTCCTCTTCTTCCTTTATAACGAAAAACTCGTTATGGGCAAGATTTCCAAACCCGCGGCGGCAAACAATCTCGAAACTGCCGGCGCTCAGATCGCGGGCGAAAACTTAACCGAAGCGAGCGTGGCAGAAAGCGCGGACGGCGCGGTTTCCGAAACCGAAACTTCCGAAAACGCGAAAACTCCTGCCGACCCCCGCGACGAGGAATAAATCATGCCCGACCTAAATGAAATTTTCGTTCCCGAAGCGGACTACCCCGCCGAAATGAAAGACCGCGTTATGCCGTATATCGGCGCGCGGCGGTCGGACGGGTACTTCACGGGCTACGACGGCAACCCCATTCACTACGTTCGTTACGCGTCCGAAGCCCCGAAAGCGACGGTGATTATCTCGCACGGCTTCACCGAGTCCGCCGAAAAATGGCACGAAACCGCTTATTATCTTCTGAACTTCGGCTACGACGTTTATATTATCGAACACCGCGGGCACGCGCTTTCGTACCGAAGCATAGCGGACAAAACGCTGACGCATATCGACCGCTTCGACGAGTACGTCCGCGACTTCGCGCTGTTCGTCGATCTCGTCCGGGCAGAACGACAAACAGACCTGTATCTTCTCGCCCACTCGATGGGTTGCGCGATAGGACTGCTGTATCTCGAAAGCCGTCCCGAAGCGTTCAAAAAAGTTTTCCTCTCCTCGCCCATGATAATGCCGAGTACCGGCGGCATACCCGCTTGGTGCGGGCGGTTCATAACCCGCGCCGCGATCATCTTCGGCAAGGGCAAAAAACGCGCGTTCGTGTCGGGCGTTTACCCCGGCGACGAAAACTTCGAAGACTCGGCGAAAACTTCCCGCGCGCGATTCGACGAGTACAACGCGATCAAGCGGTCGAATCCCGACTATCAAAACTACTCTTGCACTTACGGCTGGGTGAACAACTCGCTGAGGGTGTGCAAAAAGATCCTTAAAAAAGGCGAGCCGGAAAAGATCGCGGCGAAAGTTTTTATCGCGATCGCGGGGCTTGACTCCACCGTCGAGCGCAAACCGCAACTGGCGCTCGCGCGGCGCTTGCGGGCGTGCGAATACAAGATTTACGAGGGCGCGAAGCACGAGATTTACGGTTCCGCCGACCCAGTCGCGAAAGAATACTTTGCCGATCTTCTCTCCTTTTTCGAGGGGTGAAATCAAATCGATTATACGATAAAAGCGCGAGCCGCGGTTTTCACGGTTCGCGCTTTTTTTGGTCGTTTTCTTTTCTCTTATTGCGCCGTTACACCGTCAATCCCGTTTTACCACGGGGTATTCGGTCACGTCTTTGGGCTTTCTTGTCACCCATGCGCCGCCGGTAAAGTCGGGGAACGCCACGGGCGCGCCGCCGAGCGCGATCGACTGTTCGGACAGCGCCGAAACCGCCATCCACGCCACCGCGTCGTACACGTCGATAGGCATTTCTTCGCCGCTAAGAAGCGCGTCTATGAACTTGCGGAACTCGATATAGTCCATACCGCCGTGACCGAGTTTTAGTTGTTCGTCGGTGATGTCGCGCCACTCGGCGGGCAGATACTGCTTGTACTCGTCGGCGTTGTTCATAAAGTGTCCGAGCGTGAGATGCGGTTCCCAGTACTTATGCCCCGAGCCGTCGTCGAGAATAACCATGTTGGCTTCCTGATTGCAAGTGCCTTTCGTGCCGCGCACGGTAAACTCGCGGGAATAGTATCCCGGAAGCGTGGTGTTCAGCGTGAGCGTGATCGTTTCGCCTCCCGCGCAAGTGATTACGGTGGTGATAACGTCGCCCTGACGGAATTTCGCGCCTTTAAGACTCGGGTCGGGGTTCTTGTCCGAGTACGAAAACTCGGTAAGCCCTACCGATTTCGAAGCGAACGACGACAGCGATACCATACGGTTGCCGCGATTGATATCGAGAAGTTTCGCGATCGGTCCGAGTTCGTGAGTGGGGTAATTCTCGCAGTTGCGGTTGCGGTAGTTCTCCAGCCGATAATGGCGGTTGACGTTGCCGCCGAGGATTTCGTCGCGGAGGTCGTGGCTGTACGCGCCGTGGCAATGCACGATTTCGCCCAGCACGCCGTTGCGGACGAGCGAGGTCGCGAGCATTTCGAAGCGGTCGAAACAGCAGTTCTCCATAAACATAAACGGCACGCGGGTTTCCTCCCACGCCGCGACGAGGCGGTGGCAGTCGTTTATATCGTAAGCGCCGCCCACTTCCAATGCGACGGCTTTGCCCGCTTTCATCGCCGCGACCGCGACGGGAACGTGTTCCGACCAGCAGGTGGACACAAGCACCGCGTCGACTTCGGGCGAAGCGAGTACTTCGCGGTAGTCGGTAGTGCCTTGCGGCTTTACGCCCCGCGCCTTCTCTATCCTCGCGATTTCGTCCGCGATTCTGTCCTCGTAGAGGTCGCATACGTATGTGATATCCGCTTCTTCTATCGCGAGCAAAGTGTCGGTAAGCCCGCTTCCGCGCTGACCTAGGCCAATGACCGCCATTCTGACTTTTTCCATGATTTTATCCTTTGCGGCACGAGCCGCGATCGTAATAACTATATTATATTATGTATTTACGGTAAAAGCAATAGGTTATTTTTGCATAAAACTTAATTATATTGTGATTTTCGTTGACTGCGCGGGATTTGCGGGTTATAATATGGGTATGAGAGAAACGAACGAAAAGCCGAGGGCGGTAGACAAGATTTCCGAGGAAGCGGACACGCTGGAGTTTTCCAACGTGTTCCTTAGCCACGTAGGGCTTTTATGCGATCAGCCGTACCAGTACATCACTATGAACAAGCGCTACGACTACTGTATTCAGTATGTCGTGCGCGGCAAGGGCGAGTTCTTCGCGGGTAACGTTCTTTACCCGCTCAGCCGCGGCGCTCTGTTTCTTCTCCCCAAGCAACGCTACTACTACTACAAGTCCGACGAAATCGATCCGTACTCGTACTACTGGGCGTGCTTTAACGGCGACGGGTTCGAGCGGTTCTTATCAGCGATCGGGCTGACCGACGACAATCCCGTGATCTTCTTAGGCGAGAACGACGAGGTGGAAAAGGCGTTCGTGCGGCTGACCGAACTCGCGCCGATAAAGAACAAGTTCGCTTCGCTCGAAACTCTGTCCGTCTGCTATCGGCTGCTGGGCGCTATCGCCGCCGCGCTTCCCTCGCCACGCGAGGAGATCGTGCGCGTGCCTAATTCCGCCGTCAAAGCCGCGACCGATTATATCGCCGAAAACTATACGCGGTCGGTGTCGCTGGGCGATCTTGCCCGCGCCGCACACGTCGATAAATGCTATCTCGTCACGCTTTTTAAAAAACACACCGGGGTTTCGCCCGTCCGCTACCTTATCCGTTACCGCGTGTCCGTCGCTTGCAAACTGCTGGGCGAGGACTTGTCCGTGACGGAAATAGGCGCGCGGTGCGGTTTCTCCGATCCCACGAACTTTTTCGTACGGTTCAAGCAAGTGACGGGCTTGACTCCGTCCGCTTACCGAAAAACCATGCTGCCGGAGCGCGGCTGAACTGTTTTCCGCGCACTCGCGAACGAGAACGCGCATAAAGATTATAATAGGGTTAGTTTAGCCGTGAAAGTAACGGCTTGCGGGGGTTGACAAATCCGCCGCGTGCTGATATAATTATTTAAAATTCCGTAATTCGGGAGGCTTACCGTGAAAAATTTTTTCAAGTCGCTGAAAACTTATTATGGCGTACTGTTGTTCGCGCTGTTGTTTATGACCGCGGGCGTTTGCCTGATCTCGTTCCCCGAGGACGCGCTGCCCACCGCCGTGCTGACGATCAGCATCATCACGATCGTATCCGGCGTGATAATGGCGCTTATTGCGCTCCTCGACAAAAAACGCCAGGCGAAGTTTTTCTTTCTTCTTCTGGGCGGCGCTTGCGCGCTGTTCGCGGGCATTTTTCTGCTAATCAAGCGTAACGACGACGCGGTCGCTCTGCTCGCGCTGTTTATCGGCGTTGTCATGATGATCGACGGCTCGTTCAAATTGCATGAAGCCGTAAAGACCAAGCAATTCAAAAACGCCGTGTGGTGGATTCTGCTCGTGCTATCCATGCTCACGATCGTCGGCGGGCTGTACCTTATCAAGTGGATCGACGGCGTGGCGGTCAAAACCTGCTCAATTCTTATGGGCGTGTTTATGATTATCGACGCGATTCAGAACGTATTCATTACGTTCTATACCCCCTACTACGAGCGCAAACAAAAGCGCGAAATCCTTGCCGAAGCCGCGGCAGGCGACGATAGCAAAGACGGCAACGAGGTTATCGAAACCATAAGCGCGGACACCGATAACGCGACTAGCGAAGCGGTAAAAGAAGATTGCGCCGAGATCGAAGCCGCCGAGGATCACGCAAGGAAAACCGAATCTAAAAAGCGCGGTTTCTCGCTGTTCGGTAAACGCAAAAAAGCGGAAAAGACAGCCGCAGACGACGAAACGGTCGAGGATAACGCGCCGGATTCCGTCAACGCCGAACCTGACGTGGATATGCCCGCGGAACTCGACGAAACCGACGACGTTATCGAAACCGTGGTCGTAAAACCCGACGACGAAAATAACGAAAACTAGCGGATAGTTATAGCAAAAAGACAGTCGATAAAAGTTCGGCTGTCTTTTTTTTACTATTAAAAGACAGAGAAGTAATTATCCTAATACGTCATTCCGAGCGTAGCCGAGGAATCTAGCGAAGCGTAAATATTATAAATACAATGCGCCTACGGCTGGATCTTCAGGGCTTCGCTGTCGCTACGCTCAAGATGACGTCACGAAATATGTATTACCGCAAAAAAAAGATCGGTTCGATGAGAACAGACCTTTTTAATCGATAATAATTATTAAATCTACTTTTTATAAATCCTACTTTATGGTCGATTATTTCAGCCACAGCCATAAGAGTACGGCGGTGAGAGCGAAACACGCGATCGCGATACCGAGGCGCGGGAGATAGTACAACATAGCGGCGCGGCGCATAGCGCGGCGTTCCTTGCGCGTGACTTGCAGTCCGACGTCTTTACCCGTTTTGCCGGTGCGCGACGGCACGTTTTCCATACTGTAAATCGTTCTGCCGTCATCGACGAACTTCGGCTTTTGCTTTTTTTGCTTCTTATCGGGATTATCGGACACGATCAGTCACCGTTTTTATGCTCGGATTCGGACCGATTATCCGCGTTTTCCGATTTCGTTTCTTCCGCGGGCTTGTCCGATTTTTTCTTAAACAAGGTTTTGGTCTTGTCCCAAGCCTTGATAAACGGATTTTTCGCACGCTTCTCGGCTTTAGTTCTCGCCTCTTCCTCTGCTTTTTCCGCAGCTTCTTTCTGCAAACGCGCGTACTCGGCGTCGTAATCGGTTAAATGCGCCATAATTTCCTTGTCGTACAAGTGACAAGCGACGAAGTGTCCTTTGCCGACCTCGTGATAAGCGGGTTCGACCATACGGCAGACGTTCATACACTCGGAGCAACGGGTGTGGAACTTGCAGCCTTTCGGCGGGTTCGCGGGCGACGGAATATCGCCGGCGAGGATAATGCGGTTCATCTTCACGTCCGGATCGGGCACGGGTACTGCGGAAAACAGCGCTTTCGTGTACGGGTGCATCGGATTGTCGAAGATTTCGTCGGTGTCGCCCAGTTCCATCATATTTCCGAGGTACATAACCAGAATCTGATCGGTAATGTATTTGACGACGGATAAGTCGTGGGAAATAAAGACGTAGGTAAGCCCCATCGTCTGCTGGAGGTCTTTAAGAAGGTTGATAATCTGCGCCTGAATGGACACGTCGAGCGCGGAAACGGGTTCGTCGCAAATGACGAGTTTAGGCTTGACCGCAAGCGCGCGTGCTATGCAGATACGCTGGCGCTGACCGCCCGAAAACTCGTGCGGATAACGGTCGTAATACTGCGGCTGAAGTCCGCATTTTTTCATAGTGTCGAGAACGTACTCGTGCACTTGCTCTTTCGGAACGATATTATGCACCTTGACCGCTTCGGAAATAATATTGCCGACGGTCATTCTGGGCGGAAGCGACGAATACGGATCCTGGAAAATCAACTGAATATCCGTACGGTACTTGCGCATTTCGCTGCGTTTTATGTCGGTGATGTCGTTACCCTCGAAGAAAATTTTACCGCCGTTCGGTTCGTAAAGTTTGAGTATCGTTCTGCCCAAAGTGGTTTTGCCGCAACCGGACTCGCCCACTACGCCGATAGTCGTGCCGGGCTTGACGGAAAAACTGACGTTATCCACCGCTTTGAGGTAAACGAGCGGTTTGCCGAACAACGACTTTTTAATCGGGAAGTATTTCTTAAGGTCGTGAACTTCGAGAATATACTTAGGATCGGGCTGTAAAGTTTCGCCGGCACACTTCGATTTCTTGTCGCAAGCGGCGCAAACATCGTCGGACTTAACTTCGCAAGCGGCGCACGCGGCTTTATTCTTTTCGTTTTTGTTATCAGTCATCGTTGCGCTCCTCGTACAGATAGCACGAAACGTAATGCTCGTCGTTGTACTTTATTTCGTGAGGATACTCGCCGTTGCACTTTTCGGTGCATCTCGAGCATCTGTTCTTAAAGTAGCAAGTGTTCGGAAGATTTATCGGGTTGGGAACCTGACCGGGGATCGAATACAGCGGTTCGTTGGAATTCGAGGTGATAAGCGGCTTGCTCTTCTGTAGTCCTATCGTGTACGGGTGAAGCGGGTTATGGAAAATCTCGCTTGCCGTGCCGCGTTCGATGACTTTGCCCGCGTACATGACGACGACTTCGTCAGCCATTTCGGCGATAACGCCGAGGTCGTGGGTGATAAGCATGATCGAACAGCCCTGATTGCGCTGTAAATCTTTCAAAAGTTCGAGTATCTGAGCCTGAATAGTAACGTCGAGCGCGGTAGTCGGCTCGTCGGCGATGATCAGTTTCGGGTTGCCCGCAAGCGCCATAGCGATCATGACGCGCTGACGCATACCGCCGGAAAGCTCGTGCGGATACGAATCGTAAACGCGCTCGGGCATGGAAATACCGACCTTGTTAAGCATGTCGATACTGTACGCTTTCACCTCTTCCTTAGTCTTTTCGGGCGTGTGCAAAAAGGACACTTCGTCGAGTTGGTAGCCGATGGTGAACACGGGGTTAAGACTGGTCATCGGCTCCTGGAAAATCATAGTGATGTCTTTGCCGCGGATTTTGTGCATGACTTCGGTGGGCATTTTCGCGATGTCGTAGCCGAGTTTCTTGCCGTTTTCGGAATAACCGAGCGCGTCGGAATTGAAACGGATCTTGCCGCCGGTCACCTGACCTTGCGGGGCTTGGACAAGTTGCATAATCGACAGCGAAGTGACGCTCTTGCCGCAACCGGACTCGCCTACCACGCCTAAAATCTTGTTTTTGGGTATGGAGAAAGACACGCCGTCGACCGATTTTACGGTGCCGCGATCGGTAAAGAAACTCGTGTGGAGATCGTCGAGTTCGATGATGTTGTTTTCGTCGTTCATCTCGAGCGTGTATTCGCTCTCGTCGAGTTTGCGCCGCTTCATCGCCTCGTAGTACTTCATCTGCTTGATGTTGTACTTGATGATTTCGCGGCTTTCCTTAATGGTAAGGTAATCCGACTTCTTTTTGTCCTTTTTAATCATTGCAAAAATCCTTATCTTGCGGTCGCGGTTTTATATGGTCGCGCCCGCGTAAGCGTTCGTTGCCTTTCTGCTCTCGCCGTTCTCATAAACGCGCGGGGAAAATTTACTTTCTTGCTTTGGGGTCCATTGCGTCGCGCAAGCCGTCGCCGACGAAGTTGAATCCGAGTACAGCGATGACGATCATAATACCGGCAGGCAACCACATATTCATATGATAACTCAGGATTATCGGGTCGTTTGCGGTCGCGATCATCGTACCCCAAGCGGCTTTCGGAATCTGAACGCCGAGTCCCAAGTAACTAAGCGTGGACTCGTAAAGAATTACGCTGCCAAGACCCAATGTCATGGAAACGATAAGTTGCGGCATAACGTTCGGTAGTAAGTGCAGGAATATTCGCCGCCACGTAGGTATACCCATGACTTCGGTCGCGGTCATGTATTCTTGCTCTCTTAGCGACAAAATCTGTCCGCGGACGAGCCTTGCCACGCCGCTCCAACTGAATATCGTGATTATCGCCATCAGCAGATAGATACGTTTATCCGCGGGGATATTCCACGAATCGATGACGGCGGAAGCGATAAGAAGTATCGGGAGCGTGGGAATACAGTTGAATATATCGACTATACGCATTATAAGTTGGTCGACCCAGCCGCCGAAGTAGCCGGAAATGCCGCCTAAGATAACGCCGATAAGCGTTTCGAGTATAACTACTATAAAGCCGATCGTAAGCGAAATTCTGCCGCCGTACATAAGACGCGCGAACACGTCCATGCCCTTGTCGTCGGTGCCGAGCAAGTGAGTGGTCGAGGGGCTGGCGAGCGAGTTGATCGAGCCGACGAAAGTAACTACTTCGGTAACTTCGATCGTTTCGCCGGTTTCGGTCACGACCGTGTAGGTCTGCGGGATCTCGGAAATCGTTTCGGAATAGTCGACGGTTTCCTCACCCCAAGCTCGGTAAATAACCGGGCCCAAGAACGAGAAAAGGAACAGAAACACTATCATGATAAGCCCCACGATAGAGAGTTTCGAGCGGAAGAAACGGCGCATAACGAGTCTGAACGGACTCATTTCTTTGTAGGTTTCCGCACTCGTCGCGTCGGCTTGTTCTTCGCGGAGCGCCTCCTCCCCCATGTCGCCCATGAGGTTTTCGTCGGTCACGGAAGCCGTCTGAACCTTATCGTCGATATTTTCGGTTATCGATTCTAAATTTTTCTCTTCCATACCGTTAATCTCCAAGTTTGACTCTGGGGTCGACGATCGAATACATAATATCAGAGAACAGCGTGCCGATGACTGTCAGTATCGCCAGAAACATATTGTAGCCCATGACGAACGGGACGTCGCCTTCTCTCAGCGCCTGATACGCAAGTCTGCCGATACCGTCGATGCCGAATACTTGTTCGGTAATCATCATGCCGCCGAACAGCGACGGAAGGATACCCGCAAGCAGCGTGGCGAGCGGTATGAGCGTATTGCGGAAAGCGTGTTTGTAAATGACGGTTTTTTCGGAAAGACCTTTCGCTCTCGCCGTCCTTATGTAGTCGGAGGACAGTACTTCGAGCGTGTTGGTTCTGGTGTAACGCATAAGTCCGCCGATCGAGAGTAGCACGTTGACAAGAATAGGCAGGAACATATGGTGCAGTATGTCGCCGAACTTGACGAAGAAGCCGGCGAACGTCGCGGGGTAATCCTTGTTCGCGTAAATCAAGCCGTTCGCGGGGAAAAGTCCGAGGTCGACCGAGAAGAATTTAATCGCGATTGCGGCGAAGAAGTACGTCGGGAGCGAAATGCCGATCATCGTGAACACGGTGACGAGGTAGTCGCGCACGGAGTACTGGTGCGTCGCGCTGGAAATACCGAGCGGGATCGCTATAAGAAATTGTAAAATCGTGGCGACGAGCGCGATCGCGAACGAAATCCACATATTTTCGCCGATAACCTGCGAAACCGGTTTTTCGTACTTGAACGAAGTTCCGAGGTCGCCGCGCAATAGGTTGCCTATCCACGTGAAGTAGCCCGAGAGTATCGCGCCGAACTTCTGCCAACCGCTTGCGACCTTGTATTCGCTGCCGGTAGAATAAACGTTACTGCCCGACGAAACGGTGATGTTTATCGCGCCGTTTTCGCCGCGAGCCGCCGTGTAACTTCCCGAGAAAAGCAGTTTGCCGTCCTTGTCGGTAAGTTGCGCGGAGCCGACCGACCCTGTCAGTTTCAGCGTAAAATCTTTATACGAATAATCACCCGCGACGAGTTCGTCGAAGGCGGCGTCGTTGATAAGCGCGGTGTCGTAGTCGGCGAGTTTCACTTTTTTGGTGAACTTGCCCTCTACCCCGTCGTCACCCGTGTCAAGTTCGACGGTAAGGTACGCTTCGGGCATGGAAAGCCCGTACAACTCTTTGAAGCGGTCGATATCCGATTGCTGAATAGCGCCGCTCTGAAGCTGAGATGCGTATTTGATTTCGATGTAGTCGTTCGGCATCATACGCACCAGCGAATAAATGATAACCGATACACCCAAAAGAATTATGACGGAAATGCCCAGTCTTTTGAGAATGTATTTTAGCATATTGTACCCTCGTACGGCGTCGCGAAGCCCGGGCGGTTAAAATTAGTCCGGGCACACGCGATATATCCGTTATTTTGTTCGTTCGCGCGGGGTGCGGTTTGCTCCGCCCCCGCTTTCCGTTACATCAAAGAAATGTCGGCGATACGGCTGGTAAGTCCTTTGTACGGCGAAAGTTCGCTGTCGGGCGTGAAGGTCGTCACGTCGATCTTGTTCTGATTGTACGCGAACAAGTCGCTTCTCTGATAGGTCGGGAGTTCGACCGCGAGTTCCATAACCATATCGAGCGCTATCTTGTAGTCACCTTTACGGTCGTTCTGATTCTCGGTTTCACGCGCTCTGTCGATGATTTCGCTGAGTTCGGAAACGAGGTTCTTTTCGAAGTCGTACTTGCCGGTGGTATCGTTGAGGATCTGTTTGTAACCCCAGTTGAGAACGGAGGTCGCTTTCGAATCCATGTGGTAAACCTGATACATATCGGGGTCGATGGTCGAGCCCCACGCAGCCGCCCAGACGGTAAGCGCGCCGCTAGAGAGCTTGCTGAGTGCGTTGGCGTCCTTGCTGACGGTGATATCGAAGCCGTAGCCGTTCAGCGTGGTGCGCGCCTGGTTAAGCGCCGCGAACGCCGGGTGGTCGTCGCTGTCGCCCGCGATCGTAAAGACGTATTTAAGTTTTTCGGTCTTGCCGCCGTTGGACTTCTCGTAAACGCCGTCGCTGCCGAGCGTGTAGCCGCCCTGCTCGATGAGTCCGGTTATGAACTCGCGTTGCTGAGCGTCGCTGAGCGTCTGTCCCGCGGAAAGCCCATGAGACTGCACGAAATCTTTATAAGCGGGATCCACTACGTCGAGATTAGCGGGAACAGCGCTTTTAATGTACGGATAGTACGGAGTGCAGCCCTCGGGATAAGCCCAGTTTGCTTTACTCATCGAACGGTAGATAGGATCGGCGGTGGTCTTGTAGTAGTCTACGCAAAGTTGCGTATTGATGCAGTACATGATCGCGCGGCGAACGTATACCGAAGGAACTTTGCCTGCATTGATGCCGATATAGCCGTAGCCGGAAGTCTTGACGGTCTTGTTGCCCATGCCTTTCGAGCCGAGTTCCTGAATGGTTTCGGGTTTCGCGTTAGGCTCTGCAAAGTCGATTTCGTTGTTGTAAAGCGAGTCGAGCATACGAGCCGCGGAAACGATCTGATATCTTATTTTCTTGATTTTCGCGACGCCGTTCGTGCCGTTGCCCATATTGTAGTACGGGTTGCGCTCGAAGTAAATAACGCCGTTGTTGTAGAAGTCGCCTAAAGTGACGCTCTTGTTGTTGCCGTCCGCGATGCCGCCGTTAGCGGAACTTGCCGCGTACGGACCCGCGCCTACGGGTACGCCGATCTTATCGGCAGCCTTGACCACTTCGTTCATAAAGGTCTGCGAGCCGTACTCCACGCCGAAGTTTTCCTTATAGTCGAACGCGTTGATATGAGCCGCGTCGGAATAGTAATACATCGGGGAAACGGTGATCGAGAAGTTCCAGATAGCCTTGGGGTCGACGCCGTTGATGGTGACGGAAAGAACTTCGTTGCCGTTGGTAACCTGATTCTTGCTTGCGTCCGCATAGGTCGGCACGTCGTAAGTCACGGTGTTGCCGCTCTTGTCGGTAAAGGTGACCGCAGAGTCCATGTTAGCGAACTTGATACCCGAAATATTCTTGTATTCGCGGGCGCTCGAGTCGGCGGCGAAGTACTTCTCCATTTCGTCGTTGGCGATATAATCGGCGAGTTTCGCGGGGGTCGAAGCCCAGTAGTAAAGAACTTCGTTGAGTTTGCCGGGCATATTGCTCTCGCGGACGATCTCGATAGCCTGTTCTTTTGTCATAGCCTTGACCTGCTCGGCAGAACCGGTCGCATAGGTAAGTTTGCCTTCCTTTCTGCTCCAGGTGATAAGTCCTTCGTTGTAAAGGAACATTTCCACGTCGGTTGTGAAAAGATCGGAATATTCGGTACGGTTGCCGTTATCGTCGACCTTGTAGAACTTCTGCTCCTGATAGAGGTCGAGCGAGTTCGTCCAGTCGGACTCGAGTTCTTCGTTAAAAAATTCCACCGTCTTGTCGAAGTCGGCGACAAGGTTAGCGTAAGCCGAACCGGTATTTTTGCTTTGATAATTGACGAGAAGTTCGCGGAAACGCGCGGTGTCGATATTATTCACGTCGTTCTCCGTGTTCTTGTTCTGTCTTGCGATCTCGTTGTACGCGCGGTTGAGCGTGCTGATACGGTTGCGCGCCTCCTGCGCGAAACGCTCGGAAAAGCCCTTCTGCTCGTTCTCGTCGCTAGACTGCGTGCGGTATTCCTTAAGACCCACGATATCGGTCGAGTAAATTGTGCTGGAACCGGAGTACACGGGGTCGAGGTATACGTAATAGTTAAAGAGAACGTCCTTGATGGTGAGGTACGAACCGTTGGGGTAACGAACGTTATTCTTTATTACGAAATAATAAGTCGTGGTGTCCGAAGCGCTGTCGGTTACGATACCGAGGTTTTCGGTCACTACGTCCTCGTCCTTGCCGTAAGTGTAATTGCCCGACTTGTCGTTGCCGATCATGCCGATCTGGGTAAGTCCCACGACGTTGCCGTCGGCAGCCGAAGTCGAGAAGAACGGGTTAAAAACCTTATCTACTTCCTGCGAGGAAAATACGAGCGGCGTGGTTTCGTTGTCGAACTTGTTCTTTTTGCCCTTGCAGCCGACCAGCAACAAACTGCCGGCGGCAATGGACAGAACGAGCACCAACGCGATCGCGCATTTTCCGAGTGATTTTTTGATTCTCATACTTGGTATATCTCCTTCTGAAAATTGAAAACTAAGTTATTTACGGGTCTTTTCGCAAACGTTCGTTTCGCAGCCCGATACGGTTACTCCGTCGCCGACGTAGTACACCGAAGCCGCGTCGTTGATAAAGCCCGGTTCGTCGAGTTCGTGATCCCAGTAAAGGTCGATGACGAATTCGGTCACTCTGATTGCGGCGCGTTCGAAATTCGTGTTCCTTGCGCGCATAGCGAGCGGTGCAAAGTAAATTTTTTCGATCTTGCTGTTGTTCGCGCGCACTTCGAACTTGACGTTGTCGAACGTTACGTCCTTGACTTCGCCGCCGTCCATATCGCCGAACAGACTGACTTCTACGCGCACGGCTTCGCTTCCGTCCGGAGCGGTCGGATCACCGTCTTTATCTCCGACATACGAAGTAACGGAAATCTTGAAATCAGATAACGTAAAGCCGTTGCCCCTTACGCCGTTATAAATCGTGAAATCTACGGTCTTGCCGCCGAAATCGACGTCGTTCATAAGGAAGAGCATTTTGTTCTTGTCTTTATCGGCGCTTGCGTTGGAAGTTATATCTTTCGCTTCGCGCACCACGCGGAAGTTCCCTTCGATGTAATCAACGACTATATCGAGCGAAACGTTCTCTTTACTCTCCTCGAACGCAAAGTCGTCGGTAAGTTCTTCGCCCTTGCCGTTCGCGGCTTCGGCGTCGTACTTGTAGTATCTGCCGAGCGAGGTATAACCTTCTCTGTCGTTTTCGAGTTTTGCTATCTCGTATTTTGCTCTGCCGAATGAACGTCCCCACTCGGTTTCAACTGTGCCGACTTTGACGTACTTATTTTCCGCGTCGACGTAGCCAACGTTGTATTCGTAAGTCACGTTAGCCGACCAGCGAGCGTAAAGGCGGACGAGGTTATCCTCGCCGGTCTTGCCGCCGTAGGAAACTTTGCCGTTCTCGTCGACCTTGACCTTATCGGTCGCAAAGTCCCATTTGCCGTCGTACGAAACCGCGCCGTCCGTTTCGGTCTTACTCGTGTACCAGCCCTCGATATGATAGCCGGAGCGTTCGATCTTGACCGTGGTCACGTCCTCGACGGACTTGATGGCGTACTCGCCGCCGCGAGCAAAACCGTAATACAGTTCGACCGCGCGGGTGCTATTCTTATAAACGCCGCCCTCCAGTTCGTAAACCACTCTGACGTTATTTTTGTATTCGGCGGTCGAGCCGGCGCAGCCCACCGCGAAAACAGCCGCCAGCGCCGAGATAAGTATTATGCCGAATAATCTGAATCTTTTCATTTTTGAAACCACTTTCCTTGTAGTCTGCGTTTTGTATTTTTATCAGTCTTTTTGTATATTATTCAATCGCACCGTATAGCAACTCATAGTAAAATATACCTAACCATTATAGCACCTTGTCAGATTCAAGTCAAACAAATTTCGCGTAAAAAGCCCTCAAAACGCGGTTTATTATGCGAAAGTTTGGTGAAAATTTTTGCCCGACTTTATGCAGACTTTTGCATAATTTTATGTATAATGCTTTCTTCACCGCCCGTAAAAACCGCGAAAAAATCGCAATTTTACTTTATTACGCTGATTTACTTCGCCGAATTTTACAAAAAACGCGAAAAAACGCGAAAAACGGCGCAAACAGGGAAATATCGTTTCCCGGCTCGCGCCGCTTGCATAAACGCATATTATTCGTATAAAATCGCGATTAAGCCAAAATTATGCCGTAATGCGCTTGAAAAGTTTTTTGACGTACGAACGTTCTTTCATACTGACTTTACCGTCGACCGAAACCGCGCACAGACACAGCGTGATAGCGTCGGTTTTGAGGTTGTCGTCGCCGCGAGAAAGAATCGTCGCGAGTTCGTCGGTACATTCCTTGATCGCTTTTTTACCGTCGCCGCTCTTGAAGCAGTTCTTGGTGGACTCGAAGTCGAAGTCGCTGCCGAAGATCTGGACTAGCGACGGATACACGAGCAGATACTCGACTTCGTTGATTTCGCCGTCACACGCGACCGCTCCCACGAGGAAGGTAGCCAGCACGTTGGCGATATCGAGATGCTCGTTGTTAAGGCGGTTAAGCCCAGCCACTACTCCGATCGACTTGTCGGCGATAACCGCCGCGCGCTCGATAGCGCTCATTTTTTCGAAACGATTGCATAGTTTAATAAAATCGAACATAGTTTTTCTCCTATAGGTTTCCTTTGTTTAATTATACCGCAACTATCGGAATTTGTCACCGATTTTCGCGTAAACCGCGGCAAAATCTTTGAATTTTTACAGCGGCAGATCCTTTTTGACGAACTTGACCGAGCCTATCGCGTAGCCTGCGACGCCGAGAGCGAACAGTATCGCGAGCTTCCAGATAAACGCGACCGTGCCGTCAAGAATAGACACGACGTCGAACAGCGAGATTATCGTGACGTAGTTAAAGCCGTTGAGCGCGTCCAGACGAACGACCGACGGAATAACGGGACTGCCGAACAGTCCGAGCATAGCCGCGACGAGCGCGAAGATCGAAAGCCCGCCGCCGATAGCCATCGAGCGTTTACTGCGGTCGAACCGGCACGAAGTCAGGAAGTTCAAGCCGCTGAGCGCGAACAAAACCAGAAACGCGCCGACGTTGAGAAGCACGAACTTGCCGTAAGTAAGTTCGATATCCGTACCGGGCTTGACGATTGCGAGGCAAACGCATCCGGTCGCGGCGGTAAGGCAGAACATCGCAAGCAGCGAGCCGATAAGGAACAACCCCTGGGTGAATACGACGGTCTTTCTCTTGGTGGACGTGGACAGAACGTAAGCCATGGAGCCGGAGTCGACCTGACCCGCGATAAGGTTGTTCGAAACCATTATCATATAAATGATCGGCAAGAGTATGCCGGCGAGTTTGTAGAAGATCGAACCGACGATAAGGCTGTATAGGTCCATTTCGCCCACTTCTTTCAGCGCGTCGGAAACTTCCTCCGGGAGCGTCGCCAAAAGACTGCTCGCTTCCTCCGCCTTGATCTCCTCTTTCTTGGTCGCGAGCTCGGCGGCGTACGCTTCGTCGGTGTAAGTGCCGTTATCGCGCATTTCGGTTTCGAGGTTTGCCGCTTCGTAATCGATTCTGCCGCGGTAGCCGATCACACTCTTGCGGACGAGGTCTTTGACCGTAGCGTAAGTATAATTGAAACTGTCGTACTTTTCTCTGTCCACGCCGTAACCGGACAGACTGTCGAGCATTTCGTTCACCGCTTCTTCGCTCGTAATGTTACCGGCGAGGAATATCGACGAGCATTTCTCCGCACGATCGGCGCGGTATGCCGTGCGCTCGGCGTCTCCGACGTACGTTTCGTCGCTCGCGCCTTTATCTGCAAGCGTTCTGACGTCGTAGGCTTCGAGCGTTTCGTTATGCTCGGCGTAGAAGTCGTCGAACATACACTTGTCGCCGTCACCGGTCATGGGGTTAAGCGCGTACATGATCGAGCCGAGGTATTCGTTTTTAGCCTTTTCGTCGTAGCCGCGATCGGTCGCTTGCGCGTCGATCCACGCGGTAAGTTCGTTCGCCGCGTACGAGTACGCCGCCGTTCCCACCGTGGTCGAAGCGTTTTCACCCACGATCGGGCAAACCGCTTGCCACTGTTGCATCGCCGTCATATACGCGGTCATATCGCCGCCGAACGCGTCCCGAGAAGGCATAGCGGCGTACCACGTTCCAAACGAGTTATACACCGCGTCCGACGCCGCGTTCTTGCCGTCGGCTGCGGGCATAGCCGCTTTCCAAGCCCCAAACGCCGCGTAGTATGCCGCCGTATCGCCCGCAAAATCGGACTCTTTGGGCATACTTGCGTTCCATACTCCCAGTTTGGTTGCGGCTTCCGTTCCCGCCTTAATCCCGACGAGGTAGTATTCGTCGAATTTTCCTAAACCCTCGCCGGCGTTCTCGTAGTAGCCGATAGCGCGGCTTTCCATCGACGATTCGATTTCTTTGGTTATAATTGTGTCCTGAATGGCGTTCTTGGTATCGCCGAGATTGCCGCTGCCGCTTATCAGCATTACGCTGGCGAGCATGAAACACACCGCGAACGTTATGATGATCCACATCGTGCCGTTGGCTTTGCAGGACTGTTTGAATAATGCTTTGCTGAACATTGTCGTTTACTCTCCTTTCTTTTCGATAAGAATCTGTTTGAAGTGTTTTTCGAGCGTGTACGGAAGTTCGGATATGAACTTTACGTCGTAGCCCGTCAGCGTTTTCAGTAGTTCGCCAGTCCTTTCGACGGCGATACGGATAGTGACTTGGTCGTACTCGTCCTGAAGCCTTACGATTTCGTAGCCGGCTTTTTGGAACTTTTTATAGTCGGCGTCCGAGTTGAACTCGATCTTGAAGTCTTTTATCGGGCGGCGGCGAATATCGTTCATGTCCGCGACGTCGATAATATGCCCGTCGTTGATGAGCGCCACGCGGTCGCAAGTCGTTTCCAGTTCCTCGAACATATGACTGCTCATAAAGATCGTCTTACCCTTTTCGTGCTCCTTCTTTATGATGTCGAGGAAGGTCACGCGCATCAGCGGGTCAAGCCCGGTCGTCGGCTCGTCGAGTATGATTACCGGCGCGTCGTTCATGAGCGCGGCGACCAGCGCGGTCTTTTGTTTCATACCTTTACTCATGCGCTTGAGGTTGGCGCGCGGGTCAAGTTGCAGTCTTTCGATAAGTTCGTTGGCATACGTCATATCTTTCAGCCCGTAAAACTCGGCTTGACACTTAAGAAACTCGATGCCGTTCGGAAGATCGGGAAACGCGATTTCGCCGGGAACGTAGCCGACCAGTTTCGCTATTTCGCTGGCGTTCTCCCACGAGGACAAGCCGTTGACTTTGACCGAGCCGGAAGTGGGACGGATAAAGCCGAGAATATTGCGAATGGTCGTGGTCTTGCCGCTTCCGTTCGTGCCGACGAAGCCGACCATTTCGCCCTCGCGGATATCAAGGTTTTCGTTAAAAACACCTCTTCCCGCGCCGTAATCCTTGGTAAGGTCGCGGATTTCTATTACGTTTTTCATTTCAGCGCGCCTCCGAAGTCCTTGTCCTCTTTGTAGAATTTCATAAAGTAGTCCTCCAGCGATTCGCGGCGGTTGCTGAACGTAGTGGCGTTGCACGCGGCAAGCAACGCTACGACCGCGTTAAGATCCTTGTCCTCGAGCGACATAAACAAGCCGTTCCCGCCCTCGTCGCGGATGATCGTCAGCGACCCGATCGCCTTTGATTTTTCGATAAACTCGCGTTTGTTCTCCGCCGAGCCAAAGCCCACCGAATAATATTTGAGCGCGGCGTGCTTGAGGTCGTTCGCCACGAATTGCGACACGATCCTGCCGTCCTTGATTATCGCTATGCGGTCGCAAGTCGAATCGATTTCGGAAAAAATGTGACTGGACAGAAGTATCGTCTTGCCGCGAGCTTTTTCTTCGTGAACGTACGACACGAACTGCTCCTGCATAACGGGGTCGAGTCCGCTCGTCGGCTCGTCGAGGATAAGCACCTCGGGGTCGCTCATGAACGCCGTCACAACCGCGAGTTTACGCTTTACGCCCAGACTCATGCGCTTGGTTTCGCCCCGAAGCGCCACGTCGTCGAGTTCGAACGTATCCAGCATTTCCGCGAGCTTTTCCTTATTTTCGATACCTTGGAGCGACTGCATCATTCGGATAAACTCCCAACCGGTAAGTCCTTGCGGCAACGCAATCTCGCCCGGAATATATCCGACGCGGCTCAATATTTCGTTATATCGCTCGAACGTAGGCTTACCGAAAATCAGCGTTTCGCCGCTGTCCGGCTTTGAAAAGCCCATAAGATGACGAATGGTCGTGGACTTGCCCGCGCCGTTCGGTCCCAAGAAGCCGAACACTTCGCCTGTCGCCACGGCAAGACTTACGTCGAACACACCTCTGCCCGATCCGTAGTCTTTCGTCAGATTTTTGACTTCGATTACACTCATTCTTTGCTCGTTATCTCCTTTGAAAATTTATTACCGATTAAAGTTTTAATAATTTCGACCGTGTTTTTATTTCAACACTGTTGACTTATTAAAACAATAACAGTATAATAATAAAAGAAGCGTTTGTTAAATACAATTTTATCGTCATTGTTGAAATTTGAACATTGTCGATATAATTGTATAAAAGAGTATAGATCGGGATGCCCGACGCGCAAGAGGAACGATATGAAAGCGAGAAATCTGAATAATTCGTCTGTCAAAACGCGCAAGTTGATACGCACGACTTTCGCGGAAATGCTATCCGAAAAGGAAGAAATCGGCAAAATTTCGGTGAGCGCACTCGCGGCGAGGGCTAACATAAACAGAGGCACGTTCTACTCCAACTACGACGACATTTACAGCGTGGATGATGAATACGAAACCGAACTTATCGAGAATTTTTTCGACAACGCGCGACTACTCGCTTCGGATAATGCCGAGCAATTTATCGACGCGTTTTTCGACTATATCAAGGAAAACGACGAGAATTACAAGATGATCTGTAAGTCCGACGATATTATTTTCACGGCGGGCAAACTCGTTACTCTCGTCGAAAATAAACTGCTCGAATTGTGTAATCGTAACCGAAACCTTAAAAATCGCGAGTTTATCGAAACGGAAATCAACGTGTTCGTCGAAGGACTGATTTTCGAGTATATCAAGTACTGTCGCGGCTCGACCTCCGTCACGCCCGAAACTCTGTACGCCTACACAAAAGAATGGCATCGCCGCTTTACCGAATACCATTTCTAATGTGTACGCTCGCGGCAACGAAATGCCGTTACGATACCCGCTATCCTACACCCGCTACGCAGTTTACCGATAATTTTGTCGAAAAAAACGCAGTACCCTCGTATTTCTCGCGGATACTTCGCTTTTCTTCGTCGTTATTTGTCGAATACAACAAAATACTATGCGCTGTTTGCACGGACTCGTTGCTATATATTATAAGGATAAGTACTTGTTCTATGCACGCGCGGCGTACCGCCGCGCTCTGAATGACGAGGTAAAACGGAAACTGCGCGTGATTTTTAACGTACTTTTGTTCCAAAATATATCGACCTTATAAATGCCTCCTTTGTGTAAAGGGAGGTGGCATTTTCGTCAGAAAATGACGGAGGGATTGTTGTTTTTAGTTGCGTTTTCGTTCGTCGGACAATCCCCCAGTCGGCTACGCCGACAGCCCCCTTTGCACAAAGGGGCCTTTAAATAGGTCTATTATTTCTCTGCCGTCGGGAATCCTCACGCTCACTCCGTTCGCCGAAGTTTGTCGGCGGGAAACCGAAAAGTACGTTCTATTTTAAATAATAACGCGCAGTTTCCGTTCTTTACCGTCATTCAGAGAGAAAAGGTCATTGCCTGATTTCCGGGCAATGACCTTTTCTCGTGGAATCACATACTGAAAACAAGTAATTATCCTTTACTTTACCGAGAAAGTGACTACTACGGTATCGGTCGCGTCGATGTTTTCCGGTTCGAACGAAGCGCATTTTGCGGACAGCGCCACGGCGCGCGCTTCGAAATCAACGTTGGTATTCGAACGGAAACCGCCGTCGTTACCGCGATTTTCTATGCTCACGATCTCGCCGAGCGTCAGCCCCGCCGCGGTCGCGATTGCGTTTGCGCGGAACTTCGCGTCGGTAACAGCGGAAGCGAGCGCTTCGCCCGCGAACGCGCGTTCGTCGCGGAGCGCGAACTCCACGCCGAGCTCAGGTTTGGCTTTGCTGCCCGCAAACGCCGACAGCACTTTCCCGAGCAGCGCGGTGTCGAAACCGAATTCCGCTTTCAGTGCGTGGCGGCAACGATAGCCGACGAATTCCCGACGGTACTCGCCGCCGTCGTTTCTCACGCTCTTATACTCCGAAACGACGGAAAAATCGCACGTTTTCAGCGCGTCCTTTTCAAGCCCCGCCGCTGCAGCCAACCCGCGAAGTTCGGCTAAATACTTGTCAGCTTCGTCCATTGCCTTACCGTAGTCGGGATCGAGCGCCGACGCGTTCAGCGTGACGCGGATAAGGTCGGGTTTAGCACTTGCCTTGCCCACGCCTTCTATTCTTATAGTTTTATCCATAATTTTCTCTCCTTATGTTTAATAATTATAGTAATTGCTTAATAAATCTGCTCGTAAAGATACCTTACGACAACAAAAGCCTTGCCGAAATTATAACGTTTCGGTAAGGCTTTTCGTCGTTTATGCCGTAATTAAATTACTTGCGCGGACCCGCGGGAACGAGGGCTTTACCGGCGGCGTTGCCTTCGTACTTCGCGAAGTTCTTGATAAATCTGCCCGCAAGATCCTGAGCCTTGGTTTCCCAAACGGTCTTGTCGGCGTAGGTGTCGCGCGGGTCGAGGATCGCGGGATCGACTCCGGGAAGCGCGGTCGGGACTTCGAAGTTGAAGTACGGGATCGTCTTGGTGGGAGCCTTTTCGATCGAGCCGTCGAGGATCGCGTCGATGATGCCGCGGGTATCTTTAATCGAGATACGCTTGCCGGTGCCGTTCCAGCCGGTATTGACGAGATATGCCTTTGCTCCGCTCTTTTTCATCTTCTTGACGAGTTCTTCCGCGTACTTGGTCGGGTGGAGTTCGAGGAACGCCTGACCGAAGCAAGCCGAGAACGTCGGGGTGGGTTCGGTTATGCCGCGCTCGGTGCCCGCAAGTTTAGCGGTAAAGCCGGACAGGAAGTAGTACTGAGTCTGCTCGGGAGTAAGAATGGACACGGGCGGGAGAACGCCGAACGCGTCTGCGGAAAGGAAGATAACGTTCTTTGCCGCGGGAGCAGCCGAAACGGGGCGAACGATGTTCGTGATATGGTTGATCGGGTACGAAACGCGGGTATTCTCGGTCACGCTCTTGTCGGCAAAATCGATCTTGCCGTTCTCGTCGAGGGTAACGTTTTCGAGGAGCGCGTCGCGCTTGATCGCGTTGTAGATATCGGGTTCGGATTCTTTGTCGAGGTTGATGACCTTAGCATAGCAGCCGCCTTCGAAGTTGAACACGCCGTTGTCGTCCCAGCCGTGCTCGTCGTCGCCGATAAGAAGGCGCTTTGGATCGGTGGAAAGCGTGGTCTTGCCGGTGCCGGACAGACCGAAGAATATTGCGGTGTTCTTGCCGTCCATATCGGTGTTAGCCGAGCAGTGCATAGAAGCGATTCCCTTAAGCGGTAAGTAGTAGTTCATCATAGAGAACATACCCTTCTTCATTTCTCCGCCGTACCAGGTGTTGACGATAACCTGTTCGCGGCTGGTGATGTTGAACATAACCGCGGTTTCGGAGTTGAGCCCGAGTTCCTTGTAGTTCTCGACTTTTGCTTTGGAAGCGTTGTAAACGACGAAGTCGGGTTCGAAGTTTTCGAGTTCTTCTTTCGTCGGCTTAATGAACATATTGGTTACGAAATGAGCCTGCCATGCGACTTCGACGATAAAACGGATAGCCATGCGGGTATCCTTGTTCGCGCCGCAGAACGCGTCGACCACGAACAAACGCTTGTTGGAAAGTTCGTCGATTGCGATGTTCTTGACCGCTTCCCACGCTTCCTGACTAGCCGGGTGGTTGTCGTTCTTGTACTCGTCGGAAGTCCACCAAACGGTGTCTTTGGAGTTCTCGTCCATAACGATGAATTTATCTTTGGGCGAACGACCCGTATAAATACCGGTCATAACGTTCACCGCGCCGAGTTCGCTGACCTGCCCTTTCTCGTAGCCGGTAAGCCCCGGTTTGGTTTCCTCGTTAAACAACTCGTCGTAAGACGGATTGTACACGATCTCGGTAGTACCGGTGATGCCGTACTTGGTTAAATCGATCTTTTTCATAGATAAAACACCTCTCGTGAATTTTTTCTTTGATTTATCGGAACCGAGTTTTTGCGCCGTGCGCATAATTCCCCAAACTTCCGACACTAACATTATATCACGCTTTGCGATAAAAAAAAAGCGATTTAAGCCGAAATTTTAAATTTCACTATAATTACATAATAAAATCGTATAAGTATCGGCGGTAATAACGATATGTTAAAGGTCATTGCCCCGTTATTCGAGGCAATGACCTTTAACATAAAAGCCCATACTTAAAACGGTTATAAACTTATTCTTTAATTACGTACTTTTTATTATAAGCCGCGATGGCGTTCTTGACGGTTTCGATAGCGTCCTCTCTGCCGCTGCACTCTTTGACCGCGGTTTCCTTGCCCTCGAGGTTCTTGTAGACCGAGAAGAAATGCCGCATTTCGTCGAAGATATGCGCAGGCAACTGGTTGATATCGGTGTACATATTGTACGACGGATCGGAAAACGGTATCGCGATGATTTTTTCGTCGTTTCTGCCGCTGTCGATCATGGAAATCATACCGATAGGATAGGCGCGACACAGCGTAAGCGGATCGAGCGATTCCGAGCAAAGCAACAATACGTCCAGCGGATCGCCGTCGTCGCCGAGCGTCCTCGGGATAAAACCGTAGTTTGCGGGGTAATGCGTGGAAGTGTACAAAATTCGGTCGAGAATAATGTAACCCGTCGCTTTGTCAAGTTCGTATTTTTTCTTACTGCCCTTGGGAATCTCGATAACGCACACAAAATCCTCGGGCGTGATTCTTTCGGGCGCGATATCGTGCCATATGTTTGACATTTTGCCGTTCTCCTTGTCGTTTAGTCGAGCATGCCGCCGCGCTACTTCTATTACGCTTCGGCTCGGCACGCGCTTCTCTCCGTGCCCGCTCACCTAATTATACCCGACAAACGACACGATTGTCAAGTTTTAGGATCGGCGGCGATATATTTATTGATCTTGACTTTCGCGGTACACTTGCCTCCGATCGGATCGTTCCACTCGAGTTCCACATAATGATCGTCTATTTGCCGTACCAGCGTTACGCCGATCACGTGCCTTTTTATAATACTGCCGTCTTTGTACTCAATCGCAATATCGTAGCCGTCGTCATCCAGAACGATAACGGGATCTTTTCCTCCGTCGGATTTGCACGTAACGGTGCCCTTCATTTCAGCCGACGATGCGATTTTACTTCCGTTCTCGCTAATGCTGCCGCCCGGGCATTTAGTATCGTAGTAAACGACCATAACGGTTCCATCTTCCGAAAAGCCTATGGTTATATTCTTATATTTTCTCGTCAATTATTTAGAATATTCCAGATTTTCAAAAGCCTTAACGTAGTTTTTATCCCACCAGCGCCATATTCTGCCGTCCTCGATTGTTTCGTAAGGATCGCCGAGTTCTTCCAACACTTCATGCTTCGCAGCAGGGCGGAGTTGCCGAATTTGTCGCGTCGGAAATGTCCCTCTCTTGCAGAGATCTCAAGTGTGGCGCGCAACGAAGTCACATCCTCGCGTGTGGCGTCCCCCATTTCGTCGGCATACCGCAGGAGCTGTCCCCACTGTCCATAGAACAGGTACTGCAGGTATTCATAGAACCGGATGCGCCGGTCCAGACGGATGCGCAGCCGGTCCAGTTCCGCATGGGAACGCCGGGCCACTCCATCTCCCCAGAGCGGCAGGGGCAGATACTGGAACTGCTCATAGATGGCGGCAAAGAGGGCATAGTTCTCCAGCCAGTCCTGATTGTCCTCCCGGAAGCGGTCAAAACTGCTGTCCGGCAGGGAACCCAGGGCATCAAATACCATTTCCAGCGCCTTGTATTTGGCGGCAGCTACCTTGGAATAGCTGATCTTGGCACGGTCCCGTCCCCAGTCCATCCGGGAGAGTTCCCGGCTGGAAAAAACACCCTGATCCACAAAGGGCTGCAGGTCGATGAGCAGGGGATTGCCTGCCCGGGCACAGAGAGCATTGTGCGGGGAGAAACTGCTGTCGGTATGGCAGATGGGCATGATCTCCCATACATGGACATCCGCCGAAGCCAGGAAGTCGATGAAATCACAGGCATCCCGGCCC
>ENA-UEYI01000688-UEYI01000688.1-human-gut-metagenome-genome-assembly--contig:-NODE-688-length-32744-cov-7.297456_pt1 | contig 32744 bp, 26 predicted proteins | sample MGYA00242900_ERZ507916 | MGnify/ENA primary metagenome ERZ507916 (study PRJEB26167, sample SAMN06115521) | human gut metagenome | host: Homo sapiens | place: China:Chongqing | collected 2015-09-02...
GGGGACACTATCGGTTGTGTCCCCCGCTTTGGCTACGAACAGTCCACCGGACTGTTCGCTTAACGCGTCGCGCCCGCAACGCTTTAAAGGATTATTACTTGTTTGGAGTAGGGGATACTTACGGTCGCGGAAAGCCGCTCCCTCAGCATGACGGTTAAAGACGGGAACTGCGCGGTAAATTTTAAAATAGACCGCGCAGCCATACTATTACCGCGTCATTCAGAGCGGGGCGGCACGCCGCGCGTGGAATCCCCGACATCAAGCGGATAATTATCCTTAACTCGCGCGAAGCGCGGATATCACACGGCGAATCCGTATATCACTTTTGCGTAGCAAAAATATCACTCGCGCGATAGCGCGAATATAACTCATTTTCACCTTATTTTCGTTGATTTTCAGCGGGGTATGTGTTAAAATAAGGGCATGTATATTACGCGCGTAACGCTGAATAATTACCGCAACTACGGTTCGCTCGGGTTGGATCTTTCGCCCGGGCTTAACGTGTTTACCGGCGAAAACGCGCAAGGAAAGACGAATCTGCTGGAAGCGGTGTACTTCACGGGCGTGGGGCGGAGCATGCGCACGCCGCGGGATAAGGAACTTATCCGCTGGGGCGACGATATGGCGAGGATCCGCGCGGACGCCGTGGGGCGTTACGGCAAGTCGCGCGTGGAAATCGTGATAGACAAGCGCGAAAACAAGCGCGTGGCGATTAACGGCGCGCCCGTCAAGAAACTGGGCGAACTCATGGGCGTTATCATGGTAGTGCTGTTCTCGCCCGACGAGATCGCTATCATCAAGGAAGCCCCGGGCGAGCGTCGGCGGTTTATCGACATCGCGCTCAGTCAGATTTCCCGACCGTATTTTTACCTTCTCACGCGCTACAACCGCATACTCGCTCAGCGTAATCGTCTGCTCAAAGCCGGCAGCGGCGCGGACACGCTCGACGTGTGGGATCTGCAACTTGCCGATTCGGGCGCGAAGATAATTAAGACGAGGAAAGGCTTTATCGCGCGGCTGAACGGGCTTGCCGACCGCAATCACGAGTACCTCACCGCCGGCAGAGAACGGCTCACGCTGAGATACGAGAGCATGGACGGCGAAACCGAGGACGAAATCCGCGAGAAATTCCTCTCGGAACTGAAACGCACGCGCGAAAAGGACGTTTTTCAGGGTTACACGCACGTCGGCGCGCAAACCGACGATATGGCGGTGCTTGCGGGTGATCTCGATATCCGCAAGTTCGGCTCGCAAGGTCAGCAGCGCACCGCCGCGCTCAGCCTTAAACTCGCGCAACTCGACCTCTTTTACGAGGAAACGGGAGAGTATCCCGTGCTGCTTCTCGACGACGTTTTCAGCGAACTCGACGAAACCCGCAGAGATAAACTCACCGAGCGGCTTTCGGGGCATCAGACCATCATCACTTGCACCAACGCGCAGAAGGGCTTGAAAGAAGTATTCGACCAAGCGGTGTTCTACCGCGTGGAAAACGGCTCGGTAACGCGCGAAAACTAAGGCGCGGGCGCGTCTTTTCCGCTTGCCGCCGCAAAATCAATTCGTAATAAATTTTCAAAAGGAGCAGATATATGTTAGGACTTAGTTCGGTCGTAAAAGACTACAAAGTCGCCGACACGAGCGTGAGAGCGCTCAAGGGCGTGTCGTTGTACTTCCGAAAAAGCGAGTTCGTGTCGATCTTAGGTCCGTCGGGCTGCGGCAAAACCACGCTTCTCAATATTATCGGCGGGTTGGATAAGTACACTTCGGGCGACGTCAGCGTCAACGGCGTAAGCACGCGGAAGTTCCGCGACAGCGACTGGGACGTTTACCGCAACCACCGCATCGGCTTTATTTTCCAAAGTTACAATCTTATCCCGCACCAGACCGTGCTGGGCAACGTCGAACTCGCGCTGACGATCGCGGGCGTGAGCAAAGCGGAACGCACCGAACGCGCTAAAAAAGCGCTCGACCGCGTGGGGCTTGCGGGTCAGTACAACAAGCGCCCCAATCAACTCTCGGGCGGGCAGTGCCAACGTGTGGCAATCGCGCGTGCGCTCGTGAACGAACCCGAAATTCTGCTTGCCGACGAGCCGACGGGCGCGCTCGACACCGCCACGAGTGTGCAGATCATGGACCTTATCCGCGAGATTGCCAAGGAAAAACTCGTTATTATGGTCACGCACAACCCCGAACTCGCCGAGAAGTACTCCACGCGTATCATTCGCCTTCTCGACGGCGAAGTCGTGGGCGACACTAATCCGTACACGAAAGAAGAAGAGGAGAACGAACCGCGCGTAGACTATTCGAAAGTTTTCGAGGAGCAGTCCGGGAAAGACGAAAAAGCGACCGAAAATAACAATGCTAAACCTAAGAAACGCGCGGAAAAAGCGAAAATGTCGCCGTTCACCGCGTTTCGGCTCAGCGCGCAGAATTTGCTTACGAAAAAGGCGAGAACGATACTTACGAGCATCGCGGGCGCGATCGGCATAATCGGCGTTTCGCTGGTGCTGGCGCTGTCTTACGGTTTGCAGACTTATATCACCGATATGCAGAACGATATGCTGTCGGGTAATCCTATCACGATTTCCGAGAGCGCCTACGATATGAGCGCGCTGATGAGTACAATGACGCCCGAGCAGAAAAAGAATTTCGTGCGCGAGAACGGCTACGTCAACGTCAATTCCATGGTAGATACGCTCGTCGGCTACTCGAAAACCGCCGACAAACTCATCGTCAAGAACGATATCACGCAAGAGTATATCGACTACGTTTCCGCGCTGCCGAAAGAGGACGCGGCGGCGGTGTATCTCGACTACGACCTCGATATCGGCGGCAATATCTACACCGATTTTTACACCGAAAAAGACAACCGCGACAGCAAGCAGAACATGTCCGTCGCGGCGATAAGAAATATGTATATTTCCGTACTTAACGAAACGGTGTTTGGCAAGTACTCGTCCTACGTTTCCGCGCTGGTCGACGACTTCCGTCAGGTACCCGCGGGCAGCGATTATATCGAGCGGCAGTACGACGTTTTAGCCGGCAAAATCGCCACCGAAAAGGACGAAATCATGATCGTTCTCGACGGTCAGTCCGCGCTGTCCGACGTGTTGCTCGCCCAACTCGGCTACTATTCGCAGGACGAGTTTCTGCACGTGGTGTACGATTCGTCCGTCCGCGCGTTCGGCAAAGAGAACGTCAAAAATATGGAAGCGTACGAGTCCGACGACCTCGCTAAACCGCGCTTTACCTACGACGACCTTATGAAAGATAAGACGTTCACCTATTACCCCAACGACGCGGTGTACGAAAAGTTCGTAAACCCGATCGATCCCGATAACGTATCGTTCAAGTATTCGCATATATCCGACCCCGAAAAATGGAACGCGGACGAGAAAACCAAGGGTATAGACCTCAAGGTCGTGGGAATAATCGCGCCCAAAGCGGGAACGAGTTACGGCTGTATGGAGAACGGTTTTTACTACACCGAAGCGCTGACGAAGTATATCATCGAGCGCAATACGAATTCCGAAATCGCCACGCTTGTTCGGGAAGATTCGTTAAAATCCGAGGAAGAGAGGACATATTCGAATATCTCTGAAAACAAAATCTCGACCGGCGTGAATTATAAGACTGTCGGAACGGAAAAAGTGCCTTCGCCGTACGGCTTGTGGTATACCTATTCGTACAACTATAACAACGTCAATTACGATAATATGTTCGGATACATCGGCGGAGCCACGATATTTTCGGCAAACAGCGGAAAAGTCGCGTTCTCGCTGAACAATATGGGCGGGCGCAACCTCGCCGCGGCGATTTCCGTGTACCCGGTCGACTTCGAACATAAGCAGAATGTATTGAGCTATCTCGACCGCTGGAACGATGACGGCGATATTTACGTCGGAGGCGACACCAACCGCACCGTGACTTACTCGGAGCGTCAGCAGATAACGTACACCGATTCGCTGTCCGTCATTATCGATATGCTCAGCGAGTTTATCAATATCGTCACTATCGCGCTTATCGGTTTTACCGCCTTGTCGCTCGTGGTTTCGTCGGTAATGATCGCGATAATTACATACGTTTCGGTCGTCGAGCGCATAAAAGAAATCGGCGTTATCCGCTCGCTCGGCGGCAGAAAACGCGACGTCAGCCGCTTGTTTATTGCCGAAACATCGATTATCGGGTTTGCTTCGGGGCTTATCGGTATCGCCGTGACGTATCTGTGTTCGCTGATTATCAACGTCGTTGTGGCCGGGCTTACCCCGGTCGCGACGATAGCGGTACTGCCGTGGTACTACGCCGTCATGATGGTCGCGGTATCGGTAGTCCTCACGCTGATTTCCGGCGTGTTCCCGGCGGTTTCCGCGGCTCGCAAAGACCCCGTCGTGGCACTCAGATCCGAGTAAGAAAAAATTAAAAAGGATAATTACTACTCTCACAGTATGGAATCCCCCGCATTAAACGAGTAATTATTCTTATTTATACACGCATAAAAACCAAAAGGAGAAGAATAAGAGGTATGGCAATTTATTTCAACGAGCAAAGCAAAACGTTTTACGTCGAGAGCAAGAACCTCAGTTACGTTTTCAAGGTCAACGAACACGGCTTTTTGCAGCATCTTTATTACGGGAAACGCGTGCCGCGCGAAAACCTCGATTTTTCCGTCGCGCTTCCCGACCGCGGTCACGGCTGTTGTCTGCCGGGGTCCGACCGCCGCCAGAGTATGGACGAGTACAAAAACGAGTGTCCGACGTTCGGAAGAAGCGATTTCCGCGAAAGCATGATCGACTTTACGTTTAATAGCGGCGTGGTCGGCGATCTACGCTACGACGGTTACGAGATTTCGGAGAGTAAGCCCGCGCTCAGCGGCTTGCCGTCCGTTCGCGGCGGGCAAACGCTGATCGTTACGCTGCGCGACGAAGTCCACGGCGCGGCGGTCAGGCTTTACTATACCGCGTTCGAGGATCTGCCGGTAATTCTGCGCCACGCGGAAATCACGAACGAGAGCGCCGAGCCGATCGCGCTTTGCCGCGCGTACTCGTTCGCCGTCGATTTCCCGAGGAAAAACTACGACGCGATCACGCTTCCCGGCGCGCATTTACGCGAACGCCGCATAGAAAAAACGCGGCTCGGTCACGGCACGTTTACCGTGCAGAGCAAGCGAGGCGTTTCGTCCTCGCAAATGAATCCGTTTATGGCGATCGCGGACTATACCGCAACCGAAACACAAGGCGAAGTTTACGGATTTAACCTTATTTACAGCGGCGATTTCGCGTTCAGAGCGGAAGTCGGGCAGTGCGAGTATCTGCGCGTTACCGGCGGGCTGAACGATTACGGCTTCGACAAAACGCTGAAAAGCGGCGAAACGTTCGTGACTCCCGAGGTCGTTGCCGTGTATTCGGACGAGGGCTTGGGCAAAATGAGCCGCGCGTTCCACGACCTTTACCGCGATTATCTCGTTAACCCGCACCGGGCAAAATCGCCGCGCCCGATCGTCATCAACAACTGGGAAGCGACTTATTTCGACTTTGACACGGATAAACTCTGCGCGATTATCGACAGCGTGGAGGGTACGGGCATCGATACGTTCGTACTCGACGACGGCTGGTTCGGCGCGAGAAACCACGACCGCGCGGGACTGGGCGACTGGGTCGTCAACGAAAATAAACTCCGCGGCGGGTTGGGCGGCGTTATCGACCACGCGCACGCGAAGGGCTTGAAGTTCGGCTTGTGGTTCGAGCCGGAAATGGTCAACGCCGATAGCGACCTATTTCGCGCTCATCCCGACTGGATTATCCGCGCCGACGGCGTAGAGCCTTGCCCGGGCAGAGATCAGTACGTCCTAGACCTCTCGAGAGCGGAAGTGCGCGATTACGTCGTTACCGCGGTGTCGAAAGTGCTTCGCAATAACGCTATCGACTACGTAAAGTGGGATATGAACCGCGCGCTGAGCGAAACGCGCTGTCACCACGACTACGTTCTCGGGCTTTACGAAGTTTTCGACCGCATAATCGGCGCGTTCCCGAACGTGATTTTCGAGGGCTGCGCGAGCGGCGGTTGCCGTTTCGACCCCGCGATCCTATACTGGTTCCCGCAGATCTGGACGAGCGACAACAGCGACGCTTACGCCCGCACCGCGATCCAGTACGGCACTTCCGTGTGCTACCCGTTGTCCGCCATGTCCTGCCACGTTTCGGTCTGTCCAAACCACCAGACGGGCAGAAACACGCCGTTCGCTTCCCGTGCCGCGATAGCGCACCTCGGCGCGACCGGTTACGAGCTCAACCCCAACAACCTCTCGGATAAGGACAAAGCCGAAATCAAAGCGCAGGTCGACGAGTACAAGGCTATGGAAAGCCTCGTCCTCACTGGCGATCTGTACAGACTGAATAACCCCGTCGAAGAAAATCTGTTCGCCGAAATGCTGGTTAGCAAGGACAAGCGCGAAGCCGTGCTTACCGCAATGCGCCCGCTTTCCGCGGCTAACGGCGAAAGCGTTATTCTGTACCCGGGCGGGCTTGACGAGAATGCCGACTACGAACTTCTGCCGCAAAAAATCACGCGCAAAGGCGCGACCTTTATACGCGCGGGTATAGTCGCGTACTTCCCCTTCGGCGACTTCGGCACGGTGGTTTATAAGTTTAGGAAAGTAGAAAAATAATAAGGATAATTCCTTGTTTATAGCAGGGGATTCCACGAATAAAGGTCATTGCCTGCGAAATAGGGCAATGACCTTTATTCTCTGAATGACGAGGTAATAGTTCGGCTGCTCGTTATTATTTTAAAATTTACCGCGCAGTTACCGTCTTTAACCGTCATTCAGAGGAACAGCCGAGCAAACCGCTCGGCTGTTTCGTGGAATCCCATACTATGAGAGTTGTAATTATCATTAACTCGCGCGCAACGCGAATATCACCCGCGCACGGCGCGGATATCACTTTTGCGGAGCAAAAATAACACACGGCGAAGCCGTATATAACTTGTTATATCGCTTTACGGCTACCTGTTCCTTATAGCGTCGATCGGGCGTTTTCTGGAAATCTTAAGCACGGGCAGGAACGTGGAGATGAACGCCACGAGTATGCCTACGCCGAGGATAAGCGCGAACTGGCGTATGCCTACGTTGAGGAGCGTGAGCGAGAAGCCGCCGCTTTCACGCAGCGAGTTGTTTATCAGCCACGCGCCGACGACGGTCGCGATCGACGCGAACAGCCAGTTGATAAGCGTGATGATCATGCTTTCGTTGAAGAAGATACCGAAAACGTCCGCGCCACGAGCGCCCACCGCGCGGAGTATGCCGATCTCGCGCTTCTTGTATGAAATGGACACGGAAATGAAGTTGAACAGCATCAGCGCGGCAAACACGGCGAAGCCGATGCCTACGTAAAGGAATACCTGCGACAGCGTTTCGACCATGCTGTCCATCATGTTTAAGGTTGAACTGACTTCGTTGTTGAGTTGATAGCGGATTCTGCCGAAAGTTTCGTAATTGAACTTGACGATCTGCCGGATTTCCGAAGCGTTCGTGTACGGCATTTTGCCGATGCAGAAGCGGTAAATGTCCTCGTTTTTGCCGATCATATTATAAGTATCGTCATCGACTATCGCGGGAACATCGGAGCCGAAGTTCGAAATCGAACCGATCGTCGTGTCGCCCGACCATTCCTGAGTAATCGCGAAGTTCGGCGTGGGCAGATAATAACCGACGATTTTGTACTGACCGCGTTTATACTTCGGTCCGTAAATATCGAGAGAACCGGTTTCGCTCATCGAATTGCAACCGATATTTTCGGTCGCGACGATCAGTTTCAGCGCCGCGCGCTCGTAAAGATATCCGGGCGTGCTACCGAATTCGTTTACGAGGTAGCCGCCGCTGTGACCGTAATAACCCGTGCCGGACGAAATTCTCAGGTACTGCCGGTACGCTTCGGAAACGTACGAGTCGTCGCTGTCCGCGCTTATTACGTTCCATGCGAGCGCCGCCGTTCTGAACGTTTCGGGATAGCCCTTTTCGGAATAATCGGTTTTTACGCCCTTTGCGATCGCGCGTTCGGAAATGTTGTTTACGACGTCGCTGAGATTCGAATTTTCAAGATAATCTCTGTCGGTTTCTTCGTAATAGCCGTTCTCGATCAGTTTATCGACAAGAGCCGCGGAGCAAAGCATGTTATAGTCGTTGTCGCTGAGGCGGAAGGGAAGAATTACTTCGCCGTCGTCGAGTTTGGTCTTGGCGCCGTTCGTCCAGACCAACGCGTCGCCGTCGGTGAGCGAGGCGAGGGAAGCGATATACCGGAAACCCATGCTTTTGTCGCCGCTCGAAGAAAGATTCATATTGTATTCGAACGCGTTCAGACTCTTGGAGTTGGACGGCACGTTTTCCGTACCGTTTTTAGCCGATTCCATCATATCTATCGAGCCGGGAGCGACGAAACCGATCGTGTGGAAACTGTACGTCAGCACGGCGTCGAGTTCGGACGCCGTTATCATGTCCGCAATCCCTGTTTCGACTTTTTCCGCGCCGGGCAGATATTTCGAGTACTTCGAAGTGTCGAAATCGGTTTCGACCACGCCTACGACGGTGAATTGGAGGTCGTTGCCGCGCCAGTTGACGCTTATGGTCTTGTTCAGGATTTCCTGCGGAGAAGCGGGCGTGAACTTCGCGTTCGTGCCGTCGCCGCCGCGCATGCCCGCGATAGCGAACTGATCGTAGACGAAGTTCGTGATAAGGATTTCGCCCGGGGTAGCGGGAACTCTGCCCGCCGAAAGTTTCAGTCCGGTCTTGTCGAGCGAGGCTTGGGTGACTTCGCTGAAGCCCGATAACCGCATATTATAGAGATTGCCGTTGTCGGAAGAGAGTTTGCTTGAATTCGCGATAGAGTTGCTGAACGAAATATCGCCGCCCCACAGCGAGCCGGAGTATACCGCCAGCATGGGAACACCTACCGTTTCCTCGATCTTCGCCACGTCGGCTTTACCCATGAGCGTTTCGTTGAAATAGCCGCGTTTTTCGTCCTTGATGGGAGCGTCGTCGTCCACGACGGCGTCGTAATCGTCGTCGTAAGAGCGGAAGCGCGTTTTGGTGAATGCCGCGCCCGCGATCTTCGAATCCATGATCGAGCGTTCGTAAGTCGTGTACTTGTCGTAAGCCGCCACGGTGTCGGCAAGACCGAACATGGCGAACGCCACTACGCACAGAAGTATCGTGAGAACCAGTCGGAACGGCTTGACCTTAAGACTGCTCGCGCCGATACGAAGCGAGTTTCTGAAGGGTAAGTGCGAGCGGACGAGTTTATTGTCCTCTGCCGAGTAGTCCTTGAGTTTTACGTCCTCGGGCTTAGTGTCGAGGAACTCGTCCTTGCCGCCGTCGTCGTTGATTTTAAGGACTTTTTTGACTTCGACGTTTTCCTTGCCGCCGGTGCTGATAAGAGTGTCGCCGTCGGCGTTCGAGATATACCGTTGAATGAGTTCGAGGTCGCGCGCCGTCAGCCGATAGCCCTGTTTGATTCTGAGAATGTGTTCGTCCACAGCGCTCACGCCCTCGGAAATCTCGTGCGGCTTTACGGACGATTTGGTCACGTCGGATATGACCTTGCCGTCCTTGAGTTCGATGATACGGTCGGCGTACAGTTCGGCGAAGTCGCGGTCGTGCGATACGATAAGCACGAGTTTTTCTTTCGACAGTTTTTTAAGAGTGTCGAAAACCTGCTTGCCGGTCTTGCTGTCCAGCGCGCCCGTCGGCTCGTCCGCCATAATCATTTCGGGGTTCTTGACGAGCGCACGCGCTATCGCCACACGCTGATTCTGACCGCCCGAAAGTTCGTTGGGCTTGCGGTTGCCGTAGCCCGTAAGATCCACTTCGTCGAGGATTTCGTTAAGCGCCTCGTTTGTAGCCTTCTTGCCTTGCAGTTGCATGGCGAGCGCGATGTTCGCGCCTACCGTGAACTCGGGCAGAATGTTGTACTCCTGAAAGATAAAGCCGATGAAAGTGTTGCGGTAACTGTCGAAGTCCGACTGCGTGAAGTTATTGCTCGACTTGCCCTTAATGATGAATTCGCCGCTGTCCGCGCGGTCCAGTCCGCCCAGTACGTTCAATAGAGTGGACTTGCCGCTTCCGGACTTACCGAGGATAAAGACCATGCCCTTGTCCTCGAATTTAAGGCTCACGTCGTCGAGCGCCTTGACCGGTATGCCTTTCTTCGGCGTGTACGTTTTGGTAACGTGCCGTATTTCCAGCAATTTTGTTTCCTCCCGTTAAAGTATATTTACATTATATATACGATTGAAATTTTATGCAAGCGTTTCGGGATAGTTACGGACTTGCGATTGACTTTGTCGGCGGAATAGTGGTATAATTTGGGCATCGGGAGAGATTTTTATGACGAATTACGACGAAATTACAAGTAACGAGCGCGTAAGGGCGGCTTTCGACCGCTACGCCGAAATGCTGACCGAGCGCAACGAAAAAGTCAATCTTACCGCGATCACAGACCCCGACGAGATCCGAGTCAAGCACTTTACCGACTCGCTGGCGGCGATCGAACTTATAAAAACCGGCGCGACCGTGCTGGATATCGGCAGCGGCGCGGGCTTTCCCGGGATTCCGCTGAAGATCGCCCGCGACGATATTTCCGTCACGCTCCTCGACAGCGTGAATAAAAAAGTCGCGTTCATGAACGACGTTATCGCCGACCTCGGTCTGAAAAATATCGAAGCGGTGCACGCGAGAATAGAGGACTTTCCGCATAAAGGGGAGTTCGACGTCGCGGTTTCCCGCGCGGTCGCGGAACTTACGACCCTCGCCGAGTACGCCTTGCCGTTCGTGAAAGTCGGCGGAACGTTCGTAGCCTACAAGTCGGAAAAAGCCGAAGCGGAAGCTGCAGCCGCCGGGAACGCCGTCGCGCTTTTGGGCGGGCGCTTGCGCGAAATCCGCGAAGTAAACGTCGCCCCGGGGCTTACACGCAAACTTATCGTCATCGACAAGATCGATCCGACTCCGCTCAAATACCCCCGCGGCAAAAACCTTCCGCGTTTAAAACCTCTCGCGTAAAAATCTTGATTTTGTCGATATGTTGTGATATAATGTACTGGTTATGAGTATTAAGGTGTGCGTACTCGGCAGCGGGAGTACGGGGAATTGCATATTCGTTCGGAGCGAGAGTACGACGGTGCTCGTCGATCTCGGTATTCCGGTAACGCGGGTCGAAAAGTGCCTCAAGACTTTCGGAGTCGACCCGGACGACGTAAATATCGTGCTTACGCACGCGCATGCCGATCATATAGGCGGCGCGGAGAAGTACTGCCATCGTCATCCCGCGACCGGACTTTATTGCCACGACGATTGCTACGGCTCGATCTATCGCAAGATAGGCGAGTGTCGGCATAGGCTTGCGCACTACGGCTCGGACTTTTACGTGGGCGATATCACGGTTTCGCCGTTTCGGCTCAGCCACGACGTGCCGTGCGTGGGCTACGGGCTGTTGTCGGGCGGCAAAAAAGTCGCCGTCGCGACGGATACCGGGATAATGCCCGAGAAGGCTTTGGACCAGATTCTCGACAGCGACCTCGCGATAATCGAGAGCAATCACGACCCGGCGCTGCTTTGCGCCAACGCGTCGTACTCGCCGTTTCTCAAGCAGCGCATACTCTCGAGCGAGGGGCATTTATCCAACGCCGCTTGCGACGAGTGCGTGTTAAAGCTCGTCGATCACGGCGTAAAGAAAATCATATTGGCGCACTTAAGCCGCGAAAACAATTACCCCGAACTCGCGTTCGAAAACTGTAAGAACTATCTTTTGTCGAACGGCAAAACCGAGGGCAAGGACTTCGAACTCGAAGTCGCTTTGCCGGACTCTATGAGCGGGCTTTACGAGATTTCTTAAAGGGGCTTGCGGCGAAACGCGCGAGAACCGCGACGAAAAAGGAGAAGACAATGAAACGTACGCTTACCGCTTCGGGCGGCGCGGCAATCTATTTAATAGCGATACTCGTCAACCTGGGAGTGCAGCTTCTGGGGTCGGTAGCGCTCGTTATCGCGGGCGCGGTTTCGGGAAAAACCGGCGTTTCGTCGGTACTTAACTACGTTCTTATGGCGCTCCTTCAGGCGGGATTTTTGCTGACGTTCGCGCTGTTCGTCAAAAAGTCCGATCGCGGCTTGGCTTTCCCCGTGCGCGCGCTGAAGTGGTACGATATTCTTCTCGGCGTGCTTGCGGCGGGAATATGCGTATTCTGCTTTATTTTCCCCGCGCAATGGTTTGCGGTGCTGCTGGAGAAAATCGGCTATAATTTTTCCACCGAAATTCCGCTCGACGGCGCGCTCGACGTTACGCTTTGCGTGATCGTCACCGTGATTATCGCGCCCGTGTGCGAAGAACTCGTGTTCCGCGGCGCGCTCCTTACCGGGCTTACAAAAAAATTCGGCGTTATTCCGTCGGTAATCTTGTCGGGACTGGCGTTCTCGCTGATGCATATGAACCCCGAACAGACCGTTTATCAGTTCTTTATGGGTTGCGCGTGCGCGTACCTCGCAATCTGCTCGGGAAGCGTGCTGTGTCCCATGATCGTACACGCGTGCAACAACCTTATCGCGATTATATTCGAGTTCACCGGCACGGCGTTTCTGGACGTGTTTTTCACGAGTTACGGCACGTTCGCCGCAGTCACCGCCGCGTTTTTGATCGCGGGCGTCACTGCTCTGTACTTTATCGGACGGCTGATGATGAAAAGCGAGCGTCACGGCGCGGGAGCGGGGCTTGTGTTCGACCTTAAACGCACGAATTCCGACGAAAATCGTCAAAACCTGACCGAAAATAACGCGGAGAATGCTGGAAATATCGACGGCGTTCGACAAAACCGAACCAAAAATAACGGCTTTGCCGTCGCGACGGATCCTATAAAAGCGGAAGCGGCGCTCGACGAAGAGGAACTTGCGGCGGTGAAAGCGCGTACTCCGCTGCTCGGCAAGCGTTCGCAAGCGATTTACTTAGGAATCGGGCTGTTCGCGTGTCTGGTTGTCTGGATACTCGTGTTCGCGGTGAACGCGTCGGGGCTTATGTAGGGGGGTAGCGATAGTCAGACCCATGAATTTCTCCGCGCATGAGCATAATAGAGAGGTAATCTTATGACGGAATTACTGAAAAAAAGACAAAATCAATTCAGGGCTTCGGGCATGGCGATCTTCGCGGTCGCGCTGGGGCTTTTGGCGTCGCGTATCGTGGCGAACCTTACGTCCGACTACTTGTCCGACACCATGCTCGACGTTATATTCACGCTGCTTACGCAAGTCGTGTTCCTTCTTGTCGTGCCGTTTCTTATTTATAAACTCGCGCTGAAAAAGACTTGTCGCGAAGTGTTCGAGTTCTCGAACTTCCGCAAAACCAGTCCGTGGATACTTCTTCTTTGCGTGCCGCTCGGCGTATGCTGTATCATCGCCACGATGGGCGTTTCCACGATCTGGTACACGATTCTCACGCTGTTCGGCTATTCGTCCGGCAGCAGCACGACTTATCCCGAAACTTTTTCCGTGTGGCTGCTGCTTCTCAATATTTTCCTTACCGGAGTGCTTCCCGGCTTTTGCGAGGAGTTCGCTAACCGCGGCGGCTTCCTCACCGTCATGCGCGGCTCGTTCTCGGCGGCTCAGACGATACTTCTGTGCGGACTTGAGTTCGGACTTTTTCATCAGAATATTACGCAGGTTTTCTATACGTTTATGTTCGGTATGCTTATGGCGACGCTGTGCCTTTACACGCGCTCGGTTTTCCCCGGCATGATCGTGCATTTTATGAACAACACCATCAGCGTGTACCTCGATTTCGCCGAAGAGTATTCTCTGCCGCTCGGCGGATTCTTCGATAAGGTCAACGCGCTTCTTACCTCGAACTTCGCGCTCGCGGCATCGTTGTGGCTGCTGTTCGTCGCGGCGGGAGCGGGCATACTTATCGCGATACTGCGCATCGCCAAGCGCGACGCGGCTATGCGCTATCGTAAGCCAAAGCCGGAAGTGCGCCGATACGCGCCAAAGCCGCAGACCGTAATCACGGCGGTCGACGGCGAAAACGTAGAGAACGAGAATAAGGACGAAACGCTTGCGCCGCTGTCCGACAAAATGCTGTATAAGCCCGTCGCGCGCGACTGGGCGTTCTATATCGGCGCGCTCGTGGTCACGATTATTACCACCGTCTGCACGTTCGTATGGGGGCTGTAGTGAAAAAAGCGACCGTACTTTGCGTGGGCAAAATCAAGGAGAAATACTTCACCGACGGCATCGCCGAGTACGCCAAGCGGCTCGGGCGGTTCTGCGACTTTTCGATCGCGGAAATCCCGGACGAAGCGGGCGACGCGGAAGTCCGGCGCGAGAGCGACGAGTTGCTGCGGCGGCTTCGCGGGTACGTGGTGCTTCTCGATATCGGCGGTAAGGAACTCGGCAGTCCCGAGTTCGCTTCGGCAATCGACAAGGCGTACCTTACCGCGCCCGAAATCACGTTTGTAATCGGCGGCAGTCGTGGCGTGGACGATCGTGTGCGCGCGAAAGCCGACTTGCGCGTTTCGTTCGGAAAAGTCACTTACCCGCACCAACTGATGCGGCTTATCCTTGCCGAGCAGATCTACCGCGCGTTCAATATCCTGGCCGGCACGCCGTATCATAAGTAAAAAGCGATATTCGGACTCTAATCGGGTTATAACGAGTTATATTCGGGCTGTCACCCGAGTGATATTTTTGCTACGAAAAAGTGATATCCGCCTGCGGCGTGTGATATCCTCGCTCCGCGCGGGTTGAGGATAATTATCCTGATATTTCTATGCTGTCTCGCACCGGCGCGGGGCTTTTTTCATATATATTACGATGATAACTTATTCGGAAATTACGGAGAGAACGGAAAGACTGCGGAGGACGGGCGCGGAAACGGGCGTAGTCGGATACTCCGAGTACGGCGCGGCGATGCCTTATATAAAGATAGGAGAAGGAAAGCCCGCGATTATCGTGACCGCGGCGATCCACGCGCGGGAGAATATCACAGCTTCGCTCGCGCTCGATATGGCGGAGTACGCGATCGGCGTGAGTTTCGTCGGCACGCTGTACTTTTTGCCAATAATCAATCCCGACGGCGCGCGGCTGATAGAATACGGCGCGGGCGCGTTCGGCGCGGAAAACGCCGCGTTTTTACTGAAAACCAACGGCGGCAACGCGGACTTTTCGCTGTGGAAAGCGAACGGCAAAGCCGTAGATCTCAACGTGAATTTCGACGCGAGCTGGGGCGAGGGCAGACAAAACCGCTTTGCTCCCGCTCCGGAAAGTTACGTCGGCGAACGCCCGTTTTCTGCCGCCGAAACGCGGGCGCTCCGCGACTTTACGCTCGCCGTTCGCCCCGATTGCACGCTGTCGCTGCACGCGAAAGGTCGGGTCGTGTACTGGTATTTCGGGCAAAAGGACGAAACGAAAACCCGCGACCGCCGCCTTGCCGAGTTTATCGCGACGACCGCGAACTATTCGCTCGGCGCGGGGCTCACGGACAGCGCCGGCGGATACAAGGACTGGTGCGTGGAAAAAATCGGAATTCCCGCGTTCACGATCGAGGTCGCTTCCGACTATCTGTCGCACCCGCTCCCCGATAACGCGCTCACGCCCGACGAACGCGCCGCCCTCGTTCCGCTCCCCGTCCGATTGCTCCCCGAACTTTAACCGCGCTTTTGCCGCTATCGGCAACTTATTCGGGAATTCGGCGCGAAATTCGTCGGAGACTTGCCGCTATCGGCAATTATTGCGCCGTAATCAATGCTGATTTGCCGTACTTTTTGCCGCTATCGGCAATTTTGCCCGCAATTTACTTCAAAATTCTCTTTACTTTTTGCCGATAAAAGGGTATAAAGATATAGTAAAATTGCAAAGAGGAGCAGTAATGACGGACGACGAGAAGATAATGAAAAAGTGCCTTGGACTGGCGGCGCGGGCGGCGAAGAACGGCGACGTGCCGGTAGGGTGCGCGATAACGGACGGTAGCGGCAAGATCGTGGCGCGGGCTTATAACAGGCGAGAAGCGGACGGCGACCCAACGGCGCACGCGGAAATACTGGCGTTGCGGAAAGCCGGGCGAAAATTGCGGCTGAAAAACCTTTCGGGGTACACGCTTTACGTCACGCTCGAGCCGTGCGTTATGTGCGCGGGCGCTATCGTCACCGCGCGAGTTTCCCGCGTGGTTTTCGGCGCTTACGACCGTCGTTTCGGCTGTTGCGGTTCGGCGGACAATCTCGCCGACTGCGACAAGTTCAATCACCGCGCAGCCGTAGTCGGCGGGGTGCTGGAAAAAGAGTGCTCGGCGGCGCTCACGGAGTTTTTCGCGGGAGTGCGGGCGCGCAAAAAAGCGGAGAACGGCGGCGACGAAACGGACTAATCCGCAAACCTCGGATAATATCGTCGTAAACCTCGTCCGATATGGGCGATAAGCGTTGACAAATGATTTAAGGTGGGGTATAATAAATAAGGTATGGGTAAATCTTATTGCGGTTTAATATTAAAAACGTCCTACGACAAGATGGGCGAAACGGCGGGCATCGACGTTTTAGGCAAAACTATGCTCGACTGGGTTTCGCTTGCGCTTTCGGGTGTGGAAACGGACGTGGCGGACTACGAGCGGCACCTCGAGATGCCCGCGATAGTCAAGCCGCACGTTCGCCCCGGCTACGATTACATAGTCGTGCTGTTCTCCGACACCCCGCTTATCACCAAAAAAACGGTGGACGCGGCGGTCGACGAAGCTTATAACAGCGGCAAAACCGTGATCAAAATGACGCGCGGCTACGTTTTCAACTGCGCGTACGTTATGAACGCCGGTAAGATATACACCGAGAACACGTTCTACTTCGACGAAGAGGACTTTATCACCGCTTTCAGTTACAAGCAGGTCGGACTGATTACCGACATTCTCAAAAACCGCATACTCGACTTCCATATGGGGCAGGGCGTTCACTTCGAGGACATCGCTTGCACCGTCATCGGTTGCGACGTAGTCATCGACGAGAAAGTGACGATAGGATTCAATAACGTTATACGCGGCAAAACGCATATTAAGAGCGGAGCAAGGATAGGCAACGGCAACGTGATCGAGGACTGCGTGATCGAGAGCGACGCTACCGTAGAGGCTTCGCACCTAAAGCGCAGCGTGATCGGCAAGGGTACGAGCGTAGGACCTTACGCCAATCTTCGCGAGAACAATATCGTCGGAGAGAACTGCAAGATCGGCGATTTCGTCGAACTCAAGGCTTGCAAAGTGGGCGACGGCACGAAAATGTCGCACTTGACTTATGCGGGCAACCTCGTTATCGGCAAGAACTGCAACGTGGGCGCGGGCGTGGTGTTCGCGAACTACGACGGCAGAGATAAGCACACCACCACCGTGGGCGACGACGTGTTCATCGGCTCGTCGTCGACGATTATCGCGCCCGTCGAAATCGAGGATAAAGCGTTTATCGCGGCGGGTTCGGTCATAAACGCCGACGTTCCGGGCGGCGCGCTGGCTATCGGCAGAGCGCGGCAGGTCGTAAAACCCGAGTGGCACAACAACAAGTATATAAATAAAGATTAAACCGGCATCACAGTGTCGCGAAAACGCGGCGGCGCACGCCGAACTCCGCGACCGAAGCACATAAGAAATTATCCGTCAAAGCACGGACAAGCAATATTTTTACGGAGGCACAATCAAATGATTGCACACGGAAACAAAATCAAACTCTTCGCCGGCAACGGTTCGCCCGCACTCGCTCAGGAAATCGCGAAAGAGTTAAACATGCCGCTCGGCGCGATTAAGGTCGGCAAGTTCTCCGACGGAGAAACCAGCGTCCAGATCGACGAAACGGTCAGAGGTTGCGACGTATTCATTATCCAGTCGACTTCGACCCCGGTCAACGACAACCTCGTCGAACTTCTGGTCATGATCGACGCTATGCGTCGCGCGTCCGCCGGTCGTATCACCGCCGTCGTTCCTTACTTCGGCTATGCTCGTCAGGACCGCAAAGCCCGTGCCCGCGATCCGATCACCGCTAAACTCGTCGCCGACATTCTTACCGCCGCCGGCGCAGACCGCGTGCTTACCATGGACCTTCACGCGCCGCAGATTCAGGGCTTCTTCGATATCCCCGTCGACAACCTTCTCGGCAGTTCCGTGCTTTGCAACTATATCAAGAACAAAGCGTTCGTCAAGCGCGACGACCTTATCGTAGTTTCCCCCGACGTCGGCTCGGTTTCCCGCGCCCGCGCCATGGCTAACCAACTCGATTGCCCGCTCGCTATCGTCGACAAACGCCGCCCGAAAGCCAACGTCATGGAAGTCATGAATATCGTCGGCGACGTCAGCGGCAAGACTTGCTTGCTTATCGACGACATGATCGATACCGCCGGCACCATCACTCAGGGCGCGAAGGCGCTCGTCGAGGTCGGCGGCGCTAAGGAAGTGTACGTTTGCTGCACTCACGCCGTTCTCAGCGGTCCCGCTATCGAGCGCCTCGAAAATTCCGTTATCAAAAAAGTCTATATGCTCAATACCATCGAACTTCCCGCCGAAAAGAAAATCGCGAAGATCGAGGAAATCACCGTTGCGCCGCTTTTCGCCCGCGCGATCGAGAGCATATTTGCCGAATTGCCGCTGTCCAGACTTTACGAGAATTAAAGGCGGATTTTCCGTGTAAAGGCGTCTTTTCCGCGCTTTTTCCCGAAACCTCGATAGCAGTACGTCCGTGTACAGCGTCCTCGGTTTCGGAAAAAATCATCGAAAAATCCGCTCTTTACGACAAACGCTTTTTCCCGAAACCTCGATAGCAGTACGTCCGTGTACAGCGTCCTCGGTTTCGGAAAAAATCGTCGAAAAATCCGCTCTTTACGACAAACGCTTTTTCCCGAAACCTCGCCGGACGTGCGACACGGCACGCCGCCGCCCGAAATCGTCGGAAAATCCGCTATTTATTGTGAACGGGTTTTAACGGAAAACGCTTTTGTAGAAAAGTTTACGGACAGACTGCGGCAATCAGCCCGACAATAACAACAGAACGCGAACGAACGGAGGGATAATTTCGTTTCTCCGTTCGTTTCTTTTTGCTTTGCGAAAGGACTGCGGCGATTATATCGCGCGCGGTCACGCCGCAAAGCCGCTATAAAATTACGAGGAATATTATTACATGAAGTTTAAGGACCTCGCGCTGAACGAGAAAATTCTCCGCGCGATAGAAGAAATCGGCTACGAAACGCCTTCGCCCATTCAGGAACAGGCTATCCCGCCCGCGCTCGCAGGGCGGGACGTTCTCGGGTGCGCGCAGACCGGCACCGGCAAGACCGCCGCGTTCGCTTTGCCCGTTTTGGAAGAACTCAGCCGCAGAAACAGTTTTTCGGGCAAGATTCGCACGCTCGTGCTTACACCCACCCGCGAACTCGCGCTTCAGATCGAGGATTCGTTCCGCGCTTACGGCAAGTATTTACCGTACCGCGTGGGGCTGGTGATGGGCGGCGTTTCGCAAGTCAATCAGGTTGCGGCGCTAAGGAGAGGAGTGGACGTACTCGTCGCGACTCCGGGGCGGCTATTGGACCTTCATTCGCAAAAGAACGTTGATCTTTCGGGCGTGGAGTTTTTCGTGCTGGACGAAGCCGACCGCATGCTCGACATGGGCTTTATCCACGACGTGAAAAAGGTGATAGCGCTGCTGCCGCAGAAAAAACAGACGATGTTTTTCACCGCGACCATGCCGCCCGAGATCGACAAACTCGCCAAAACTTTGCTCGTGAACCCCGCTTCGGTCGCGGTCACGCCCGTTTCCAGCACCGTCGAACTCACCGAGCAGTCCGTGTACTTTACCGACAAAGCGAAAAAGATCGAACTTCTTATCGAACTGTTCAAGGCGGGCAGGGTCGAAACGCCTTGCCTCGTGTTTACGCGCACCAAATACGGCGCGGACAAACTCTCGCGTAAGCTCAAAGCCGCAGGGATAACCGCCATGTCGATCCACGGCGACAAGTCGCAGGGAGCAAGACAGAACGCGCTCGACAGTTTCAAAAACGGCAAGATCATGGCGCTCGTCGCGACCGACATCGCCGCCCGCGGCATCGACGTCGCCGCGCTTCCGTCGGTGGTCAATTTCGAACTCCCCAACGTACCCGAAACCTACGTTCACCGCATCGGCAGAACGGGCAGAGCGGGCAGGACGGGCGTCGCGGTTTCGCTGTGCGACATCGACGAAAAAGAGTATTTAACCGATATCGAGAAGCTTATCGGCAAAAAGGTCGCCGAAGCTGACGAGAACCCGTTTCCCATGACCGTTTTCGAAAAATCCCCGCCCAAAACGCCCGGCAAACGCCCCGCGAAAACTTCGCCCGCGCCGGGGAACGCCGCGAAGCTTGAGATTAAGAAGCCCGAAATTAAAGAGAAAACAATCGAGGTCAAGTCGGCTAAGTTCGCTCCGCAAAAACAACAACCGAAGCCGCAAAAGCCGCAGAAACCGCAGTTTCCGGGTAAAAAACGCGACAACCGCGGCGAGAAAACGACCGACCGCGGTAACGCAAACAATGGTAATGCGAATAATAACGGCAACGCGAAAAGCGGTAACGGAAACGTCGCGGGTAACGGCGCTTCCCGCAGAAACCGCAACCGCTTCCGCCGCCGCAATAACAAGCCGAAAAGCGAGTAATAAGGAAGTTATATTCCCGAACTGCGTTCGAGAGCGATATACGGCTTCGCCGTGTGATATTTCGCCTTGCGGCGAAGCGATAGCAGCGCTCCGCGCGAGTTAAGGATAAGTATTACTCTCACAGTACGGGATTCCACGGAATAAGGTCATTACCCCGAAAAATCGGGTAATGACCTTATTTCTCTGAATGACGAGGTAAAACGCGGACTATTCGTTTTATTTTAAATTATAAAGCGCAGTTTCCGTTTTTAGCCGTCATTCAGAGCGCGACGCGGCGGTGCATAGCACCGTAACGACAATTTTTCGCTCCGTTCAAGATGACGTAAAATTCCTATAGCGTATTCTTTATTTTTCCCGAGAGCGCGGCATCTATCGCGGTCGCGATCACGGCGGCGCAATCGCCGACTATAAGATCAACGTCTTTCGGCGTGACGATAAGGTCGCTTTCCGTAGGTTCGGCGCCGGCTTCGCGGATCATGGTGGAAGCGTAGACGACGAGCGGCACTCCCACGCCTATCACGGGACAGCCGAGCGACGCGCGGTCGAGCCGGAACCGATGATTGCCCACGCCGCTGCCGGGCGCGATGCCCGTGTCGGTTATCTGAAACGCCGAAGCCAGCCGATCGCTCGCCGCCGCGCACAGACTGTCGACGGCGATTATCAGCGACGGTTTGACTATCGCCGCCACCCCCGAAATCACGTCGTAACTCTCCACGCCCGTGACGCCGGATACCGACGGACAAAGCGTGCAAACGCCGCCGCTTTCGCCCGGGATTCTCGTCACGGTCACGCGCTTTACGACCGAAGCGCCCAGCGCGTCCGCGGTCATCGACGGGTTGCCAAGCCCCACGATAAGACAGGTTTCGGGCGAGCCGACGAATTCTTTCAGCGCGTCGGACAGAGCACGGACGAGTCTTGGGTAGTACTCGCGTTCGCCGCGGATAATCGCGCTCCCCGACACGGTGACGTAGCGCCCGGGGGGCTTAGCGAGCGCTTCTGCGGTGGCTTCGTCAAGGGTAACGTCGGTGCGGGAAACGTGTTCGTTCAGTCTGATTACGCGCGGACGGACGAGTTCGGACGCCAGATCCGTGCGTTTTTTTGCGCGAATAGAGTTCATAAACGGGATTATTACACCGAAAAAAACAAAATATACCGAAAAAAACTTGCTTTTTAAATTTAGTTGTGCTAGAATACTAGGGTTAAATAATATCCACTCAAGGAGAATTACCGTGCCTAACATTAAATCCGCGAAAAAACGCGTATTGATCACCAAGGACAGAAACGCCGCTAACAGAGCGCAGATCACCGTCGTTAAGAACGCGATCAAGAAAATCAATAACGCTATCGATACCAACAATATCGAAGAAGCCGAAAGACTGCTCCCCGAAACCATGTCGGTTCTCGACTCCGCAGTCAGCAAGGGCCTTATGCATAAGAACACCGCCGCTAACAAGAAGTCCGGCATCGCAAAGCGTATCGCCGACATCAAGGCGGGCAAGAAAGAAGTCGTTATCAAGAAAGATAACAAGACTTTGGCTGCCGAGAAGGCAAGAGCCGCTAAGGAAGCACGCGAAGCGGCAAGAGCCGAGGTAGCGAAGAAGAACGCGGAAAAGAAAGCCGCCGCCGAAGCCGCTAAGGAAGCGGAGAAAGCAGCCGCTAAAAAGACTACCGCGAAGAAAACCGCCAAAAAGGCAGACGACGGCGAAGCGAAACCCGCTGCTAAAAAGACTACCAAAAAAGCTAAAACCGCTGACGCAGAATAATTTTCTTGCGAAGTAATTTTTGCGAAATCGCGGTGCGACCACGGAACGAAACGGGTCGCGCCGCTTTTTGCGTACGCCGAAACCGACAAACCCCGCTCGCGGCGTTGACAGAAACGCGAAAATATAGTACAATAGCGGCATGGAAACCAAGCGAAAAAATTGTATAGGCGAAAGGCTCACTCCGTCGGCTAAAATCATGGTCGCGCTGGAAGGAATCGCGGCGTGTCTTGCGGCGGCGTTTCTGATAGGCTCGGCGATTGTGTACGCAGTAAGCCAAAACGTCGGACTGAAAACGTTTTCCGCGCTGTTCTTTCCGCTCGTGATATGCATCGCGGTCGCGCTCACTACCGGGATAAACCAGACTTGCCGCGGCAAAAACGCGCTTACCGTCGCGTTCCTGATCGTCGCCGGCGTTTGTCTGCTGCTTACCGTCGGCGTGATAATTTTCGAGTGCGTCGTCTACGGTAAATTTTTCCTCGCGCCGTTCACGTTCGTGGGCTGACGGGAATAAGGATAAGTATTACTCTCATAGTATGGGATTCTACGAAACACGGGGCGCAATCATAGATTGCGCCCCGAGATTTCTAAAAACAATTCACCGAATTGTTTTTACGGTGCTATGCACCGCCGCGTCGCGCTCTGAATGACGAGGTAAGAGTCGGGCTTATCGTTACTTTTAATAATATCCGACCGTATACCGAAATAAAGTCACGCGGTTTCGCATTGCGATTTTGTGAAAATTTAAAAAAACGGCGGGAAGCGGCGAAAACGCTTGACTTAAAGCGGCGTTTCGGTGTTAATTTATATCAAAGTGTCGAACGTTTAGCGACGACGGAGGCTCACATAAGAATATTGACGAAGGCTCACATAAGAATATTAAGGAAAAGGAGATAAGCCTATGGGTTACTTTGAGAACGTGAAAAAGAACTTCGGATTCGGTTGTATGCGCTTGCCGATGAAAGGCGGCGAAGTCGATTACGACGAGTTTCGCCGCATGATCGATTTGTTCATGGCGGAAGGATTCAATTATTTCGACACGGCAAAAGTGTATCTAGAGGGGAAGAGCGAAACCGCGCTTCGCGATTGCCTCGTCAAGCGCTACCCGCGCGAGTCGTACGTGTTCACGAACAAACTTTCCGCGCACTGCTTCGATACCGAAGCGGAAGTGCGCCCGCTGTTCGAGCAGCAACTTCGCGACTGCGGGCTGGAATATTTCGACTTTTACCTCATGCACTCGCAAAACAAGGAAGTTTTCGAGAAGTACAGGAAGTGCCGCGCTTACGAGCAGGCGATAGGATTCAGAAAAGAGGGCAGAATCAAACATCTCGGCATGTCGTTCCACGATAAAGCGGAAGTGCTGGACGAAATACTGACCGCATACCCCGAGGTGGAAGCGGTGCAGATCCAACTCAACTACGTCGACTTCGACGATCCGGCAGTTCAGTCGCGGAAGTGCTACGAGGTCTGCCGCAAGCACGGCAAGCCCATGATGATTATGGAACCCGTCAAGGGCGGCAGTCTTGCAAATCTTCCCTCAGACGCGGCAAAAATTCTGGACGACTTGCACGGCGGCAGCGCGGCGAGTTACGCGATAAGATTCGCGGCGGGCTTCGACGGCGTGTTCATGGTGCTGTCGGGCATGAGCAACCTCGGGCAAATGAAAGACAACCTTTCGTACATGAAGGATTTTAAACCGCTCGATGAGAAAGAACGCGCGGCGGTGGACGAGGTTTGTGCGGTTTTCCGCTCGAAAAACCTGATACCTTGCACGGCGTGCCGCTATTGCACGGACGGCTGCCCGAAGCATATCGATATACCGAATTTGTTCTCGTGTATGAACTCAAAGTACGTTTACAAGAGTTGGAACGTGAAATACTACTACGACAAAGTGTATACCAAGCGTAACGGCAAGGCGTCGGACTGCATAAAATGCGGCAAGTGCGAACGCTCGTGTCCGCAGCACCTTCCGATCCGCAAACTGTTAGAGGAAGTCGCCGCCGAGTTCGAAAAGGCGGATAACGAATAAAGCGAGGAGATAATTTACTATGATTGAAAACGTACTTACTTTGAAAAATGCGTCCGTGAAAGTCAAAGTCACGGTCAAAACTCTGGTTTCTCTGGGCGTTATCGCCCTCGCGGTGATATTGCCGCAGATTTTTCACCTCGCTGTCGGCGGGACTTCGGGCATGACTTATCTGCCCATGTACTTGCCGGTGCTGATCGGCGGGTGCTTGCTCGGCGCGTGGTGGGGCTTGGGCGTAGGAGTCGCTTCGCCCGTCGTGAGTTTTCTCATAACTCTTGCGTTCGGTAACCCTATGCCCGCGCTCGCTCGTCTGCCGTTTATGGCGGCTGAACTCGCGGCTATGGCGGCTATCACCGGCGCGTTCTCGGGCGCTATCGCCAAAAACGGTTGGATGGCGTTCCCCGCGGTACTTTTGGCGCTCGTCGGCGGCAGACTGCTGTTTTTGGGATTGGTCGCCGTGTTCAGGACCGTGTCTGCGCTCAGCGTGGCGGTCGTGTGGGCGCAGATCAGGACCGGACTCGTGGGGCTCGTGCTGTGGGCGGTCGTCGCGCCGTTTATCGTTATGAGTTTGAGAAAACTTATCTTAAAGGACGAGAAAAATGACTGACCTCGAAAGGGCGAAGGCGCTGCTTCCCGGTCACTCCGTCGCGTTCGTAAACGGCGAGCGTAGCCTCGTTCTGGACGGACGGGGAGTAAGCCCGCTGCTCGGGCTGATCGGCGGCGAGGATGTCGGCGGGGCTTCGGCTGCCGACCTCGTAATAGGCAAAGCGGCGGCGATGCTTATGACCGCGCTCGGCGTAAAGTCGGCGTACGGCGAAACCATGTCGGCGGCGGGTTACGAGTATCTGACCGCGCACGGAATACGAGCGGAGTACGGCACGCTTACCGACTTTATCAGTAACCGCGACGGCAGCGGACAATGCCCGATGGAACTCGCGGTCAAGGACGTTTCCGACCCTCTTGACGGCGTGGCGGCGATAAAAGCGCGGCTCGAACAGTTGAAAAGGCAAGTAAAAATGATAAAAGGATAATAATTTGTTTGGCGTGGGGGATCCTCACGTCGTAAGAAAAAAGCACCCGATTTTCAGGTGCTTTTTTCTTACTCCTCAGGATGACGTACTTAAAACGAAAACTGCGCGTTATGAATTTAAAATCGAACGAGAAGCATACCGTTTTATTCCGTCAAACCTCGGGCGCGACGCGGCGGTGCGTAGCACCGTAAAAACAATTCAGTGAATTGTTTTTAGAAATCTCGGGAGCAATCTATGATTGCGACAGGGCTGAGCGGCTTTCCGCGACCGTAAGTATCCCCTACTGTGAGAGCCGTAATTATCCCTTTATTATAGACTTCGGTTTATTTACTTCTTAACGCGGTTAATCGCGGAGAAGTCGGGAGCGCCGTACAGCGCTTCGTAGTCCGCGCCGAGGTAGCACGCGAACGAGGTAACGTTACCAACGCCCAGCGAGCGGTAAAACTCGATTTCGCGGGCGATGCGTTCGTTGTCGGGCGTGAATTTCTTGGGCGGTTTCGTCCAGTGCGAAAACAGCGAATTGTCGTACCAGTACTCGAGAATCTTGGTTTCGGCGGGATCGAAAACCGTGAACAGCGCGTCCAGTTCGCGCTTGACCGTTTCGTCCTGCCACACGGGTATCGAGCGGTCGCGCTTGAACGGCGCGTACTCGAGGAACACGCCGGGCGCGGGCTTTACGAGCGCGGGAGGGTTAAGCGTGTTCTGATAGGCGAGATAGCACGCGCGGGCGCCCGGGATCGTTTCGCGAAGTCCGGTCGCGATCGCGTTCGCCACGATCAGCGACTGATCGGAAGCGGAGAAGACGCGGCATTTTTCGCACCCGCATTCGCCGCCGTCCACGTCGTCCTGCCACAAATAATAATCGTGCGACGAATAATCGAGTTTTGAAACGAGTTCCGCGGCTCGGTTTGCTACCGTGCGAAGCATTTCGTCCGAGGAGACACAGAAATTATAGTCGTTAGTACGCACGCCGTTTGCTTCGCGGAAGTATTCGGGGTGGAAAGAAAACATTTCGCGCGGAACCAAAAAACTTGCCGCGTGCATTTCGTATTCGATTTCAAGGTCCAGCGACCGCGCGTAAGACAGCAGCCTGCGTCCTTTGTCGGTTTTCAGCCATATAAGTAAGTTTTCGAGCGAAGAAGTCGCCTTATTTCCGCCGACCGGGTGTAGCCCCAGTACGTCCGCGCCCGCCGCCCTGAACGCGGTGATTTCGCCTTTCGTCAGTTCCTCCGGGTGCGCGATAAGTCCGATTTTCATTTCGTTGTTCTCCGAATTTATAGTCGATTTTCAATCAAATTTTACAGTAAATTCCCGCCGTTGTCAATATCAAATCGAACGATAAATTTATCCTATTTAACCGGGATATCGGTGATTTCGACGGAAGTGCCGTGGAATTCGAGGAGAGATTTAAGGTCCGGAGCGGACAGCCAGACGGTGGCGGTGTTGTCGTTCGGGTGAACGCCGATAAGACCGCTGCCCGTAAAAAAGTCCTCGTCGAGAAAGACTTTGACTTCGCGGGTTTCGTCGTTGAGCGCACCGAATGGCGAAACCGATCCGGGTTTTACCTTGAAAATTTTCTCGAGGGCTTCTGGCGGGGCGAAGTTCAGCGGGCGCGTGCCGTGAGCGCGGCGGAACGCCTTTACGTCCACGCGCTTGTCGCCCATGACGGTGACAAGGTAGTATTTCTGCTTTTTGTCGTCGAGAAGGAAGAGGTTTTTCGCGTCGCGGTCGGGGTGCGGGAGCGGCACGGAAGTCAGTTCTTTCATGCTGACTACCGCTTCGTGTTCGGTGATTTCGTGCGCCACGCCGCGGGCTTTGAGGTATTCGTAAATTTCCGGTTTATTCATAATCGTCCTCGCTGTTTTACGGCGATATTATACAATTTCTCCGCGCGGTTGTAAAGCGAAACGCCGAGTAGGAAAAGGCGATCTTGCAAAATCCGAAAAGAAAATCGGCGATAAATACAATCGGTTTGCGCTTGTAGCCGCGCGAAAAATATGCTATTATAATAGAAACGGCGGCAATGCCCCGAAACGAGCATTTTTTTGGAGAGAACGATGAAAATCACAGTGCCGGTATACGCAGATTACGAACTGAGGGAAGAATATTTGCGCGAATTCGAGCGCGCGGCAGTCGACAGAATTTTATTCGTGGTCGACCGCGAGTTCGACCGCACGAAAGCGAAACGCGAAGCGAAAAAAGTAAAACGGTGTATCGACTTTTACGCTGCCCGCGGCTTTTCGTGCGCCGTGTGGATTGGCTCGACTGTCGGACACGGCGTGTACCTCGTTAACCGCGGCTCCGCGGACAGCCGTGACTATACGCTTATAAAAGGTATCGACGGCACTGAGCGCGGCGAAGCGTACTGCCCGCTCGACGAGAATTTCCGCCGCGACATTTCCGAGTTTATCGCGACTTTTGCGGATATAGGCGCGGAATTTTTGCTGCTCGACGACGATTTTCGCATCGCTCACGACTTTATCGGCTGCGTTTGCGATCGGCACCTTGCAGAGTTCGAAAAGGTTCTCGGGCGCCCCGTGACCGCTGCGGAGCTGAAAGAAAAAGCGCTCGGAGGGAAGCCGAACGAGTACCGTAAAGCGTGGGTAAAGGTTCAGGGCGATTCGCTCCGTCTGCTTGCGCGCGACATAAGGGCGGCGGTGGATAAGGTCAATCCCGATTGCCCCGTGGGCGTGTGCGCGGTGGGTACCGCGTGGAGCGCAGACGGCGCGGACTCCGTCGAAATCACCGAGATTCTCGCGGGCAGGAACAAGCGGTATATGCGGCTTCACGGCGCGCCGTACTGGGTCAAGTATCTCAGGGGCTACGTCGACGAGAGCTTCGCGCACGTCACCGAACTGGAACGCGCGCTGGCGCACTTTTCCGAGGGGAAAGATATAGAACTCATGTACGAGGGCGACACTTATCCGCGCCCGAGCGACTATATACCCGCCGCGCACCTCGAAGCGTTCCACGCCGCCATGATAGGCGACGGCAAAGCGCAAGGTATGCTCAAATATATGTTCAACTATATCTCAAAACCCGACTTCGACCGCCGCTACATAGAGTTCCACGCGAGGAACAAAGCGAACTTCGACCGTATCGAAAAGTACTTTAAGGGCGGGGCGAACCTCGGCGTGAAAGTACTCGAACACCCGCACTTGTTCGACGAAACGGACTTTGCGTTTGGTAGAACCGACGGCGCGAAATTCTATTTCTCGTCCGACGTGATAAGCGGCGCGGGCAGCCTGCTAATAGGCACGGGAATTCCTACGATTTACGACGGCGAAAGCGATGTGTGCGCGATTTTCGGCGAGAACGCGCGGCACTTTTCGATTGACGGCAAGCCCCGCGCGATTATCGACGCGCTTGCCGCCGCGATCTGCCTCGAAAAAGGCGAAGATATAGGAATAAACGGCGGCAAACTCAAGACCGCGCCCACCGACAGAGTGTGCGGCTACGGCGACGAATACCGCCTGCCGCAAGGCGCCGCGGTCGATTACCTCGACTTTACGCCCGGCGACAACGTAAAAGTGCTGACCGTGCTGAAAGTCCCGGGCGGCGAGATTCCGCTCGCGTGCGAGATTACGACGAAAAGCGGCGCGAAAATTCTGCTTTATAACGTGAACGCGAACTTTACCAAGATTTCCGCGGCTTCGTATCTCGTCCGCGGCTACGTGGCGGCGAAAACGCTGAAAGCGGGCGTGAACGACTTTTTGGGAGCGGAACTGCCGAAAATCCTCGGCGAGTACGCGGATATGCAGGCGTACTACCGCGCGGACGGCGAAACGTTGTCGTGTCTGTTTATAAACTTCTACGACGACCCGGCGTTTGATTTCTCCGTCGAACTCCCGGGCGAGTACGAAGTCGTCGAAACGGTGGGAAATGAAGCGCAAACCCGCGGTAAAACGCTTTCGTTCGATTATCCGATCCCCGCGTTCGGCTACGCGTTCGCCGCGCTCAAAAGAAAATAAACGATTGTAAATAACGAAAAAGGCGCGGGCGTAACGTTCGCGCCTTTTATAACGAGCCGAACAAATTTATTGCGACGGGCGAACTTATTGTACCCGACAAATCTTTGACAAAACCGCGCGGGTTTGGTATACTGATAGAAGCGATTTAATCGGCGAGATAATTATCGAGGGCAAGCACATGTTGGCATTGTACAGAAAATACCGCCCCGCGACTTTCGGGGACGTAATAGCGCAGGAACACGTCACGCGCACGCTTATCAATCAGGTCAAGCGCGGTCACGTCACTCACGCGTATCTTTTCACGGGCAGCCGCGGCACGGGCAAGACGACCTGCGCGAGGATTTTCGCGCGCGCGGTCAACTGCCTCAGCCCCGTTGACGGCTCGCCGTGCGGCAAGTGCGAAGTCTGCCGTGCGCTTTCGGGAGCGGGCAATATCGATATTATCGAACTGGACGCGGCTTCGAACAACGGCGTGGATCAGATCCGCGACATCGTGGACAACGTGCAGTACCCGCCGGTTTCGGGCAAGTACAAAGTGTACATCATCGACGAAGTGCATATGCTGTCGGCTTCGGCGTTCAACGCGCTGTTGAAAACCCTGGAAGAGCCGCCCGCTCACGCGATATTTATCCTCGCGACCACCGAAGTGCATAAACTTCCCGCGACGGTAATGTCGAGGTGCATGCGCTTTGATTTCAGGCTCGTTCCCGAACCCACGCTGAAAGAATACTTAAGAAAAGTTTACGCCGCGGAGAACGTGGCCGCGGACGAAGAAGCGCTCGACCTTATCGCCACTGCGGCGGAAGGCTCGGTGCGCGATATGCTGTCGATAGCGGACAGATGTATGAACTATTCTGACAATCTGACTTACGCGGACGTGCTGGGCGTGCTCGGCGCGGGCGGCAAGGAAAGCACTCGCGAACTTTTCGGGGCGATTGCGGCTTCGGATATCGCCGGTACGCTTGCGGCGGTCGACAAGGCTTGCGCCGCGGGCAAGAGCGTTGGGCTTATCGCGAAGGATCTTTGCTCGTACGCTCGCGATCTTCTGGTGCTGAAAACCTCCGGGACTGCCGGCGTTCTCGGCTCGAAAGACGAGATCGAGCGCATGAGAAACGAAGCCGAGGGTTACACGGTGGAGTTTCTGGTGTCGGCTATCACGATTTTCAGCGGCGTGGACACGGAACTGAGATATTCCGTTTCACCGCGCATAGTGCTGGAGTGCGCCGCGCTCAAAGCCGCAAAACTTGCGGTCGCGGACTATTCGGCGCTAGAAGAAAGGATCACGCGGCTTGAACGCGCGGTAAAAGAGGGAGCGGCCGCGGCTGTGGCTCAGCCCGCCGTAGCGAATAACCCCGCGCCAGTACACAGAGCTGCTACGAACAAGGATATGGACGCGAAAAGCGTGTGGGGCAGACTGCTCACGTGGTTCAGAACTCACGAGTCCGCGCAGATTTTCGCGCTTATCAATCGCGTGACGGACGTCGAGGTCCGCGGCGACAAACTGATACTTTGGGCGGAAGCGGAGAGTTTTATGCGGTTATCCGGCGACGACGTGCGCGCTTCGCTCGAGCACGCGCTTCGCGAGGACGGCGCTCCGTATACGCTCGTCATCAACAAAAAGTCGGGCGGCGTGGATATGGACGGCGAGATCGCGCGTATCAAAAAACTGATCGGCGACGCGAAAGTCAACGTCAAGAAATAGAACAAATCGTTAAATAACGGCAATAATTATAAAATCCGCGGAAAGCGGCGCGGCGAACGCGAAAGGAGATAAAACTATGGCATACGGCGGCAGAGGCGGTTTCGGCATGGGCGGCGGCATGAACATGCAGGCTATGATGAAACAAGCCCAGAAACTGCAGGAACAAATGAAACAGGCTCAGGAAGAGATCAAGAATACCGAAGTCGAAGGCTCGGCGGGCGGCATGGTCACCGTCACCATGACGGGCGACAAGCGTGTGACGGCGGTGTCGATCAAGCCCGAAGCGGTCGATCCCGACGACGTGGAAATGCTCGAGGATCTTATCGCGGCGGCGTTCAACGCGGCTACCGAAAAAGCGGACGAACTTTCCGCTTCGCTCATGCCCGCGGGCGTGGGCGGCATGTTATAAGCCATGCGACAACCCGATTCCATACAAAAACTTATCGCGCGGTTCATGACGCTCCCGGGCGTGGGGCAAAAGACCGCCCAGCGCTACGCTTACGCCGTCATCGGCATGACGAAAGAGGACGCGGGCGAGTTTTCCGACGCGATCCGCGAGGTCAAGGAAAAAATCAGGTTCTGCTTCGTTTGCGGCAATTTCACCGAGGACGACGTTTGCGATATCTGCAAAACCCGCGATCATAGCGTGATTTGCGTGGTCGCCGAGCCTAAGGATATTCTTTCGCTCGAACGCGTCGCCGGCAGAACGTTCGTTTACCACGTTCTCGGCGGTACTCTCGACCCTCTCGAGGGGAGAGGCCCGGACGATCTCAGAATAAAAGAACTGCTCGCGCGGCTCGACGGCGTGAAAGAAGTCATCGTCGCTACCAATCCCGACGTAGAGGGCGAAGCCACCGCCGTGTACCTCGCAAGGCTGTTAAAACCCATGGGCGTTAAGGTCACGCGTATCGCGCAAGGCGTAAGTATGGGCAGCGAAATCGAGTACGCCGACGAGGTCACTCTCTCCCGCGCCCTCGAATCCCGCACCGAGATTTAGCGTCAACGGATAATGAGTGATATTCGCCTTGCGGCGAGTGATATTTTTGCTACGCAAAAGTGATATTTCGGTTAACGCCGAAGTGATATCCGCGCTTCGCGCGGGTTAAGGATTAGTGTTTCTCTGCCGTGGGGGATCCTCACGGAGTAAGAAAAACGCCCGATAAACGGGCGTTTTTCTTACTCCTCAGGATGACGAGGTAAAACGTAGGCTACTTGTTCGATTTAAAAATTTAACGCGCAGTTTTACTTTTACTACGTCATTCAGAGAAACAGCCGATAAAGCGTTGCGGGGGATCGGGGACACAGTCGCAAGTGTCCCCGACGACTTTTTTCAGGCTTGGCGTCACCGGAATCGATTACCGCAGTGGTAGATTTTTCGCGCTTTTCGCCGTGTGTCTGCTAGCCGTATGCCCGATACGCCGTCGCAGCCACTCGACAAAAATTATCAAAAAATCTGCTCACTGCGGCGCTTTGCGTTTTTGACTAGACAAAAATCCACGAGTTCGAGGCAAACGACCGACGCTGTACGCCCCCGTACTGCTAGGGAGTTTACCGATGAAATCGTTGATTTTTGGCAGTCAAAAATAATCGCTT
>ENA-UEYI01000696-UEYI01000696.1-human-gut-metagenome-genome-assembly--contig:-NODE-696-length-32573-cov-10.315393_pt1 | contig 32573 bp, 30 predicted proteins | sample MGYA00242900_ERZ507916 | MGnify/ENA primary metagenome ERZ507916 (study PRJEB26167, sample SAMN06115521) | human gut metagenome | host: Homo sapiens | place: China:Chongqing | collected 2015-09-02...
AGGGGGTGGGGAGCTTGAGGGGAGGGGGGACCCCTCTCGCGCCAGCAGAGGGGGCTCCCCTCCCCTCAAAATATGGCCCGCAGGGCCGTGCCCGTTAGCGACAAAGGAAGCTACGGGCATCGACAGCGAAGGGGCCCCCTCAAACAACTAACACGATCCGGCCAGCAGCTGGATGGCGGCCAGATGTTCCAGTTCTTCGCTGAGGGTGAGGGCCTGGCCCAGGCAGGGGGCCGAAGCGCACAGGCCGTGGCGGGTCATCCACACAGCCTCGAAATCGCGGGCGGCCTGTCCCACGGCCTCGGCCAGCTCGCGGGTGCCGGGCTCGAAGGCCGGGGCGTAGCCCAGCCGGGCCCGCCAGACACCGGACTCGAAGACCGGCAGTTTCAAAAAACGCTCCTGCCAGTCCGGCTGGCATTCCAGTTTCAGGGCCAGGGCCAGCAGCTGCCGGGGGTGGGTGTGCAGGATGGCCCCGCACCGGGGCCGGGCCGCATAGACTTCCAGATGCATAAGGCCTTCGCTGGACGAAGGCCCGCCGTACAGGGTGGCGCCGCTCCGGGCATCCAGCACGCACAGGTCCCGGAGCGTCAGGCGCCCCTTGGCCGCGCCGCTGCGGGTGATGACGATGCGCTCGCCTTCGGGGCTCTGCCAGCGGCAGCTGGCGTTACCGTTGCAACCGGCCAGCATGCCGCCGTGCCAGGCTTCACGGCAGACTTCGGCCAGCTCCCGGACGATGGACGACGGCAGGGCGGCCAGGGCGATGTCCCGGCCCTGACGCTGATGGAAACAAGGAAAGGGCATGGCTAGGCCTCCGCGGATACGGCAAAATGGTCAAAGCCCTGGAGTGCGTCCAGCGGCTCGTTGTTGCAGGTCAGCTCCCCGTCATCGGTGATGGTGCCGATGCTCATGAAGCCGGGGATGGCCGCATGCAGGATGGGCAGCATGTCCGGGGCGCAGGAGCCCAGCAGGGCGTAATCCTCGCCGCCCAGCAGGGCCTCGTGCACGGGATTGAGCCCGTTCTCGCGGGCATGGCGCACCACTTCGGGATGGAGCATGCCCTGCGGCAGCAGGATGGCCGCGCCCAGGCCGCTGTCCGTGGCGGTGCCCGTGTCGCCTTCGCGCCGGGCCCGGCTCTCGCCGGTGCGGCCCAGCAGGCGCGGCAGGTCGCGCATGATGCCGTCGGAAAGATCCATCAGTGCCGGGGGCCGGGCATTGGCGCCCGCACGGGCCAGCATGAGCCCGGCATCCACCTGCGGCACGGGCAAAAGATGCGCGGCGCAGGCAGCGGGCCAGTGCTCCAGCGCGGCCCGACCTTCCTTTTCCAGTACCTGCAGGCCCACGCGGGCCAGGCCCGGACGGCCCACCACGAACAGGCTGTCCCCGGGCATGGAGCCGCCCCGCACGAGGAAGTCCCCGCCCGTGTAGGACTCGCCCCAGATGGTGATGCTCACGTGCAGGAAGGGGCTGCGGGACAAGTCGCCGCCCGCCAGGGCCAGACGCTGTTCCTGCGCCAGAGCGGCCATGCCGGAGAAAAAGCGGTCGAGCCACAGCGCATCCACGTCATCGGGCAGGCCCAGGGCCAGGGTGAAGGCCAGCGGGCGGCCGCCGCAGGCCGCGATGTCGCTCACATTGACGGCCAGGGCCTTGTGGCCGATCTCTTCGGGCGTGAAATAGGAGCGCCGGAAGTGGACATCCTCCAGAAAAAGGTCGCTGCTCACGCACAGGGGCGTGCCGGCCTTGAGCACGGCGCAGTCGTCGCCCCTGCCCAGCAGCAGGGAAGGATGCGTGGCCGGGAAATGCCGGGCCAGACAGGCAAGGATGCTGTCTTCAGAAGCGCGCGAAGGCTGGGACATATCAGTCCTCCAGTTGCAGATAGTCGGCCAGGATGACCTTGATCCCGAAACCGGCAAAACTCACCTGTACTTTGTTCGGGGGCATGAGGCCGAGGATCTTGCCCCGGCCGAAGATCTTGTGGCGACAGAAGCAGGGGCGCTTGCCCGCGGCCACGGCCCCGGCGGCCGCCAGCACCGAACCTCCGGCAGCGTCAGCGGCGGGAGCGGCAGGCGCAGCAGCCGGACGCCCCCCCGCGGTGCCTCCCGGCCGTTCGTCCGGGGGTAGCTGGCAGTCATCGGCATCCTGCAGGGCGCGGGTGGCGGCCAGACGCTGGGCCGGGCTCAGCCCGGCAGGGGCGGCAAGGCCCGCATGACGGCCGCGACCAAAGCCCGCGCCGGGGCCGGCCGGGGCCGGACGGCCGCCAAAGGGATCGGCGAACATGCCGCCGCGCGCCCGTTTGCTCAGGCCGCCGCCGTAACTTTCCACCCACTCCTCGGTCAGCCCGGCGGGCAGCTCGCGCACGAAGGGGCTCTGGGCCACATGCTGCGTGCCCTGCTCGGCCTTGCTGTAGATGGTGGCCGGCGAATACAGGTCCAGCTCCTGTCGGGCGCGGGTGCAGGCCACGTACATCAGGCGGCGTTCTTCTTCGAAATCTTCGGGCCGTGCCAAGGCGTGGCGCGAGGGGAATCGGTCCTCCACCAGGTCGATGATCAGCACGGCGTTCCACTCCAGGCCCTTGGCCGAGTGCACCGTGGAGAGGGTGATGCGGCCCTCGTTGTCCTCGTCTTCCTCGTCGGGGGAATCCAGGGCCAGATCGGCCAGGAACAGGTCCAGGTCGTTGTAGCCCGAGGCCATCTGCAGGATCTCTTCCAGCCCCTGCTGGCGGCGGGGCCAGTCTTCGGGATAGCGGCTCTCCAGCACGGGGCGGTAATGGTCCACGATGAGCTCCAGCGCCGTCACCGGATGCAGCGGGCGGGCGCGCATCTCGGCGATGAAGCGCAGGTCCTCGCGGAAGGAGGGGAAGCGGGCACAGGCCTTGTCCAGGGCCGGGCCGTCGGCGCTCTGGGCCACGTTGTAGAGCTTGAGCACGGTCTTGGGGCCGATGCCCTCGTGCAGCTCGGCCACGCGCGAGAAGGCGGGCATGTCCAGCGGATTGAGCAGCAGGCGGGCGTAGGCCATGACGTCCTTGACGTGGGCCGCCTCGGTGTAGCGCAGGCCGCCGTACTTGCGGAAGGCGATGCCCGCCTGGTTGAGGGCCATTTCCAGATGGTAGGAATGGAACCCCGCCCGGAAGAGCACGGCGATCTCGTGCGGCAGGTGCCGGGTCAGCAGGTCCTCGATGCGGCGCACCACCAGCTTGGCCTGGCTCATGTCGCTGAGGGGCGTCACCAGGCGTACCGGCGCGCCGCCCTCCTTGCGGGTGAACAGTTTTTTGCGGAAGGATTCCGTGGCGTTTTCCAGCAGGTTGTTGGCCACGTCCAGGATAGGCTTGGTGGAGCGGTAGTTCTCCTCCAGCCGGATGATGCGGGCCCCGGGGAAAAGCTTGGGGAAATCGAGGATGTTGCGCACGTTGGCGCCACGGAAGGCATAGATGGACTGGGCCTCGTCGCCCACGGCCATGACGTTGCCCGGCGGCATGCCTTCGCCCTCCGGCCCGGCCAGCAGACGCACGATGCGGGCCTGAACCAGGTTGGTGTCCTGATATTCGTCCACCAAAATGTGCGTGTAGCGGCGGCGCAGGTTCTCGGCCGCGCGCTCGTTGGTACGCAGCAGATGCTCCAGCTCGAACAGCAGGTCGTCGTAGTCCAGCAGGCCCTTTTCCTTGCGATAGGCATCGTAGGCCTCGCCCAGCTGCATCAGCGGCTCGGCATAGGGCAGCAGGTGGAAGGCCTCGCGCTGCAGGACCTCGTCCAGGCGCATCTCCTTGTTCCGGGCCTTGCTCAAAAAGCCCACGATGGCCTGGGTGCGCGGGAAGGAGCGGTCGCCCTTGCCTAGCCGGAGATCGTCCTTGCAGGCCTTGACCGCCGCGTTGATGTCCGCGCTGTCCATGACCGTGAAGGGGCGGTCCTCCAGCCAGTCGGGACGGTAACGGCGCAGCACGCCGAAAGCGAAGGAGTGGAAGGTGCCGCCCTGCACCAGGCTCAGGGCATGGTCGGACAGGGCCGCGGCCCGCTGCAGCATCTCTTGCGCCGCCTTGCGGGTGAAGGTGAGCAGCAGCATGGATTCCGGCGGGACGCCGTGATCCGCCAGCCAGGACAGGCGGTAGGTGATGGTGCGGGTCTTGCCGGAACCGGCGCCGGCCACTACCAGGACCGGCCCGTCGCCGCAGGTGGCGGCCTCGTATTGGGCGCTGTTGAGCGCGTGCGCGTAATCAATCATCGTTACAGATTAGCATAAAGGCGCTGGGCAGGCCAGAGGAGCCCATAGGGCCATCCCGCCGGGGGGGGACCGCGGTGGGCCGTCCCTCCACAGGCTCCAGCCCTCGGCGCCTCCTTCCCCTATCCGGTCTCCCTTTCAGTAAAAAAAGGAAAATCCCTCCACCAGTTGACGCCGCCGGACGGGAATCGTAAAGTAGCTTGAAATTTTTTGCACAAAGGATTTTCCATGCCTACGCCTCAAGAAGAATTCCAGAATGCCGTCCTGCGCATCCTGGAAACCGTGATGTTCGAAAACTGGATCCGTTTCTATTTCCTCACTGAAAAGCTGGATGCGCCTGTGGAAGAAGGCGCGGAAAAGCCCCTGTTCGTGGCCATCCCCGAGCAGGGCATGCAGCGCATCAAGGAGCTGTACCCCGATCTGCTGCCCCTGGCCGAGAGCCTGAACGGCAAGGAGATCAGCTTTGCCCTGTCGCAGCAGGCCGTCTGTTCCTTCGTCATGGAACACCTGGACGGCAAGGTCATGCCCCAGCGCATGGCCGAGACCGTGTTCGACAGCACCACCTTCCAGACCCGCATGCAGCTGTTCAACGCCTGGGTGCAGATGCACGAGAACCAGCTGGACCAGAACTTCATGGAGTTCGGCAGCTGGCGCGAACTTTTCGCCCAGTGGTGTTCCACGGACCAGGTGAAGGAACTGGCCACCCGCATGGCCGCGCCGCGCGCCGAAGGTAACGGCACCACCCACTAGTCATGGCAGATCCTGTGGCCGCCTCCGGGGCGGCAAGCCCATTCCGCGCCGGGACGGTCCTGCGACCGCCCCGGCCTTCGCTTCTGGACGCCGTGGCGCACAGCGCCGTGCTCCGGGCCCTGGCGGCCTGGCGCGACAACGGCGGCGGGCAGCCCCCCCTGCTGCTGGACGGTACGGCCGGCAACGGCCACGACTGCCTCTTCCTGGCCCGTCAGGCCCCGGCGGGCAGCCTGCTGCTGGCCCTGGACATCCAGGAGGCCGCCCTGCAGGCCAGCCGGGCACGACTGGAGCAGGCAGGCATGGCGGCGCGCTGCTGTGCCTCGGCAGCGGCGGCCTGCGCCCTGTCCCCCCTCCCTTCCGGGACGACGGACATTCGTCTCGTCCTCCATTCCCACGCGGCCCTGCCGGAGCTGCTGGACGCCCTGTCCGAAGCGGACAGGCAACGCCCCCTGCTGGCGGGCATCTTCAATTTCGGCTACCTGCCGGGCACGGACAAACGCTGCACCACTACGGCGGCGGGCAGTCTGGCGGCCGTGGATGCCCTGCTGGAGCGGCTGGCCCCGCAGGGCTGCCTGAGCCTGCACTGCTATACCGGCCATGAAGGCGGCGCCGCCGAAGAAGCCGCCCTTGCCCAAAGACTGGCCCGTCTGGAGCCGCGGCGCTGGCGTGTGCTGCACTGCCGGGACGCCAACCGGGAGACCCACGGCGAAAGTATTTTGCTGGCCGAACGCCTGCCGGTGCGGCAGCGCTGATCCGCAGACAGGAAGAGCCCCGGAAGGGGCTTTTTTTACAGGATTTTCCTGTCAGAAAAAGTTTGAAAAAATATTTCATGAACTATTTCATAACATAAAAATAGTTATTAAATTCAATAAATTAAAAGAAATTTTCTTTACCGAAAAAAAGCGAAAATAGCCCCCTTTTTATCTCTAACCTATTGCATTTTCATCATTGCCAGCATAATCTTAGCGTTAAGGATGTATTTGTGTCGCCTGTCCTCGGGCAGGGGCCGGACGGACCGACGGCACGCTTTTCTAGTAGAAGGGAGAGAAAGATGGCTTGGACTCAGGTTTACGAACCTCTGGGAGGCATCGGCCTGTCGGCACTGGCGGCATCCGTACCGCTGATCATTCTGTTCTACATGCTGGCTTTCCGGCAGGCGAAAGGTCATATCGCCGCCGTGGCCGGTCTGGTGGGCGCCCTGCTGGTGGCCATCCTGGTCTGGAAGATGCCGGTAGGCCTGGCAGTCAACTCCGTGGCGCTGGGGGCCTGCTTCGGCCTGTTCCCCATCGTCTGGATCGTCATCACGGCCGTGTGGGTCTACAACATGACCGTGGAATCCGGTGAGTTCGAGATCATCAAAGACTCCCTGGCCCGCCTGACGGACGACCGTCGTCTGCAGGCCCTGTTCATCGCCTTCGCCTTCTCCTGCTTCATCGAAGGCACCGCCGGTTTCGGCACCCCCGTGGCCATCGCCGCCGCCATGCTGGTGGGCCTGGGCTTCACCCCGCTGTGGGGCGCCGGTATCGCCCTGATCGCCAACACCGCCCCCGTGGCCTTCGGCGCCATCGGTGTGCCGCTGATCGTGGCCGCCCAGGTGTCCGGCCTTGACCAGATGACCGTCTCCGCCATTGCCGGTCGTCAGCTGCCCCTGCTGTCCCTGATCGTGCCCCTGTGGGTCTGCGTGGTCATGTGCGGCTTCAAGCGTTCCATGGAAGTGCTGCCCGCCATCATCGTGGCCGGTGTGGCCTTTGGCGGCGCCCAGTTCCTGCTGGCCAACTTCCACGGCCCGACCCTGCCCGACATCGGTTCCGCCATCGCCACCATCGTGGCCCTGATGCTGCTGCTCAAGGTCTGGCAGCCCAAGAGCATCTTCCGCTTCGAAGGCGAAGCTCCCTCCAACCTGGAAGGCCAGGGCTATCCTCTGGCCGTCGTGCTGCGCGCCTGGGCCCCGTACCTGGTGCTGGCCGTGTTCGTGTTCTTCTGGGGCCTGGGCTCCTTCAAGGCCATCCTCAACGGCCTGCCCGGCACCGTGTTCAACATCTCCTGGCCCGGCCTGGATGGCGAAGTCATGAAGACCGCCCCCATCGTGCAGGCTGACGCCGTGTACGGCGCCAAGTTCACCTTCAACTGGCTGTCCGCTGGCGGTACCGCCATCCTGCTGTCCGGTCTGGTGTCCGTGCCCTTCATGCCCAAGTACGGTTACGGCAAGGCCATCGCCTGCTTCATGCGTACCCTGAAGCAGCTGACCTTCCCCATCCTGACCATCGCCATGATCCTTGGCCTGGCTTACCTGATGAACTACTCCGGCATGAGCTCCACCCTGGGTCTGGCCTTCACCCACACCGGCTGGCTGTTCCCCTTCTTCTCTCCCCTGCTGGGCTGGCTGGGCGTGTTCCTGACCGGTTCCGACACGTCCTCCTGCGCCCTGTTCGGCGGCATGCAGAAGGACACCGCCCTGGCCGTGGGCATGCGCCCCGAACTGGCCGTGGCCTCCAACGCCTCCGGTGGCGTGACCGCCAAGATGATCTCGCCCCAGTCCCTGTCCGTGGCTACCGCCGCCACCAACAATGCCGGTCAGGAAGGCAAGCTCTTCCGCTTCACCATCGGTCACAGCATCGGCATGACCCTGGTGCTCTGCGTGCTGGCCTACCTGCAGGCTGGTCCCCTTTCCTGGATGCTGCCCTAACGGGTATGGCCCAGGCCTGAGGGCCTGACAGACCAACGTCGGCAAGGGCCCCGGTCTTCCGGGGCCCTTTTCCTGTGTCTGGCGGCCTTCTGCCGCGATGGGCTCCCCGCTGCCGTCCGGCGGCTATGGCAGCTCTGCCCGGACAGGGCCCAGACCGCTTCCGCAAGCGTCTTTCCCGCCCGCACGCCTCTCCCGACACACGGCCGGTCCAGGGACAAAATCCCTGAACCGGCAAGGCGGTGCTGCCGCGCCCGAAGCCAGCTTTTTTGACCGCTCCCGCTTTTTTCTTGCAGCGGCCCCGCTCCCCATAGTATGGGAGGCAGGACGGCGTGCCCCCAGGGCCCGACCTGCCCGGAAAGGGCAAAAAAAATGCCCGGAAAGCACCGCAGCCGGCGGCCGTACCGGACCGCCGCAGCCCTGACCGGCCCCCCCTGGAAAGGGGAGTGTGCAATATTTTTGTCCCCCCGTATGGCTTCGGCAGGGCTTATGTAAAAAAAATTAAACGGCCTTTTCGCTCATAGCGAACAATAAAAACAATAAAAACAGCAAGATAGAAAAACATTCCTCGCTGGATATTTTGGCACGCCTTATGCAGTAAGCTAAGTACCTTCCTTTCTTACTGACAGTTCAACCTAAACGGCCTGCCCCCCCAGCAGGCCGTTTTTCCGTCTGGAGACACGAGCATGTCCAGCCCCGTCACCGTCTGTCATCAGGAATTCGACGAAAGCCATTTCCTGGCCTCGGAATACGAACCGGCCCGGCCGGAACAGGCCGCCTTCCACATCATCCCCGTCCCGCTGGAGCAAAGCGTCTCCTACGGGGGCGGCACCGCCCACGGCCCGGCCGCCATCCTTTCCGCCTCGCAGCAGCTGGAGGCCTGGGACGGCATCAGCGCTCCGGGAGAAGCGGGCCTGTACACCGCCCCTGCCGTGGACTGTGATGCCCCCATCGAGACCGTGCTGGACCGCATCGAAGCCGCCACGGCCCACGCCCTGCGCTGCAAGGCCCTGCCCGTCATCCTGGGCGGCGAGCATACCGTGAGCCTGGGCGCCCTGCGTGCCCTGGCTGCCGAGGCCGCACGCACGGGCGAGCCCTTTGGCGTGGTGCAGTTCGATGCCCACGCGGACCTGCGCTCCCAGTATGAAGGCTCCATCTATTCCCACGCCAGCGTCATGCACCGGGCCGTGGCCGACCTTGGCCTGCCGCTGGCCCAGTTCGCCATGCGCGACTTCTGCCGCGAAGAAGTGGAGGTGCGCCGCCAGTACAATGTCTTGCACTATGATGCCGACGTCCTCTTCCGCCAGGGCCTGCCGGAACAGCCCCTGCCCGCGGACTTTCCCCGCCGCCTCTATATCACCTTCGACGTGGACGGTCTGGACGCCTCGCTGATGCCCGCCACGGGCACGCCTTCGCCCGGCGGCCTGTTCTGGCATCAGGCCCTGCTGCTCATCGAGCGCTGCCTGCAGGGCCGTAGCATGGTCGGCATGGACGTGGTGGAGCTGGCTCCCCTGCCGGGTCTGCATCATGCGGACTTCACCGCCGCCAAACTCACCCACGCCCTCATGGGCTTTGCCCAGCGCGCCGGTCTGCCCCGCAAGGCATAACGGCCGGGGCATCCTGCTTTGGAGGAAGAAAGGCTACCCCGCATCCTGCCGGCGATGTCCGTCGGGCCCGTATCGCCAACGGCGCTGAGTTTCAGAGCCCCCTCCTCGTTGCCGGTGATCCCGTGAGGCGTCTTTCCCGCTAACGGGCACGGCCTGCGGCCGCCATCCGGTCACATCTCTGCTGTCGTGCCCGTAGCTTCCTGCGTCGCAACGGGCACGGCCTGCGGCCGCCATTCGGTCGCATCTCTGCTGTCGATGCGAGAGGGCTTCCCCCAAAAACTCCCCCTTCACCAGCCTGCTTTTCCTGCCTGTGTCCCCAAACGGGGCTCAGGCTTTTTTTTGCTGCGGCCATCCTCGCACAGAGGAGCGATCTCAGAGAGCCCGTCCGCTGCGGCCCTGTCCCGATACGGCAGGCTGTCGTGCCTGCGGCACGCTCTGCGTGCATGGATACGCCGCCTTCCCGTGGCCCGACCGGCCACAGCCATTGCATCCTCTACAGGCCCCGGCTACCATGCTCTCCCGACTCCCGGTCCGCCCGCGGCAACGCACGACGACAGCCCCGCTGCCCGAAGACGGGACCGCCATACGCAACCGGATAAACGTATTGGGGAGGGGGGAGCTGACCGGATGGTGGCCGCAAGACCGTGGCCGTCAGGAACGGCGATGCTCCGGGAAAAGGAACGAAATGCTTCAAAAAGGTCCTTCTCCCCCCTGCCCTCCCGCAAGGAAGCGCCATGAATTTTTTTGAAAGTCCCTTCAAGGGCGTCCCTCTGGACCAGCAGATCCGCAACCCCAACATCCGTGCGGGCCGCTACAGCTATTACTCCGGCTATTACCACGGCCACAGCTTCGACGACTGCGCCCGCTATCTGAGCCCGGAACGCGATGACGTGGACAAGCTCATCATCGGTTCCTTCTGTTCCATCGGCAGCGGCGCCAGCTTCATCATGGCGGGCAATCAGGGTCATCGCATGGACTGGATCGCCACCTTCCCCTTTTTCTACATGCCGGAAGAGGCGGGCTTCCAGGGGGCCGAGGACGGCTTCGTCCGCGCCGGGGACACCGTGGTGGGCAACGACGTCTGGATCGGTACGGAAGCCATGATCATGCCCGGCGTACGCATCGGAGACGGCGCTGTCATCGCCGCACGCGCCGTAGTGACCACGGACGTGGAACCCTATGCCGTGGTGGCCGGCATGCCCGCCCGTCAGCTGCGCCGACGTTTCAGCCCGGAACGGATCGCCATGCTGCTGGAGATGCGCTGGTGGGACTGGCCGCTGGAGCGTATCAACGCGGCCATGCCCCTGCTCTGCTCCGGCCAGGTGGAACGGCTCCACGAGTTCTGGCGCAGCGGCCGGGATGCCGTGCAGGACTAAGACTGCCGCCTGCCGCTCTTGCAGGATGCCTGCCCGGACAAACAGGCCTCTCCCTGTCCGGGCAGACGCCGCAGGCCCTGGCTTCCGGCCGGAGAACGCATATGCGACGGAAAGCCCCCTGCAGCCCTGCGCCGTGACGACATTTTTGTGACGTCATCGCTATCCCGGCTTTTTTGCTGGACTTCTATTCCTATCTATGCCATAGGAAACGGGCCGTCGAGCTGACGGCCATGTCACACAAGGAGTTCCCATGTCATCTGACAGTCCCATCCCTCCCAGTATCCAGGTATCTGTCCCGTCACGCTGATCGCCTGCCTTGCGTCCACCTTCCCGCAGGCGGCACCAGCCCTGCGAGGAGGTCTCCATGTCCCGTTCCCGCCTTTTTCCGCCGTCTGTCTCCCAGTACGGCTCCGTCCGTGACCGGATCATCTTCCGGACACGTCGTCATGTCCTGCATCCTTCCCGCTCGTCCATCCCCGTCATGGGCCGGACGTCCGTGATGCGCGCTGCCTGCTGACAGGCCGTCACGTCCCCTTTGCCGTATCCTGCCGGGCCCTGCCCTGCGGGATGGCCTTCCGTCATCGTTCATCTTTGCCTGCGGCGTCAGGCCTGCAGCTAACCAGCCTGCGGCACGGCCCGCACACGTCCCGTACCGGTACGCAACGGCACGACCTGCCGTCATGCCGCGCGTCTGCCCTGACGTCCGCAGGAAGGCTTTCATCAAGAACACCCCCAACCAAAGGAGCCGACATATGGACAGTCACCCTGCCCCCCTCCCGTCGTCCGTGGTCGCGCCTGCTTTCGCACGCGCCTGCCCCCAGCATTCCAACCTTGGGGAGGTCTGTCATGATTCTCAAAAAACCACAGCAGGCCCGCCGGGTCGCCTCTGGCGTCACCGTCCATGACCTGAACCTGATCCCTTCCGTCCCCCGGACGCATAACGGTTTTCTCCTCTTCCGTGCCCGGCCGCATGACCCCGGATCGCAGGCGGCCTTCGGGCGGCCCCTGCCGTCCTCCTGCTGCCGTCCCCATCCCGCACGCTGAAGAAAAAAAGGAGAAAGACCATGATCCGTGAAGATCTGCTGCGCACCGTGCGCGACCTGTCCGCCCGCCACGACACCAAAGCTTTTGCCGAACTGGTGGAGAGCGTCCACCCCTCCGACATGGCCGAGGCCCTGGAGACCCTGAAGAGCCGTGACGTGGCCCGCCTGCTGCCCTGCCTGAAGGCCGGGGCGCTGGCCGAAGTATTCGTGTATTTTTCCGAAGAACGCCAGAGCCGCCTGTTGCAGGAACTGCCCCGCGAGACCGTGGTGGCCCTGTTCGAAGGCATGGCCGCCGACGAACGCGTGGACCTGTTCCACGATCTGGACGAAGCCGCCCGCCAGCGCCTGCTGCCCGCCCTGGCCCACGGCGAACGTGAAGACATCCTGCGTCTGGCCGCCTATGCCGAAGGCAGCGTGGGTTCGGTGACCACCTCGGATTATGTGGCCGTGCTGCCGGACATGAGCGTGGCCCAGGCCCTGGCCCATGTGCGGGCCACCGCCGCCGACAAGGAGACCATCTACGTCATCTATGTGCAGGACAAGGAAGGGCATCTGTGCGGTACCCTTTCCCTGCGCGAGCTGCTGCTGGCCGATGACTCCCTGACCATCAGGAACATCATGCGCCGCGATCCCGTGTTCGCGCGGGCCCAGTGGCCCCGGAGCAAGGCCTCCGAGCTCATCGGCCGCTATGACCTGCTGGCCCTGCCCGTCATCAACGGCGGGGAAAAGATGGTCGGCATCGTCACCGTGGACGACGCCATGGACATCGAAAAGCAGGAAGACGCCACCCAGCTGGCCCGCTTTGGCGGTACGGTGACCACCGACGGCACCGACCTGGACATCCTGGAATCCCCCTTCCGCAAGATGTTCAGCGTGCGCGTGTTCTGGCTGGTGCTGCTGACCCTGTTCGGCGTCGTCACCAGCACCTTCGTGGCCGCGCAGGAAGAGATCCTGTCACAGGTCATCGTGCTGGCGGCCTTCATCGCGCCCATCGTGGACATGGGCGGCAATGCGGGCAGCCAGTCGGCCACCCTCGTCATCCGGGCCATGGCGCTGGGCGACGTGAGCCTGCGCTGGCAGGACGTCTGGCGCGTCGTCCGGCGCGAACTGCCCGTAGCCGCCGCCCTGGGCCTGGTGGTGGCCGCCATGGAGACCGTGCTGGCCTGGTTCTCCAAGGGCATCGACCTGGACGTGCTGCTGGTGGTGGGCCTGAGCATGCTGGTCTGCACCGTGCTGGGCGGCATCATCGGGGTGCTCCTGCCCTTCGTGGCCCGGCGCATCGGCACGGACCCCGCCACCCTGTCCTCGCCCCTCATCACCTCCATCATGGATCTGGTGGGCGTGTTCATCTACTTTGCCTTTGCCTACGCCTTCCTGGGCGATCTGCTGCAGCAGGCGGGCTAAGAAGGATCCGGTGACGCCCAACGGGGGAGGCCTCGGCTGTGCCCTGGTGAGGTCCCCCGGCGTTGGCGCAGATGCCGCAAAAGACCCCGTATCCCTCCAGATACCCTTGCGGACTGCCCGGCGACGGCCCTGAGGCAAGGGCCCTCCCTGGCCCCCCCGGCGCGTTGTACCCGGCCATGCATGGTCGTCACCAAGGCCACAAAAAAAGCCCCCTCATGGAGGGGGCTTTTTTACGGCTCGTCATCAGGAGGCCCCGGGGCCTCCCGCAAAAACTAGTCCTGACGGAACAGGGGCGTGGACATGTAACGTTCGCCGGTATCGCAGGCGAAGGTCACGATGTTCTTGCCCTGCATCTCGGGACGGGCGGCCACGCTGAGGGCGGCCAGCACGTTGGCGCCGGTGGAGATGCCCGCGCACACGCCCTGCAGGCGCATCAGGCGGCGTGCCGTAGCCATGGCCTCCGCCGTGGGCACCTGGATGATCTCGTCCAGCAGGCTGCGGTCCAGGATGGAGGGCACGAAATTGGCCCCGATGCCCTGGATGCCGTGCTGTCCGGCCTGTCCGCCGGAAAGGACGGGGGATTCCGCCGGTTCCACGGCCATGACCTTGAAGCCGGGGATGTTCTCCTTGAGGAAGCGGCCCGTGCCCGTGATGGACGAACCGGAACCCACACCGGCCACCAGCACGTCCATATGGCCCACGCTGTCGGCAAGGATCTCGGGGCCGGTGGTGAGGTAATGGGCCTCCACGGCCAGCGGGTTGGAGAACTGCCCGAACAGCAGGCCGTTGCGCTCTTCCGCCAGTTTTTCCGCGACCTTGATGGCCCCCTTCATGCCTTCGGCGGCCGGGGTCAGCACCAGTTCCGCGCCCAAGGCATGCAGCAGGTTGCGGCGCTCCACGCTCATGGAATCGGGCATGGTCAGCACGCAGTGCAGGCCCCGCACGGCAGCCACCAGGGCGATGCCGATGCCCAGGTTGCCGCTGGTGGCCTCCACGATGGTGCCGCCGGCTTCGATGTCGCCCCACTCCATGGTCTTGTCGATCACATGGAAGGCCACGCGATCCTTGATGGATCCCCCGGGATTGCGGTTTTCGAGCTTGAGCCAGACCGTACCGGGCAGATCTGCGCCGAGAGCGTTCAGACGCAGCAAAGGTGTTCTGCCGATGCTTTGCAGAATATTGGTGAGCATGCTGTATCCTTGCTAAAAGTCAGGGAATAAAAAGAAGAACATCAATATATGCCAGCCGGGCATGTTTTGCAAATCGGCGCCGGGCCTGACAAGGGACGCAGCTTGACAGCTTTCATGATGCCCCGTACCGTTTTTTATAACAGGTACCGTCCATCCCTAGCTCCAAAGGAGGATGCATCATGAAGCTGTTCCGTATGTTCTTTGTATCGCTGGTCCTGAGCCTGATCTTTGCCGGTGCGGCCCTGGCCAAGGCTGATATGACCGAACTGTATGCAGAGGCCCTCATGACCGGTGATGTGGAGTCCCTGGACAAGCTCCTGGCCCCCAATTACTGGCATGTCAGCGCCAACGGGCATATCCAGGACAAGGAACACTTCCTGGCGAGCCTCAAGGAAAGGAAGCTGGTCATCGACCGTATCCGCCTCAGCAACATGCGCAGCACCGTCATGGGTGACGTGACCCTGGTCACGGCCAACGGCGAGCTCAAGGGCTCGGCCACGCCCCCCCTGCCCCAGGGCCTGATGCGCTATACCATGGTCCTGAACAAGGTCGGCAAGGAGACCAAGATCGTCCTCTTCCAGGCCACGCCCGTGGTCCCCTCGCAGGATTGCCGTGACGGCAACTGCGCCATCCGCTGATCCCCTCCCGGATTCGACATTTCAAGGCTGCCCGCGGGCAGCCTTTTTTTGTGGCCCGGGCAGCGCTACCGTCCCTGCCCAGGCGCCTTCCCTTTTCCGGGCCTCCCCGACCTTTCCCGGCCGGACAAGGCCGGGGGCACGGGCACGCCCTCTTCCCTGACAACAGGACATCTGGCGTCGCAGCGAACATGAAAAAAGGGCCGCCTCCCTGCGGAGACGGCCCTCGGATATCGCGTAGCGACAGGACTTACTTCTTGACGGCCATGATCACGTTGGTGGCCTTGACGATGGCGGTCACCTTGCTGCCTTCGGCCAGGCCCAGCTTGCTGATGCTGCCCATGGTGATGATGGAGGTCATTTCGCCGTCAGCACCCAGGTCCACCACCACTTCGCCGTTGACGGCGCCGGGGGTCACGCTCTTCACGGTACCGCAGAACTGGTTGCGGGTGGAGAGGATGTACTGGTCGGCATCGTTCATCAGGATGACCATGCTGGCCTTGACCAGGGCGCAGGCTTCCTTGCCTTCGACCAGGCCCAGACGTTCGGTGCTGGCCTTGGTGATGGAGGCCACCAGTTTGGTGCCGGAAGGCATGGTCAGTTCGATCTCGTCATTGACGGCGCCGGGACGCACGGAGCTGATGGTGCCCCAGAAAGTATTGCGAGCGCTGGTTTCCATATTTTTTCTCCTTATGTCGGTGGGAGGTTGAGTACTTATGCAAGGGGGATATACGCACAAGGAAAGGGGCTGTAAAGGGTACGAAAACGTCCCCGGATGAAAATTCACGCTTTTTGACAGACAATTTTCAGGAAAATTTACCAGTTAAGAAAAAATAAATTATTTCATCATGTTTAAAAAAGATAATCACGATTGATTGTCACAAAATAGTGATTTTTAAGTCATTAAATCGTGACATATCACATCTTGCCCAGCGGAATCACGGCATTTCTTCCCCGTGCCCGGCAGGGGGGACGGACACCTCTCCCGGACAGGCGTTTTTGCCTCCGTCGTACCGGGACGCTCCCCGGCCAGGGCACAAAAAAAAGAAGGGGCCCGAAGACCCCTTCCTTCAAACGCAGCAAAGATGCCGGCCTACAGTTCGGGCGGCAGTTCCTTGAGCTGGGCCATGGTGAACACCGGGCCGTCCACGCAGACATAGTGGCTGCCGATGTTGCAGCGGCCACAGATGCCGATACCGCACTTCATGCGCTTTTCCAGCGTGGTCACGATGTTCTCGGGCTGGAAACCCAGTTTTTCCAGGGCCTGCAGGGTGAACTTGATCATGATCGGCGGGCCGCAGAGCACGGCCACGCAGTTGTCCGGGCTGGGGTTCAGCTCGGTCAGCACGTTGGGGATCAGACCCACCTTGTGCGGCCAGCCTTCGTAGGGATTGTCGATGCAGAGCGTGCAATCCAGGTCGGGGTTGGCCAGCCAGCCCTCCAGCTCGTAGCTGAAGGCCATGTCGCGCGGCGAACGGGCGCCGTACAGCAGGCTCACCTTGCCGTAGTCGGCCTTGTGTTCCAGCACGTGCAGCATGATGGTACGGATGGGGGCCATGCCGATACCGCCGCCCACGAAGAAGATGTTCTTCCCCTTCCAGTCATTGTAAGGGAAGAAGTTGCCCAGGGGGGCGCGCACGCCCACCTTGTCGCCGGGGCTCAGGCGATGGATGGCGGAGGTCACTTCACCGGCCTGCATGACGGAGAACTGCAGGTACTCCTTCTGCGAAGGCGGGGTGTTGATGACGAAGGTGGATTCACCGGCGCCGAACACCGAGAGCTGGCCCACCTGGCCGGGCTCATAGGTGAAGTTGGCCATCTGCTCGGGATCGTCCAGGACCACGCGCAGGGTCTTGATGTTGCCGGTCTCCTGGATGGTCTCCACCACCGTGGCCAGCATGGGCTTGTAGGGGTTGCCCGCCTGCTGGGGACGGGGCGTGATCTCGCGCAGCATGCCGCCGTCGGCACGGGGCTTGAGGACGGCAGGCTTGGCGGCCGGTTTGGCTTCCGCCGCGGGGGCGGGAGCTTCGGCGGGCTTTTCTTCAGCCTTGGGGGCTTCTTCCGCGGGAGCTTCGGCGGGCTTGGCAGCGGCCTTGCTCTTGCGGGTACGGGCGGGTTTTTCTTCAGCCACGGCGGGAGCCTGGGCGGGTTCGGCCACGGCGGGGGCTTCGGCCTTCACGGCTTCGGCCGGCACCGGGCTTTCCTTGACCACGGGCGCATGGCTTTCCTTCAGCACGGGGCTGTCCGTGCCGCGCACGGCCACTTCCGCGGCTTCTGCCGGGGCAGCCGCAGCGGCAGCCTTCTTGGTCTTGGCTGCGGGCTTGGCGGCAGGCTTGGCGGCAGCCTTCGTGCTTTTGCTCCGGGTGGTAGTTTTCTTGGTAGCCATGAACGAACTCCTACTTGTTGATGGCGTCGAGCACGATGGCGCGGATATCCAGATGCACGGGGCAGTTGCTCACGCAGCGGCCGCAGCCGTTGCAGGAGAAGGCGCCCCAGTTCTCGGGATAGGTGGCAAACTTGTGCGACACGCGGTTGCGCATGCGCAGGGCCTTGGCCGTACGGGGATTGTGCCCGCTGGCTTCACGCGTGAACAGGGGCGACATGCAGTTGTCCCAGGTACGCAGACGGCGGCCCTCACGGCCGTTGAGGCCGTCGCCTTCGTCGGTGATGTTGAAGCAGTAGCAGGTGGGGCAGAAGTAGGTACAGGCCCCGCAGGACAGACAACGGTCGGTCTCCTGCTGCCAGAACTCCACATCCTCGAAGCGGGCGGCCACCTTGGCCGGAGCTTCGGCCAGGCTGGGCGCCTTTTCCAGGCTGGCCCAGGCGGCCTTGCGGGCGGCCTCGGCATCGGCAAAGCGGTCGGCGCCGTCGGCCAGGCTGCTGCCTTCCAGCAGGGCCGCGCCCTTGTCGGTCATGGCCTGCAGCACATAGCCGCCTTCCACTTCGGTCATCAGCACGTCGGAACCTTCCGGCGAGGTGGGACCGCCGCCCACCCAGTGGCAGAAGCAGGTGCTGCAACCGCTGGGGCAGGTCAGGGTGATGACGGTGAGCTGGTCACGACGGGCCTTGTAGTACGGGTCCGCGAAGGGGCCGTGCAGGTAGGGCCGGTCCAGGGTCACGTAGCCGCGGGCGTCACAGGGACGGCTGCCGAAGACCACGGTGGGCTCGGCCTGCGGCGTATCGTCCAAGGTCATGGTGCATTTGCCCGGATCATTGGGATCCTTGGTCTTGCTGTAGCGCACCAGCACTTCGCACTGGGGCAGCACGGCTTCCTTGGCGGGCACGGTGGCCTTGGCCAGGGTGAAGGGCTTGCCTTCCTTCCAGGGCTCGAACACGACCGCGGTCTTGTTGCCCGGCTTCTCTACCGGGGCCAGCACGCGGGCGCTCTTGGAGAGGTGAGCCAGAAAGGCGGGCAGGCCGTCAGCGGTGACGAAACGGGTTATGCTCATTTCCACTCCCTCTCATGGATGTTCTTTTCTTCCAGCTCATAGCCCAGCAGCGGCGGCACGGCCTCGGGGTCCATACCGGCCTTGTAGCCGTCGAAGAGCTGGCTCACGGCACGACCGATCTGCTGGCGCAGGGCCAGGATCGGGATGCCCACGGGGCAGGCCCGCTGGCATTCGCCGCAACCGGTGCAGCGGCCGGCCAGGTGCAGGGCGTGGATGGTCTGGAAGTACAGTTTTTCGCGCACGCTGTCTTCCTGGGTCATCCAGTGGGGATCACGGCTCTCGGCCACGCAGTAGTCGCGGCACACGCACATGGGGCAGGCGTTGCGGCAGGCGTAGCAGCGCAGGCAGCGTTCCATCTGGCCGCGCCAGAAGGCCATGCGTTCGGGCAGGGTCATGGAGTCCAGCAGGGCCAGCTCGGGCGGCGTGCCGGGGGTGCCTTCCACCGTGGTGGGCGCACCGGCCAGAGTATCGGCCAGCTGGGCCGTAGGCATGGTGCAGCCGTAGCATTTGCCCTGGGCGCATTCGGTCATGCAGAAGCGGTGTTCCTTGCCGTCGGCGGTGACGGTCACGCCGGCCTCGTCATAGACCACGCTGTCGATCTTGTTGTAGCGGCCCAGTTCCTTGTCCACGCGGGCCATGTCCAGGGTGCCTTCGCAGGGCATGGCGAAGATGGTCACGTCGTCGCGGTTGATGAGGTTTTCCTGCAACAGTTCCACCACGGAGCGGGAGTCGCAGCCCTTGACCACGATGCCCACCTTCTTGCCCTTGAAGCTGGGCAGGTAGGTGGCGGGGTTGTTGACGTTGAAGGGGCCCCAGACCAGCTTGTCCACGTCTTCGGGCGTGCGCATGAACAGCGGCACAGTATGCACGGCGTCGTAGCCCTGCTGCCAGCCGATGACGCAGTCCAGTTCGGGCAGCTTGGCCTTGATGGCGGCCTTGAGCTCGTCCAGTTTGGCGTTCTGGCCGGTGCCCAGCGGACGCAGGGACGTGAGGGCCATGTCCACCACCTTGAGCAGCGGCTCGGGATCCTCGAAGCGGGGCGCGGGGCCCAGCTTGTGGATGCGGTCGGTGAAGGTGGTCACCACATGCTGCCAGCGCTGGCCTTCGGAAGCCGAGACCCAGGTGTACTCGAAGCGGCGCTCGTCGATGCCCAGCACGGGCAGGAACTGCTTGAGCACTTCCAGACGGCGGCGGGCATAGTAGTTGCCGGCGGAATAGTGGCAGTCACGCGGGTGGCAGCCCGACACCAGCACACCGTCCGCACCGTTGAGCAGGGCGCGCACGATGAACAGCGGGTCGATGCGGCCCGAACAGGGGACACGGATGATACGCAGGTCGGTGGGCTGGGTGGCACGGGCGACCCCGGCGGTGTCGGCACCGCCGTAGGAACACCAGTTGCAAAGAAAGCCTACGATCCGCAGTTCTTTGCCATTCAGCACTGGCATAAGGCATTCACCTCCGCAAGGATCTGATTGTCAGTAGCGTGCGAAAGCTGGATGGCCCCCTGCGGACAGGTGGAGGTACACACACCGCAACCCTGACATACGGTTTCGATAACCTGCGCCTTCTTCTCGCCGCGGAATTCCACTTCCGTGATGGCGCCGAAGGGGCAGCAACGGATGCACTTGCCGCAGGCCACACAGCGCTTGTTGTCCACCTGCGCGATCTGCGGGTCATTTTCAAGTTTGTCGCGGGCAAAGAGCGCCAGCACCTTGGCCGCGGCGGCCGAGCCCTGGGACACCGACGAGGGGATGTCCTTGGTGCCCTGGCAGACACCGGCCAGGAACACGCCGGCGGTGTTGGTCTCCACGGGCTTCAGCTTGGGATGGCTCTCCATGAAGAAGCCGTAGCTGTCGTAGGAGATGCGCAGCTTCTCGGCCAGCTGCGGGGAGCCCTTGCTGGCTTCGATGCCCACGGCCAGGACCACCAGGTCGGCGCGGATCTCCACGGGCTGGCCCAGCAGGGTGTCCACGCCCTTGACGATGTACTGGCCATTGCCGTCGGGGTAGATCTTGGACACGCGGCCGCGGATGTATTCCGTGCCGTATTCCTCGATGGCCCGGCGGGTGAACTCGTCATAGAGCTTGGATGGGGCACGGATGTCCATGTAGAAGACGTAGGACTGCGAAGTGGGGATGTGGTCCTTGGTCAGCACGGCCTGCTTGGCGGTGTACATGCAGCAGAAGCCCGAACAGTAGGGACGGCCGATGGACTTGTCGCGCGAGCCCACGCACTGGATGAAGACCACGCTCTGGGGCTCCTTGCCGTCGGAAGGACGCTTGATGTGGCCTTCGGTGGGGCCGGAGGCGGACAGCAGGCGTTCGTACTGCAGGGAGGTGATGACGTCGGGGTACTTGCCGCCGCCGTACTGCTCGTAGATGGTCCAGTCCATGAGGTCGTAACCGGTGGCGGCCACGATGCAGCCCACGTCCTCGGTGATGACCTCGTCCTGCATGTCGTACTTGATGGCGCCGGTGGGGCAGACCTTGGCGCACACGCCGCACTTGCCCTTGGTCATCTGACGACAATATTCGGGATTGATGACCGCCTTCTTGGGGATGGCCTGCGGGAAGGCGATGTTGATGGCCGTGGTGGGACCGGTGAATTCGTTGAAGGCGTCAGGCGTCTTCTTGCTGGGGCATTTTTCCGTGCAGGCGCCGCAGCCGGTGCACAGGCTCCAGTCCACATAGGTGGCGCGCTTGCGGATCTTGACGGTGAAGTTGCCCACGTAGCCGGAGATGTCTTCCACTTCCGACATGGCGTACAGGGTGATGTTGGGATGCTGGGCCACGTCCACCATCTTGGGGCCCAGGATACAGGCCGAGCAGTCCACGGTGGGGAAGGTCTTGTCCAGCTTGGCCATCTTGCCGCCGATGGTGGGCTGGCGTTCCACCAGCACCACGGGCACGCCGCCGTCGGCGCAGTCCAGGGCGGCCTGGATGCCGGCCACACCGCCGCCGATGATCAGCACGCGCTTGTTGATGTCGAAGGACTTGGAGAACAGCGGCTTGTTGTTGCGCAGCTTGGCAACGGCCATCTCCACCAGTTCGGCGGCCTTGTTGGTGTTGGCCACCTTGTCCTTGCCGATCCAGGAGACGTGCTCGCGGATGTTGGCCATTTCGAACATGTAGCGGTTCAGGCCGGCGCGTTCCACGGTGCGGCGGAACGTGGGCTCGTGCATGCGCGGGCTGCAGGAGGCCACCACCACGCCGTCCAGCTTGTGCTCGTGGATGGCCGCCTCGATGGCGGCCTGGCCGGGCTCGGCGCAGGAGTACATGAGGTCCACGGCGTAGACCACATCGGGATAGGCTCGGGCCGTCTCGGCGACCTTGGCGCAATCAACGGTGCCGCCGATATTGCTGCCGCAGTGACAGATGAAAACGCCTATTCTCATGCTTTATCTCCTTCGGGGGCCTGGACCTTCTGGGCGTCTTCGCGCTGGGTGTCGAGGATGCGCTCCACCAGGGCGTTGGCGCTGACCACCAGCTTGTCGAGGCCCAGTTCGCTGGGCAGCATGCCGAAGGCAAGGCCCATCATCTGGGTGTAGTAGAGCACCGGCATATTGAAATAGCGGTCCACGCCCTTCATGGCCTGTTTCTGGCGCAGGTCCAGGTTCATCTGGCACAGGGGGCAGGCCACCACGATGGCGTCGGCGCCCATGTTGGTGGCCACTTCGAGGATGCGGCCCGACAGCTGCGCCGTCATGGGACGTTCCGGGATGCCGAAGGAGGCGCCACAGCACTCGGTCTTGAGCGGGAAGTCCAGCATCTCGGCGCCGCAGGCGCCCAGCAGCTCTTCCATGAGGGTGGGGTTCTCGGGATCCCCGAACTGCATGAGTTCCGCCGGACGGCTCATGAGACAGCCGTAGTAGGCCACCAGCTTGAGGCCGCGCAGGCTGCGCTTCACACGGCTGGCGATGGCCTTGGCGTCGTACATCTGGGCGATGCCCTGCATGACGGAGGTCACGGGCGGGAAGCTCTCGGCCGCGGGGTTGTCCAGCAGCTCGTTGACGCGGGCGCGGAACTCCGGCTTTTCCATGCGTTTGGCCGCATGGCGCAGGTTGGAGAGGCAGCTCGGACAGGGCGTCACCACCATGTCGGCCTGGGTGCGGGCGGCGATGTCCAGGTTGCGCACGCACAGGGCCGCGGAAAGTTCGGTATCCACCGCATGGGCGGGCGTGGAACCACAGCAGTTCCAGTCGGGCAGCTCTTCCAGACGCATGCCCAGGGCGCCGCACACGGCCTGGGTGGACATTTCGTAATCGGCCGAGGAGCCCTTGGCCGAACAGCCGGGATAGTAGGCAAGTCTCATGGGCGCACCCCCTCACGCTTGGCGCGTTCCTTGTAGCGGGTCATGATGCGGCCCACAGCCTCGGCGCCGCCGTTGGGAATGGAATGGGGCTTGAAGCCCAGCTTCTGTTTGGCCAGGGCCTGGGGAGCCAGGTCCACGTCCGTGAAGACGCGCAGGGAGCGCAACATGTACAGGACCATGGTGCCGATCTCGTAGGTCCGCCCGAACTTGCGCACGGTATCAAGGAAGGAGAACCAGAATTTTTCCACCTTGGGCACGGCCACGCGGCCTTCCTTGCGGGCCATGTGACGCAGGGTCTCCATGACCTCGGCCACATCGATGTTGTTGGGGCAGCGGAGGCTGCAGGTGGAACAGGACAGACACATCCAGATGGAGCGGGAGTTCAGCACCTGGTCTTTCAGACCCAGTTGCACGCCACGCATGATCTGGTTGGCCTGCAGGTCATAGACGAAGCCCGCAGGACAGCCAGCCGAGCAGTTGCCGCACTGGTAGCAGGTGGAGACGTTTTGCCCGCTCTGCGCTTCCACCGCGGCGGTGAAGTCGCGGTCACGCTTTCGGGTCAGATCAATGGCGTCGTTCATGGAAACTCTCAAGGTTAGAGTCTGAAGGACAAAGACATACCAATTTGCAGCAGACTAGCGCGTCTGCATGAAAAAATCCAGCCAAAGCACACATGTTTTTTACGTTCCGCACAGTTCGCAAGGTCTTGGCTGGCGGGCATTTCCCGCCACGTCAGGCATCCTTGCGTTCCAGCAACGAACAGGCGGCGCGCAGGCCCAGCAGATAGCTGTCCACACCAAAGCCCGCGATGCTGCCCGCGCTGACCGTGGACAGCACCGAATGGTGACGGAACTCCTCCCGGGCATGGACGTTGGACATGTGCACCTCCACCACCGGGATGGACAGTATGCCCAGGGCATCCATGATGGCGTAGCTGTAATGGGTCCAGGCCCCGGCATTGATGACGATGGCGTCCGTGCCGTCCGTGAGGGCCGCGTGGATGCGTTCCACCATCACGCCCTCGTGATTGGTCTGGAAGGTCTCCAGCGCCACGCCCAGTTCACCGGCCAGCCCCTGCAGGGCCGCGTCGATGTCGGCCAGGGTGGCATGGCCGTAATGACGGGGGTCGCGTTTGCCGAACATGTCGAGATTGACGCCGTGGAGGACGAGGATCTTGTGCATGGTATCCCTCCTGACTCAGGCGCGCGCGGCGCCCAGCTGATGTTCCAGGGCCAGACGGGCGGCCTGCGGCATGTCCTGCCCGGTCCAGAGGCGGAACTGGGCCTCGCCCTGACGGAAAAACATCTCCAGGCCGCTGATGGTGGCCCAGCCGCGGGCCTGCGCCTCACGCAGGAACAGGGTGCGCAGCGGGTTGTAGACGATGTCGTAGGCCACGGGCACACCGCCGTCCGCCGGGGCCGGGGCCCGGTCGAAATCATAGGGGCTCTGGTCCTCGGCCTTGCCGTGCATGCCCAGGGGCGTGGTGTTGACCAGCAGCGAGGCCGCCACGTCATGACGCTCGGCCCAGGGCACGGCCGTGACGCCGAAGCGCTCCACCAGCGGCGCATGGGAACGGTCGGAAGGCGTGGTCACGAAGATGCGGCGGCAGCCGTGCAGCCACAGGCCGCAGACCACGGCGCGGGCGGCCCCTCCGGCGCCCAGCACCAGCACCGGGGTGGCCGGGTCGAGGCCGCGTTCCAGCAGGGGATGCATGAAGCCGGCCACGTCGGTGTTCTCGCCGCAGAGCCGGTCGTCCCGCCAGTACAGGGTGTTGGCGGCGCCCATGAGCTCCACGCGCTCGCTGCGGTGATCCAGCAGGGGCAGGATCTCCACCTTGTGCGGCAGGGTGACGGAGCAGCCGCGGATGCCCAAAAGGCGCATGCTGTCCACGAATCGCGGCAGTTTTTCCGGGGGCAGCTCCCAGAGCATGTAGGCCGCGGGGATGCCCAGGGCCTGGAAGGCGGTGTTGTGCAGCAGCGGGCTCAGGCTCTGGGCCAGGGGCCAGCCGATGACGCCATAGAGGGAAGAGGGGATGAAAGCGGACATAAGGCAGTTTCCATGAAGGAGAGGGCACGGCCGGGCCGTGCGGGACGTTATTCTTCGGGCAGCCCGGCGGCCCGCCAGGAGCGGAAGCCGTCGGCAAGGTGCAGCACGTCGTCCCGGCCCCACTGCCGCAGCAGGCGCATGGCCTGCCCGGAGCGGTTGCCCGAACGGCAGTAGAGCAGGATGGGCACGTCCTCGCGCGCCAGGGCTTCCAGCTGCTGCCGGAAATCCGGGGCGAAGAAATCCAGGTTGCGGGCGCCGGGCAGATGCCCGTCCCGGAACTCTTCCGGGGTGCGGATGTCCAGCACCACCAGACCGGCCGGCGGCCGGGCCAGCACCTGCCGGGCCTCGTCCGGGCCGATGTCGCGGGCCCAAACGCCCGCGGCAGGCAGCAGGAGGCAGCACAGCAGGACAAAAAGGGAAAGGAGACGGGACACGATACCTCCGGAAGACGCAGGAGACAAAAAGGGCGGGAAGGCGCACGCCCTCCCGCCCACAAGGGACATTACTTGCCGGCCACCGCGGCGTAGGCGCGGGCGAAGCCTTCGGCGGCATTGCGGATGACGGTCTCGTCCACGCAGAAGGCCAGGCGGAAATAGCCGGGGCAGCCGAAACCGGAACCGGGCACGGCCAGCACGCGTTCTTCCACCAGACGGTTGACGAAGGCCACGTCGTCGCCGCCGGGGGCCTGCGGGAAGAAGTAGAAGGCACCGGCGGGCATCTGGAAGCTGTAGCCGGCATCGGTCAGCACCTCGGCCATGGCCTGACGACGGCGGGCGTAGATCTCCACGTCCACCTGGCTGCCCAGGGCGGCGGCCATGATGTGCTGGCCCACCACGGGCGGGTTGACGAAGCCGAGGATGCGGTTGGTCAGGGTCAGACCGGCCATGAGCTTGGCACGGTCGGCCAGCTTGGGCGAAACGGCCACATAGCCCACGCGTTCGCCGGGCAGGGACAGGTTCTTGGAGAAGGAGCTGATGACCACGGCATACTGGTACAGGGGCAGCACCGAGGGCACTTCCACGCCGTCGTAGGTCAGGAAGCGGTAGGGCTCGTCGGCGATGAGCCAGATGGGATGGCCGTACTGCTCGCTCTTGTTCTCCAGCAGGCGGCACAGGGAGGTGACGGCCTTGCGGCTGTAGACCACGCCCGTGGGGTTGTGGGGCGAGTTGATGAGCACCACGCGGGTCTTCTCGTCGATGGCTTCTTCCAGGGCGTCCAGGTCGGGCTCGAAGGTACCGGGCTTGCTCATGATGGCCTGGAGGCTGCCGCCGTGGTTGGCCACATAAAAGCCGTATTCCACGAAATACGGGGCAAAGGTCAGCATCTTCTCGCCGGGATTGATGACGGCGCGCAGGAAGGCATTGAGGCCGCCGGCGGCACCGCAGGTGAGCAGCACGTCATTGGCCTCCAGGGCCACGCCCTGCTCCTTGCTCAGATGGGCGGCCAGCTGTTCGCGCGCCCAGGGGAAACCGGCATTGGGCATGTAGCCGAAAGCGAAAGGTTCACCGGCATGTTCGGCAAAACGGCGCAGGCCCTCGCCCACGGCGGCGGGGGCGGGCAGGTCGGGATTGCCCAGGCTGAAGTCATAGACGTTCTCCGCACCGTAGCGGGCTTTCAACTGGCCGCCGGCCTCGAACATGCGGCGGATCCAGGAGGCATTTTCCAGATAGCCGGAAACGCTTTCTGCAAGAAGGGACATGGGTTTCTCCTGAGTTGTTGTCCACGCAATCCTGGCGGAGCGCACAGGGCTCGTCAGACTGCTGATCCTATTGTCATTCTGGTGACTATCCAGTATAGCTTGCGAAGGCTGGAAATAGCAAATACCCGGAGGCCCCCCATGCGCAAGCGTTTTTCTGGAAAAAACCTGTACCGTGCTCCGCTCCTGCTGGGCGCGACCCTGATGCTCTCGGCCTGCGGCCTGTGGCAGGACAGCAGCGAGCCCCCCGCCCAGCCGGAAACGCCCCCTGACATGCAGGTGGACGTGAAGCTGCGCGCCCTGCACCGCTGTTCGCGCATCTCGCCCGAGATGGTGGTCACCAACGTGCCCAAGGGCACGGACTACTTCGATGTCCGCCTGCTGGAGAACGAGCCGCAGGAACGTCTGCTGGGCGGCGGCAACTGGGAGAACGACGGCACCGGCATCATCCCCGAAGGCGCCCTGACGCGGGTCTACACCGGCCCCTGCCCGCCGGCGGGCCAGAGCCGCCAGTACACCTATGTGATCTCCGCCATGTCCCACAAGAGCAAGCAGCCCCTGAGCGTCCGGGTCTATCCCTTCGTCCAGGAATAGGCTGGCGAACTTCCGGGAGCCTCCCCTGCGGAGCGCTGCCGTGACGGGCATGGCCTGACCGCCGGCCCTTCGCCCCCTGCGTCCCGGGGCCTGCCCCTGCGAACATACGCCGCTGCGGCGACACCGCAGCGCATCCCTGAAAAAAACAGGACCGCCATTCCCGCAGCCCAAAGGCATACGGGGAGGCGGTCCTGTCGTTTTCCTTGCGGAAGAGATCCCGACTTCTTACTTGTTGCCCAGGGTCTCCTGGAGCACGTCGATCATGAAGGCATCGGGATTCTTGGCGCAGGCGGCCAGGAACTTGTCCAGGGTCTCCTGCTTGGCCAGGATGGACTTTTCCGTCACATTGTACTGGCGGTTGTAGGCATCCAGCCAGATGACGAAGCCGCTGCCGTTCTCGGGATGTTCGTTATAGGCGCGGCACTTGGTCACGTCGGCTTCCCATTCGCCGCTGATGGGGCGGGGCAGCTTTTTCTTGAGGGGCTCCCAGATCTCGGCCACCACGGCGGTGGGCTGCTCCTGGCACATGAGGTAGGCCTGGGGCACCAGCACGTTGATGGCCTGCGGATCAGCCACGGTATAGCCGATGTTGGAGCTCACGTAGCCGTCGATCTGCAGGGCCTGGAAGACGGGCGGATCCTGGCTGACGGCGCCCTGCGCCACGAATTCGGCGCAGATGTAGTTGGCGGGGTCGATCTTTTCGTCTTCCGCCTGGGCAGCCAGGGGCAGGGCCAGCAGCAGGCAGCAGCACAAAAGCCATTTTTTCATGTTTCCTCCTGAAAATCCGGCAGCCCCACGACAGGCGTGGGGCTGACAGTCCAGAATCGGTGAGGAACAGGCCGCGGCCTATTCGAAGCGGCTGGCGCCGGTGATGAGCACCATGTCGGTGGGCACGTTCTCGTGGAAGCCCACGCTCTTGGTCTTGACCTTGGCGATCTTGTCCACCACGTCCATGCCTTCCACGACCTTGCCGAACACGCAGTAGCCCCAGCCGCTGGGCACGGGAGCGCTGTAGTTCAGGAAATCGTTGTCCACCAGGTTGATGAAGAACTGGGCGGTGGCGCTGTGGGGATCCATGGTGCGGGCCATGGCGATGGTGCCGCGGTCATTGGAAAGACCGTTGTCGGCTTCGTTCTTGATGGGGGCGCGGGTGGCCTTCTCGTCCATGCGGGGGCCAAGGCCGCCGCCCTGGATCATGAAGCCGGGGATCACGCGATGGAAAATGGTGTTGGCATAAAAGCCGTCATCCACATATTGCAGGAAGTTGGCGACGGTGTCGGGAGCCTTGTCGGGGAAGAGCTCGATCAGGATGTCGCCCGAGGTCGTTTCCAGCAGCACGGTGGGATTGGACATGGTAACTCCTTGAGGGAAATTTGCGGCGGCCATGCAACACGGCGGCCATCCGTCTCTATACGACAAGCGGCCGGCAAAGACAATGCGCCCCTCTCCGCCCCGGCGGGGTGACAGGAAGGGCCCGCGCGGCTACACTGCGGCCATGAGATCCCGCCAGACCACCGGCCAGCATACGCTGCCGTCCCTTGTCCCCGTCACCGGTGCCGTGCCGCCGCCCGGCCACCGTCCGCCCGAAGACCATCTCCCCGAGCTGCAGCAGGCCCTGCTCGCCTGGTTCGACGCCAATGCCCGGCCCCTGCCCTGGCGGCGCCATTACACGCCCTACGAGGTCTGGATCTCGGAGATCATGCTTCAGCAGACCCAGATGGAGCGCGGCGTCAGCTACTTTTTGCGCTGGATGGAGCGCTTCCCCGATCTGCCCGCTCTGGCCGCCGCCTCCGAGGAGGAGGTGCTGCACGCCTGGGAGGGCCTGGGCTACTATTCCCGTGCCCGCAACCTGCTGGCCGCCGCCCGTCTGGTCATGCAGGAACACGGCGGCGTCTTCCCCTCCGATCCCGAAGCCATCCGCGCCCTGCCCGGCATCGGCCCCTACACCACCGCCGCCATCGCCAGCATCGCCTTCAACCTGCCCGTGGCCTGTATCGACGCCAATGTGGAGCGGGTCATCGCCCGCGTCTTCGATGTGGACAGTCCGGTCAAATCCGGCCCGGCCGCCGCGCGCATCGCGGAGCTGGCCCGCCGTATCCTGCCCGAAGGCGAGGCCCGCCGCCACAACCAGGCCATGATGGAGCTGGGCGCCCTGGTCTGCGGCAAGAAGCCCCGCTGCGGCCAGTGTCCCCTGGCCCGTTTCTGCACGGCCCTGCATCTGGGCATCGTGCATGAGCGTCCCGTACCGGGCAAAAAGGCGGAGATCACCCCCATCGAGGTGGTGACCGGCGTCCTTTCCAGCCACGACCGCGTCTTCGTCCAGAAGCGTCTGCCCCAGGGGGCCTGGGGCGGTCTGTGGGAATTCCCCGGCGGCCGCGTGGAGCCCGGCGAGACGCCGGAACAGGCCGTGGTGCGTGAAATCGCAGGAGGAACGCGCATCTCTATCCGGGTGCCCGCCCCGCTGCGCTTCCGATCCCGCGCCTGCTCCCAGCAGTCGCAGCACTCGGGGTACGGGCAGTTCATGCACTGGTCTATGCGCTCCTGCGGCTCATGCTGCAGTTCCTCACGGCAGGCGTGCATGTAGCGGCTCGTCTGCTCTGCGATGGAGAAGCCGAACTCCGCCGCTTGGCGTGCCGCGCGCAACGCGCGCACGGGGTCTTCCATGAAGTGCGGCGAGACGGCGCGGATGATGCCTTTCTCGACATCGCGCGCACCGTGATACGGGTCGATCAAGGTCTTTGCGGGCAGCTCGAGCGCCATGCTGTTCATCGTCGTGTCGCGGCGGTAGAGGTCTTCCTCCACCGTCACAGACGGGTCGTACGAGACGCGGAAGCCGCGGTAGCCCTGCCCCTCTTTCCGCTCCTTGCGCGCAAAGGCGACCTCCGAGAGGCAGCCGTCGATGGAGACGAGGTAGACGGGAAAGCCGTGCCCGACCTTCTGGGCATCCGGGAAGAGCTGCTGGAAGTCCACCTCCGCGATGCCGGAGACCATGTAGTCCTTGTCGTGCGGCCGCACGTGGCGCAGCGCGTCGCGCACCCAGCCGCCGACGATGAAGACGCGCGCGCCGTGTGCGCGCAGGACCTTGGCAAATGCCTCTTCCGTCATAGGTGTTCCCTCACTTCAGGATCTGCGCGCCGTGCGTGTCGAGGTCGAGCGTCAGGATGCGCGCCTCGACATCGTGCTTGCGGAATGCCTCGAGCATGGCCTTGCCGACGGCTTCTTCCGCATGGCGGCGCTCCAGCACGTAGGCGATGAGGCATGGGCCCGCTCCACTCAGGGTCTCCCCTGCGGCGCCCGCCCTGCGCGCGGCCTTGAAGACTTCGTACATGCCCGGGATGAGCTCCGCGCGGTACGGCTGATGCAGGGCATCGTCGAGGCCGAGGCGCAGATAGCGCTCATTGCCGCGCGTCAGGGCTGCAACGAGCATCGAGGCGCGGCCGATGTTGAAGATGGCGTCCTTCATCGGCACTTCCGTCGGCAAGACCTTGCGGGCCATGCGCGTCGAGAGCGGGAAGTTCGGCACGGCGACGACGAACTTCATGCGGAAGCGCGGCAGGAAGCTGAAACAGTCGACGCGGCCGTTCGTGACGGCATTGACCGTGAAGCCGCCGAAGATGGCCGGCGCCACGTTGTCAGGATGGCCCTCGATATCCGTCGCGAACTGCAGGATCTCGCGGCGATTGAACGGCATGCCGATCAGGGCATTTGCCGCCGTCAGGCCGGCGACGATGGCCGTCGCCGAGCTGCCGAGGCCGCGCGAGAGAGGCACGCGGTTTTCCATGTGGATGACGGCGCCGCGGTACTCCTTGTCCTTGCCGGCCTTGCCCAGGAGATACTGTGCCGAACGCCAGACGATATTGCGGTTGTCACACGGGATGTTCGTCGCCCCCTCGCCCGTCATCGTGATGGACAGGCCCGGCTCGCGTGTCAGGCGCAGCTCGAGGTCATTGTAGACCGTGCAGGCGAGCCCGAGGCAGTCGAAGCCTGGGCCGCAGTTGGCACTCGTACCGGGAACGCGGACGCGAACGCTTTTCTCTGTCATGCTCTTACCCCCGTTCCTCATTCTCGACGCGGATGACGTTGCGGACCTCATCGACGACTGGCAGCTTGCGCAGTGCCTTCAGCGCCTTCTCGATGCGCTTGTGCTCGACGAGATGCGTGATGGCGACGATTTCCGCATGGTCGACGACATTGCGGCGCGTCTGGATGACCGATTTGAGGCTGACGCCGGCATCACCGAAGGCCGTCGCGATGGCACCGAGGACGCCGGGCTTGTCGTCGACGAGCAGGCGCACGTAGTAGGAAGAGGAGGTCGCATCAAGCGGGCAGAGCTTCTTCTTCTCGTAGCAGGTGCAGCGCACATGGCCGAAGGTGCGGTTGATGATGTCGCGCGCGACGTCGATGATGTCGGAGACGACGGCCGAGGCCGTCGGCAGCGAGCCCGCACCCTGCCCGTAGAACATCGCCTCGCCGATGGCGTTGCCGCGCACGAAGATGGCGTTGAAGACGCCGTTGACCGAGGCCAGCGGATGCGTCTTCGGCAGGAAGACCGGGTGGACGCGCACGTCGACGCCGTTCTCATCCGAATCCTTGCCAACGGCCAGCAGCTTGATGACGTAGCCGAGGTCCTTCGCGTACTCGATGTCGTCCGGCGTGATCTTCGTGATGCCTTCGACCGAGACGTCTTCGAGCTGCACGCGCGTGTTGAAGGCGAGCGAAGCGAGGATGGCTGCCTTGCGCGCCGCATCGAGGCCGTCGACGTCCGCCGACGGGTTTGCCTCCGCATAGCCCTTGGCCTGTGCTTCCTTGAGGACGGTGTCGTAGTCGGCGCCGCACTCCGTCATCTTTGTCAGCATGTAGTTCGTCGTGCCGTTGACGATGCCGAGGATTTCCGTGATGCGGTTGGCCGTCAGGCACTGCTTGAGCGGCGTGATGATCGGGATGCCGCCACCGACGCTCGCCTCGAAGCGGAAGTCGACGTCCTTCTTCTCGGCCATCGCGAACATGTCCTTGCCGAACTGCGCGACGACGTCCTTGTTGGCCGTCACGACGCTCTTGCCGGCCTCCATCGCGCGCAGCATGTACTCGCGCGCCGGGTGGATGCCGCCCATGAGCTCCACGACGACATCGATCTCCGGGTCATCGAGGATGTCCTCGATCTTGTCCGTGAGCTTGACACACCCAAGCTGCGGGCGCGGCTTCTTCACGTCGCGCACGAGCACCGTCTTGATTTCAATCGGTGTGCCGACGCGTTCCGTAATCTGCGGCCGATTCATTTCGAGCACCCGAATGACGCCCGATCCGACCGTACCGGACCCGAGCAGACCAATCTTTATGACATTTCCCATCCGACACACCTTCTTTCCTTAGGACTGACCGAGAACTTCGAGGCGCTTGACGCCGTCGACCATGCGGAGCTTGTCGAGCAGGGCCTCGAGGTCGACTGAGAGGTTCGCCGTCTCGATGGAGACCGTGGCATTCGCGACGCCCTGCAGGGGGATGCCCTGATTGATCGTCATGACGCTGCCCGAATCGGCCGAGATCGTGTTGAGCACGCTCGAGAGCACGCCCTTCTTGTGCTCA
>ENA-UEYI01000705-UEYI01000705.1-human-gut-metagenome-genome-assembly--contig:-NODE-705-length-32228-cov-5.982489_pt1 | contig 32228 bp, 29 predicted proteins | sample MGYA00242900_ERZ507916 | MGnify/ENA primary metagenome ERZ507916 (study PRJEB26167, sample SAMN06115521) | human gut metagenome | host: Homo sapiens | place: China:Chongqing | collected 2015-09-02...
TGGCATCCACCCGCCCGGCGGGTGGATGTTTTTTTCTGTGTGTCCGCCTAAAGACAGAGGGAAAAATTGATAATTTCCGTCAGTTTGCCGGGGCGCAGAAATGCGTTGGAGCAATGGGCGGGCCTCTTGTGAAAATAGACCCTTGACAGGTGGAGAAACCCGTGATATCATATCGAAAGTTTAGAGATTTTTAGAAAAGGAGCGATGAACGTGACGTTGGTACTGAACAATGCGAAGGTATTCCGCAGCGGCGTTTTCTCCCGGAGCAGTGTTTCCATTTCTTTGGGCAATGGTGTTTCCCGAGGCGGTACTATTTCCACTATGGATGCTTCTTCTTTCGTGATTTTACCCGGTTTCGTTGATGTGCATGTGCATCTTCGGGAGCCGGGTTTTTCTTATAAGGAGACCATCCGTACCGGCTCTTTAGCGGCGGCCCACGGCGGCTATACCACCGTATGCGCCATGCCGAACCTGAATCCGGTGCCGGACAGCATGGAGACCTTGCAGCCGGAGCTGGACGCCATACAGAAGGACGCCGTGATCCGGGTCCTGCCCTATGGGGCGATTACGAAAGGCGAGCAGGGCGGGGAGCTGGCGGACTTGGACGCCATGGCCCCCTATGTGGTGGCCTTCTCCGATGACGGAAAAGGCGTTCAGGACCGCGACATGATGCGCCGCGCCATGATGGAGGCCAAGCGCCTGGGCAAGCTGATCGTGGCCCACTGCGAGGACAATTCCCTCCTGCGGGGCGGCTATATCCATGACGGCGCCTACGCCAAGGCCCACGGCCACCGGGGCATCTGCTCCGAGAGCGAGTGGCGGCCCATTCAGCGGGATCTGGAACTGGTGCGGGAGACGGGCTGCGGCTATCATGTCTGCCACATCTCAACTAAGGAGAGCGTGGACCTGATCCGCAAGGCCAAGGCCGAGGGTCTGGACGTCACCTGTGAGACCGGTCCTCACTACCTGCTGCTGGATGACTCCTGCTTGCAGGAGGACGGCCGTTTCAAAATGAATCCGCCTCTGCGCGATAAGAGAGACCGGGAGGCTCTGTTGGAAGGTCTGGCGGACGGCACCATCGACATGATCGCCACGGACCATGCCCCTCACAGTGCCGAGGAAAAAGGCCGCGGACTGGAAAAAAGCGCAATGGGCATTGTAGGACTGGAAACGGCGTTCCCGTTGTTGTATACTGAACTTGTGAAGCCCGGCGTCATCTCTATGGAACGGCTGATGGAACTGCTCCACGATGCTCCCTGCCGCCGCTTCAACATCCCGACAGACACCGGTTTTACTGTGTTCGACCTGAATGACACCTATCGGATCGACCCGGCAGACTTTCTCTCCATGGGCAAGGCAACGCCCTTTACAGGATGGGAGGTCCAAGGCCGCTGCCTGCTGACAGCAGCAGGCGAAACGGCTGTCTGGTATGATGCAGACCGTCTGCTGAAAGGAGAATGATTGTGAAGCAAACAACCTTGACGGTGACTGAAAACACAAGGCTGGCCGATGGGATCTACCGTCTGCGGCTGGCGGGGGACACCTCTGCCATCACCGCCCCCGGCCAGTTCGTGAATCTGAAGCTCTCTGGCTTTTTCCTCCGCCGTCCCATCTCCGTGTGCAACTGGTCCGATGGAGAATTGACGCTTATTTATAAAGTCTTGGGCCACGGCACCGAGGCCATGACGGGCATGGCTCCCGGCACGGAGTTGGATGTGCTGACGGGTCTTGGCAACGGCTATGATGTGTCCCGCAGTGGGGAACACCCCCTGCTGGTGGGCGGCGGCGTGGGCATCCCGCCGCTGTACGGCCTCGCCAAGCGGCTGACCGCACAGGGTAAGCGCGTCACCGCGGTGCTGGGTTTCAACCGGGAATCCGAGATCTTCCTGGCAGAGGAGTTCCGGGCGCTGGGGGCGGAGGTCGTCATCGCCACCGCCGACGGCAGCGCCGGCCTCCGCGGTCTGGTGACCGACGGCATGGCCGCCGTGTCCGACTACACCCATCTCTATACCTGCGGCCCGGAGCCGATGCTGAAGGCGGTGTACGCTGCCTGCAAGACCTCCGGCCAGTTCAGCTTTGAGGAGCGGATGGGCTGCGGCTTCGGGGCCTGCATGGGCTGCTCCTGCAAAACGAAATACGGCAATAAGCGGATCTGCAAGGACGGCCCCGTGCTGGAGAAGGAGGAGATCATATGGTGAACACAAAGGTTGACCTCTGCGGCATTGAGATGGACAACCCCATCATCCCCGCCAGCGGCACCTTCGGCTTTGGCTATGAGTTTGCGGAGTTGTACGACATCAATATGCTGGGCACCTTTTCTTTCAAGGGTACGACCCGGGAGCCCCGCTTCGGAAACCCCACCCCCCGCATCGCGGAGTACGCGGGCGGTCTGCTGAACGCTGTGGGCCTGCAAAACCCCGGCGTGGACGCGGTGATCGAAACGGAGCTGCCGAAGCTCAAGCAGGTATTTCACAAGCCGGTGATGGCGAATATCAGCGGCTTTTCCGTGGCGGAATACGCCGAGGTCTGCGAGAAGCTGGACGCCCAGGAGCAGGTGGGCTGGCTGGAGGTCAATATCTCCTGCCCCAACGTCCACGGCGGCGGCGCGGCCTTCGGCGCGGATCCCAAGTCCGCTGCCGAGGTGACGAAGGCGGTCCGGGCGGTGACGAAAAAGCCCATCATTTTGAAGCTGTCCCCCACGGCGGCCAACATCGCCGCCGTTGCCAAGGCCTGCGAGGATGAGGGCGCCGACGGCGTGAGCCTTATCAACACCCTGCCGGGAATGCGGATCGATCTGAAACGCCGCCGCCCGCTGCTGGCCAATACAACCGGCGGTATGTCCGGTCCGGGGATGTTCCCGCTGGCAGTGCGGATGGTGTATCAGGTCTACGAGGCAGTGTCCATCCCCATCGTGGGCATGGGCGGCGTTACCACGGCGGGGGACGTTATCGAGTTGATGCTGGCGGGCGCCGCCGCCGTCGGCGTGGGCGCGGCGAACCTTGTGGAGCCGTATGCCTGCAAGACCATTATCGAAAATCTGCCTGCCGTGATGGAACGGTACGGCATGGAAAATCTGACAGAGATCATAGGAGGAGCACATCATGGGTAAAGACGTTATCGTTGCGCTGGACTTTGACAGCAAGGAAAAGACACTGGCATTTCTGGACCGCTTCACAGAGGAAAAGCCCTTTGTGAAGATCGGCATGGAGCTGTTCTACGCCGAAGGCCCCTCCATCGTCCGGGAGATCCGGGCCCGGGGCCACAAGATCTTCCTGGATCTGAAGCTGCATGATATCCCCAACACCGTGAAAAAGGCTATGGCCGCTCTGTCCGCGCTGGATGTGGACCTGGTGAACGTCCATGCCGCCGGCACCGGCGCCATGATGTCCGCCGCTCTGGCGGGCCTGACCCGTCCGGATGGTACCCGCCCGCTGCTGATCGCTGTGACCCAGCTGACCTCCACGGATCAGGACATGCTGGAAAAAGAGCTGTGGATCGAAAAGCCCATTGCCGAAGTGGTGATGCACTATGCGGAGATCGCCTCCATCGTGGGACTGGACGGCGTGGTGTGCTCTCCCCTGGAGGCAGGCGCGGTCCACGAGCGCTGCGGCAAGAACTTCCTCACCGTGACCCCCGGCGTCCGCTTTGCTGACGGAGATGTGGGCGACCAGAAGCGGGTCACCACGCCGGCCAAGGCCAAGGAGCTTGGCTCCGACTACATCGTGGTGGGCCGTCCCATCACCCAGGCGGAGGACCCCGTGGCTGCCTACCGCCGCTGCGTGGCGGAGTTCGTGGGCTGAGCCGCGAAACGGAAACGATTGGATCAACAAAAAAATTGACATAAAGGAGAACAAACTATGGACAGCATCAATGTGCGCGTTGCCAAGCGTCTGCTGGAGATCAAGGCGGTCTTTCTCCGCCCTCAGGAGCCCTTTACCTGGGCCAGCGGCATCAAGAGCCCCATCTACTGCGATAACCGGCTGATCCTCACCGCTCCGGAAGCCCGGAACGAGGTGGAGCAGGCCATTGCCGATACCGTGAAGCGGGAGTACCCGGAGGCGGAGGTCCTGATGGGCACCGCCACCGCCGGCATCGCCCACGCCGCCATTGCCGCCCACCTGCTGGGCCTGCCTATGGGCTATGTCCGTTCCGGCAATAAGGACCACGGCCGTCAGAACCGCATCGAAGGCCGTCTGGACAAGGGCGAGAAGGTCGTGGTCGTGGAGGATCTGATCTCCACCGGCGGCAGCGTGCTGGAGACCGTGGAGGCCCTGCGGGAAGCAGGCGCTGAGGTGCTGGGCGTGGTGAGCATCTTCACCTACGGCATGAAGAAGGGCGTGGAGCGCATGGCGGAGGCCGGCGTGAAGAACGTGAGCCTGACGAACCTGGATACCATCGCCCAGGTGGGCGCGGAGGAAGGTTATATCGCGCCGGAGGATGTGTCCCGTCTGCTGAAATTCCGAGACAATCCGTCTGACGAAAGCTGGATCAATGGAGGGAAAAACTGATATGGAAAATTTGATCGACATTATGCAGCTCTCCACCGAGGAAATCGACGAGCTGGTAAAAACGGGCTGCGATATTATGGAGCATCCCGCCAAATATGCCCATAAGTGCGACGGCAAGATCCTGGCAACGCTGTTCTTTGAGCCTTCCACCCGTACCCGCCTGAGCTTTGAGAGCGCCATGCTGTCCCTTGGCGGACAGGTGCTGGGCTTTTCCTCCGCCGCCAGCTCCTCCGCCTCCAAGGGCGAGAGCGTGGCGGACACCATCCGGGTGGTCAGCGCCTACTGCGACATCATCGCCATGCGCCACCCCAAGGAGGGTGCGCCTCTGGTGGCAACGCAGCACTCCTTGGTGCCGGTGATCAACGCCGGTGACGGCGGCCACAACCACCCTACCCAGACCCTGACGGACCTCATCACCATCCACAAGGAAAAGGGCCATTTCGACAACCTGACCATCGGCTTCTGCGGCGACCTGAAGTTTGGCCGGACGGTCCATTCTCTGGTGGCTGCCATGAGCCGCTACACCGGCGTCCGGTTCGTGTTTGTCTCCCCGGAGGAGCTGAAGCTGCCCCGCTACGTCAAGGAGCAGTACGTCAAGTCCAAGAACATTCCCTATACCCAGTCCACCTCTCTGGAGGAGGTCATGCCGGAGCTGGATATCCTGTACATGACCCGCGTCCAGAAGGAGCGCTTCTTCAATGAGGAGGATTACCTCCGCTTGAAGGACAGCTACATCCTCACCCCGGAGAAGCTGGAAAACGCCAAGGAGGATCTGCGGATCCTGCATCCGCTGCCCCGCGTCAATGAGATTTCCGTGGCGGTGGACGAGGACCCCCGTGCCTGCTACTTCAAGCAGGCCCAGAACGGCCGCTACATCCGCATGGCGCTGATCATGAAGCTGCTGGGTATTCAGTGAGAGGAGAGAACGGACATGATTATTGATTCTATTCAGAACGGCATCGTGATCGACCACATCACCGCCGGTAAGGCCATGGAGCTGTACAACATTCTGGGCCTGGACAAGCTGGATTGCACCGTCGCTATTTTGAAGAACGTCACCAGCGGCAAGCTGGGACGGAAGGACATCATCAAGATCGACCGCGAGATGGACCTTGATTGGGATCTGATCGGCTATGTGGACCCCACCATCACCGTGAATATCATTCACGAGGGCCAGCTTCGGGAGAAGCGGAGCCTCAAGCTGCCGGAGCGGATCCGGGGCGTGCTGAAGTGCAAGAACCCCCGCTGCATCACCTCTGTGGAGCAGGAACTGCCTCAGGAATTCCTGCTGACCGATCCGGCCAAGCGTGTTTACCGCTGCATCTACTGCGAGACTGAGGCCGGCAAATAAGACGGCCTGAGGAGATTATGATGAAAAAAGGTTATTTGATCTTACAGGACGGTCAGGTATTTGAGGGCGTCCGGTTCGGTGCGGAGGCCGACACCGTGGGTGAGCTGGTGTTCACCACCGGTATGTGCGGCTACGTCGAGACCCTGACGGACCCCAGCTATGCCGGACAGATCGTTATGCAGACCTATCCTCTGATCGGCAACTACGGCATCATCCGGGAGGATTTTGAAGGAGCCTGCTGCGTGAAGGGCTATGTGGTCCGGGAATACTGCGACACACCCTCCAATTTCCGGACGGACTGCGATCTGGATACATACTTGAAAGAGCAGGGCGTGCCGGGGCTGTGCGGCGTAGATACCCGGGAGCTGACCCGCATCATCCGGGAGCACGGCGTGATGAATGCCGCCATCTGCGACAAGATCCCCGCCGACCTGACCCCCATCGAGACCTACGCCGTCACTGGCGTGGTGGAGGCTGTTTCCTGTAAGGAATCCTCTGTCCATCCGGCGGAAGGGGAGGAGTGCTTCCGGGTGTCCCTGCTGGATTACGGCGCCAAGCGCAACATTGTCCGGGAGCTCCAGAAGCGGGGCTGCACCGTGACGGTCCTGCCTGCGTCCACCTCCGCGGAGGAGATCCTGGCCGCCGGTCCCGACGGCGTGATGCTGTCCAACGGCCCCGGCGATCCTGCGGAAAACACGTATCAAATCGAGCAGATCCGCAAGCTTCTGGGCAAGGTGCCCATGTTTGGCATCTGCCTGGGCCACCAGCTGACGGCGCTGGCCGCCGGCGGCAGCACCTATAAGCTGAAATACGGCCACCGGGGCGTGAACCAGCCGGTCCGGGATCTGAACGGCGTCCGTACTTACATCACCAGCCAGAACCACGGCTACGCGGTGGACGGCGACACGGTGAAACTGGGCAAGGTTCGTTTTGTCAACGCCAATGACGGCACCTGCGAGGGCATCGACTATCCGGAACTGAAGGCGTTTACCGTCCAGTTCCATCCTGAGGCTTGTACTGGCCCCAAGGATACGACTTTCCTCTTTGACCGGTTTGTAGAGTTGATGAAAGGAGGCAGAGTCTAATGCCTTTGGATACAAGTATCAAAAAAGTTCTGGTCATTGGCTCCGGCCCCATTGTCATCGGCCAGGCTGCTGAGTTTGACTACGCCGGCGCTCAGGCCTGCCGCATTTTGAAGGAAGCGGGCGTCAATGTGGTGCTGTGCAACTCCAACCCCGCTACCATCATGACCGATCAGGCCATGGCGGACGAGATCTATCTGGAGCCTCTGACCACGGAGACCATCAAGCGCATCATCAAGAAGGAAAAGCCCGACAGCCTTCTGGCGGGTCTGGGCGGCCAGACCGGCCTGACTTTGGCCATGCAGTTGGATAAGGAGGGCTTTCTGGAGGAACAGGGCGTCCGCCTGCTGGGCACCGATGCCAAGGCCATTTCCCGGGCCGAGGACCGGGAGTTGTTCAAGGAAGCCATGGCGGAGATCGGTCAGCCGGTCATCGCCTCCGATATTGCCGAAACGGTAGAGGGTGCCTTAGAGGTGGCCGAGCGGATCGGTTATCCCGTCATCGTCCGTCCCGCCTTTACCCTGGGCGGCGCCGGCGGCGGTGCCGCTGCCAACGAAGCGGAGCTGCGGATCATCGCCCAAACCGGTCTGGATGCCTCTCCTATTACCCAGATTCTGGTGGAGCGGGCCATCTTCGGCTGGAAAGAGATCGAATTTGAGACCATGCGGGACGGCGTGGGCAATGTCATCGCCGTCTGCTCCATGGAGAACTTTGACCCCGTAGGCGTTCACACCGGCGACTCCATCGTGGTGGCTCCCACCCAGACCCTGGCGGACAAGGAGTTCCAGATGCTGCGGAAGGCCTCTCTGGACATCATCACCCATCTGGGCATCGTGGGCGGCTGCAACGTGCAGCTGGCTCTGAACCCGGACAGCTTTGAGTATGCGGTCATCGAGGTGAACCCCCGTGTCAGCCGCTCCTCCGCCCTGGCCTCCAAGGCCACCGGCTATCCCATTGCCAAGATCACCACCAAGATCGCCCTGGGCTACACCCTGGACGAGATCAAAAACGACATCACCGGCAAGACCTGTGCCTGCTTTGAGCCCACGCTGGACTACATTGTGGTGAAGATGCCCAAGTGGCCCTTCGATAAGTTTGCCGACGCCAGCCGCAAGCTGGGCACCCAGATGAAGGCCACCGGCGAGGTCATGGCCATCGCCCCCAGCTTTGAGATGGCGCTGATGAAGGCCGTCCGGGGGGCGGAGGTGGGCCTGGACAGCCTGAACCGCAAAAACGATCCCGAGGACCATGCCCCCATCTGGGAGCGGCTCCGCCGGGTGGATGACCACCGGCTGTTCACCATCTTCGAGGCCCTGAAGGGCGGTACGTCCATCGACGAGATTTTCAGCATCACCCGGATCGACCGCTGGTTCCTTGCAAAGCTGAAAAAAATGGCGGACTTTGAAAAGGCTCTGGAAAAGGACAGCCTCACTGTTGAGTATTATGAGACCGGCAAGAAGATGGGCTATCCCGACGATACCCTCAAGCGACTCTCCGGCGCTGCCGCGCTGCCCTGTGAAAAGAAAGACGCCGTCTACAAGATGGTGGACACCTGCGGCGCGGAGTTCGATGCCGAGACTCCCTATTTCTATTCCACTTTTGATAAGTTCTGCGAATCCCGGACCTTCCCCCGCAGCGGCAAGCCCGTCATCATGGTGCTGGGCTCCGGCCCCATCCGCATCGGCCAGGGCATTGAGTTTGACTACTCCTCCGTCCACTGCGTCTGGACGCTGAAGGAGCTGGGCTACGAGGTAGTCATCGTCAACAACAATCCCGAGACCGTCTCCACGGACTATGATACCGCCGACCGCCTGTACTTTGAGCCTCTGTTCCCCGAGGATGTCATGCACATCATCGAGGTGGAAAAGCCCGTGGGCGTGGTGGTGGCCTTCGGCGGCCAGACGGCCATCAAGCTCACCAAGTTCCTGGACAGCCACGGTATCCCCATTTTGGGTACCAGCGCTGAGTCCATCGACATGGCAGAGGACCGGGAACGGTTCGATGCCCTGCTGGAGCGGTTCTCTATCAAGCGGCCTCAGGGCCGGGCCATCACCGGTATGCAGGAGGCGCTGGACGCCGCTCATGAGCTGGGCTATCCCGTGTTGCTGCGCCCCTCCTACGTCATCGGCGGCCAGAACATGGTCATCGCTCACAATGACGAGGACGTGCGGACCTATATGGAGGTCATTCTCTCCGGCAAGATCGAAAACCCGGTGCTGGTGGACCAGTACCTCATGGGCAAGGAACTGGAAGTGGACGTCATTTCCGACGGCAAGGACGTCCTGATCCCCGGCATCATGCAGCACATCGAGCGCACCGGTGTCCACTCCGGCGACTCCATCGCTGTCTATCCGCCCTTCTCCATCGGAGATAAGATGCTGAAGGTCATTGTGGACTGCTCGGAAAAGCTGGCCCTGTCTCTGGGAACCCATGGCCTCATCAATATTCAGTATCTGATCTACCAGAACGAGCTGTACGTCATTGAGGTGAACCCCCGCGCCAGCCGCACGGTGCCCTACATTTCCAAGGTCACCGGCGTACCCATGGTGGATCTGGCAACCCGCGTCATGGTGGGTCAGCCTCTGGCATCTCTGGGCTACGGCACTGGTCTGTACCGCCAGCCCCCCTATGTGGCCGTGAAGGTGCCTGTGTTCTCCTTTGAGAAAATCACCGATGCCAACGCTGCCCTCTCCCCGGAGATGAAATCCACTGGCGAGGTGCTGGGCCTTGGCAAAAATATGCAGGAGGCCATGTTCAAGGGCCTTGTCTCTGCCGGATACAAGGTGGAGAAGGAGACCCGCGGCGGTGTGCTGATCTCCGTGAACCACCGGGATCAGCCGGAGATCGTCAACATCGCCCGGAAGCTGGACGAAATGGGCTACAAGCTCTACGCCACCGACGGCACCGCCAGAGAGATCTCCCGTCTGGGTACCGATGTGGAGATCGTGGGCAAGCTGGGGAAGGACAACCGGGTGTTCCAGCTCCTTGAAAACGGCCGGATCGACTATGTGATCCTCACCGGCTCCACGGAGCCCATCTATATCCGGGACTTCATCCATCTGAACCACCGCTGCGTCCAGCTGGGGATTCCGTGCCTGACCTCTCTGGATACCGCCAACGCGCTGACGGATATTCTGGCCAGCCGCTACAACCAGCGGAACACGGAGCTCATCGACATCTGCCACCTTCGCAGCGAGCGGCAGAAGCTGAAATTCTCCAAGCTGCAGACCTGCGGAAACGATTACATCTTTCTGGAAAACTTCCACGGCGAGATCACCTGCCCGGAGTCCCTGTGCGTCACCTTCTGTGACCGGCACTACGGCATCGGCGCCGACGGGATCGTCCTGATGGAGCATTCCGACATTGCCGACGCGAAGATCCGGCTGTTCAACGCCGACGGCAGCGAGAGCGCCACGGCGGGCAACGCCCTGCGCTGCATGGGCAAGTACCTGTATGACAACGGTCTGGTGAAAAAGGAAGATATGCGGATCGAGACCGGTGCCGGCGTCCGGGAGGTACACCTCTACACCGCCAACGGTCTTGTGACCTCCGCCTGTGTGGATATGGGCTGCGCCTCTCTGGATGCGGCGGCCTTCCGGTTTGCCATCGCGGAAAAGACTGTGGTGGATTACCCGGTGTATATCGGCGGACAGTCCTTCAACATCACCTGCGTAGATGTGGGCGAGCCCCATTGCGTGGCGTTCTGCCCCCGGATCGACGATGTGGATGTGGAGTTCCTCGGTCCCCGGTTTGAGCAGGCTCCCTATTTCCCGGAGCGGATCAACGCAGAGTTTATTCGCGTGGTGAATCCCAGCACCATCAAAATGCGGGTCTGGGAGCGGGGCAGCGGCGAGATCATGGCCAGCGGCACCGGTGCCTGCGCCGCTGTGGTGGCGGCCGTGGCCAACGGTATGTGCGAAAAGGGACGGGATGTGACCGTCCGGGCTGCCGGCGGTGATCTGGTGGTGAATTACACCGACGAGAAGATCACCCTCACCGGTGACGCCAAGCTGGTCTATACTGGTGAAGCGTTGTATTAACGGAAAAACCGTTTTCTGAAAACTGGATCTAATCTGCTTTGACTGCACGAAAAGAGCGGCCTATGCGTTTTACGCATGGGCCGCTTTTTTTGCTGCAAATTTCAAGTGCGCTATTATGGGCCCGAAGGCAGGGCCATGGGCGCATTAAGGGAACGTTTTCCGTCGATTTTGACCGTGATACGGCAGGTGAGAGATAACCGGCAGAGATTTACATAAAAAATATGACAGTCGCACCCGGCTTCGACAGAAACCTGTCCGGCGAATATGCTACCATCACCGTAAGACAAGCCATTCCCCAACAGATCTGATCGGAGCAGAGTACCTTCTGAGCTGATTTGACAAATGGGGATAAAATTCGACAAAAGAGGGAATAGTATGGATATACGAGCGCGGGACACAGACCGGGAGCTGTTGCTGGAATTCAGCGGAGAAATGGACCATCACGGGGCCAGAAATGCCTTGAAGGAAGTGGAGATCGCCATTGATGCGGCCCTTCCCCGAAGTCTGATCTTAGACTTTGCGGGCGTGACCTTTATGGACAGCTCCGGGATCGCCCTGATCCTTCGGTCTCAGCAGCGGATGCAACTGATGGAGGGCAGCGTTGTGCTCCGGAACGTGCCGGAGCAGGCCCGCCGTGTTCTGGACGCTGCCGGCATCGGGCGGCTGGTTTCCATTCAATAACGGGAGGTTTACATAATGAAAATAAAGACGGAAAATGAAGTCACTTTGCAGTTTCCCAGCCAGAGCAGCAACGAGGGGTTTATCCGCTCCGCGGTGGCCTGCTTCGCGGCACAGATGGACCCCACTCTCAACGAACTGGAGGACATCAAGACCGCCGTTTCTGAGGCGGCCACCAACGCCATCGTCCATGCGTACCCGGACCGGATCGGCAAGGTGACGGTGAAGGTCCGGATCTGTACCGGACAAGTGCTGGAGATCACGGTGCGGGACTACGGCCGGGGCATCCCGGATGTGGAAAAGGCCCGGCAGCCCATGTTCACCACCGGAGGAGAGGAACGCAGCGGCATGGGCTTCACCATCATGGAGAGCTTTATGGATAGTTTAAAGGTGCGGTCCGTGGCTGGCCGGGGTACCACCGTGGTGATGAAAAAGAAGATCGCCCCCCGGATCAAGCGATGAATGGCGCCATGGAGCTGCTGCGGGCGGCTCAGGAGGGGGACCGGGACGCATGTGAGCAGGCAGTGCTGGAAAACAACGGCCTGATCTGGAGTGTGGTCCGCCGGTATTACGGCCGGGGAGTGGAGCCGGACGATCTGTACCAGCTGGGATGTCTTGGGTTTCTGAAAGCGATCCGGGGGTTTGATTTTTCCTACGGCACCTGCTTTTCCACCTATGCCGTTCCCAAGATCGCCGGGGAGATCCGGCGGTTTCTCCGGGATGACGGCACCATCAAGGTGGGACGGAGCATCCGGGAGCAGGCACTGACTCTGTATGCCCTGCGGGAGCGGCTGCGGCAGGAGTTGGGGCGGGAGCCGTCCCTCTCCGAACTGTCGACCCAGACCGGATGGACACCGGAGGAGATCGCCCAAGTGGATCTGGCCACAGAGGCACCGGATTCCTTGCAGCGGGAAACAGCGGACGGCCTTGCGCTGGAGGGGCTGCTGGGCACAGAGGCTCCGGAGGAGGGACTTGTGGAGCGCATCGCCCTGCGGGAGGCGGTGGATCAACTGCCGGAAAAGGAGCGCATGACGATTCTGCTCCGCTATTTCAAGGGGCTGACGCAGGAGCGGGCCGCCCGGGTGCTGGGGGTGTCCCAAGTGCAGGTTTCCCGGCTGGAACGCCGGGGACTGGAACGGCTGCGGCAGAGCTTTGCGGAGTGAAGTAGGGATCATCCTGAAATTCCGTCATGGTGGACCAATAACGCTTTGGCATGTGGGTCATTCGCAGTTTCGGATTTTCCCGCTCCCGAATAGCCACGGTATCGTAAAACCGCTTCCAAAGCAGCCGGTAGGCGGCCTCCGTTTCATTCGGCGGCGCCATCTGAAAGTCCGCCAACGGGCGAATGACGGCCTTGCCGGCGGCGTAAAACAGCGCCTCGTGGTGGGTGCGGTCATAAATGAAAAATTTCTCGTTTTGATAGCGGGCGCAGAAGTGGCTCCGCAGGATGGGGAGGACCCTATTTTTCGGTTCGATCTCGCTTCCCAGAATGCCGCCCAGATCGGAGAAGCGGAGAAAGCCTTTTAAAAGATGGGCTTCGCCGTTGAGATGCCGGACGGCTGTCGCTACCGGATGAAGCGTCTCGTCGGAAAAGTTCCGCAGAAAGCCGAGCCCCTCCTGCAGCAGCTTCACCACCAGCCGGTACAGGCGAATCTCACGGTCCTCCATGCAGGTGAGAAATCCCCGGCGCACCAGTTCCTCCCCGTAGGGGGAGAGCTTGTGCAGCTTTCGCAGGACGCGCCCGGCGTGACCGCTGTCGGTTTGTATCGCCCGGACGGGAAACAGAATAGGCGCAGAGTCCTCATCGTCGGTAATGGCGGTGAGGACTTCTTTGTTGGCGTAGCTGTCAAAAATGCAGCAGAGAAAGCCCTCGAAGCTGCCGTCATAGGTGTAGATCATTTCGTTCATAGGGCACCTCCGGACTTAAACGGCATCGTCGAACAGAGAAAGCTGTCGCATCTCCGGCTGGGGCAGCAGGGACTGCTCCACGGCGATGAGGTTTCGCAGAAGGCTGTCTTGCGTGAAGCGCAGACCGTCGGCCATGCGGCCATTGGCGGTGAGAAAATACTGCGCCCGCTTCATGACCACACCTAATTTCGGCAGATTTTCCAGCCGCAGGGGGCCAGTCCGCCGGGCGGTCAGGATGCGGCGGGCGGATACTACCCCCAGACCGGGGACGCGCAGCAGCGCTTCGTAATCCGCCCGGTTCACCTCTACGGGGAAAAATTCCGGATGCCGCAAGGCCCAGCAGCATTTGGGGTCCAGACGGGGGTCAAAGGAAGGGGTCTGCTCATCCAGTAGCTCCTCCGCCCGGAACCCGTAAAACCGCAGCAGCCAGTCCGCCTGATAGAGCCGATGCTCCCGCAGCAGGGGCGGCTTGGTCTCCTTGGAGGGGAGAAGGGCACTTTCCACCACCGGCACATAGGCGGAGAAAAATACCCGTTTCAGCTGATACCGGTCATAAAGCCCCTGCGTCAGCCGCAGGATGTGGAGGTCGCTGTCCGGCGTGGCACCCACGATCATCTGGGTGCTCTGGCCCGCCGGGGCGAACTTGGGTGTGTGGCGGTACTTGACCAGTTCTTCTTTATTTTGAATACTTCTGACTTGGATCTGCCGCATAGGAGCCAGTACAGCGGCCTTCGTCTTTTCCGGGGCCAGCGTCCGCAGTCCTGCCTCCGAGGGCAGTTCAATGTTGCAGCTCAGCCGGTCGGCCAAAAGGCCCAGCTGCTCCACCAGCTCCGGGGCAGCGCCGGGGATGGCCTTGGCGTGGATGTAGCCGTTGAAGCGGTATTCTTCCCGAAGGATGCGGATGGCCCGGATCATCTGCTCCATGGTGTAGTCCGGATTCTGCAGTACCCCGGAGGAGAGGAACAGCCCCTCAATATAATTCCGCCGGTAGAAGTTGATGGTCAGGTCCGCCAGCTCCTGCGGCGTAAACGCCGCCCGCCGGGTATCGTTGCTCCGCCGGTTGACGCAATAGGCGCAGTCATAGACACAGCAGTTGCTCATCAGCACCTTCAGGAGCGTGACGCACCGCCCATCAGCGGAGAAGGTATGGCAGCAGCCGGCGATGGACGAGGTGGTGTTGCCGATATAGCCCTGCCGGAACCCGCGGCGGACGCCGCTGGAGGTACAGGCGGCGTCATACTTGGCTGCGTCCGTCAGGATCTCCAGCTTGGCAAGAACGTCCATATTCACCGTGCCGCAGCGTGGCGGCGGGTATGACGGGTGGGCTGTTCAATATAGTCCACTACCCGGAATACCTGGGAAGCCAAAGTGGATACGCCTACCAGCATAAAGAAAAAGCTCCAACCGATCATAACACGTTCCTCCAATCGAACAAATGTTCTCTACCTGTTTCTATCATACATCGAACAACTGTTCGTGTCAAGAAAAACATGTCGAAAAAAGAAGAACCCCTGCTCTTTTTTCTAAAGAGCAGGGGATTTATGAGCTGTTTTGCCGGAAATCGCGATTACTGGCACTGAGCCAGAGCGTTCAGCAGATCGTCAATAGCGCTTTCGGGAGTGGCCCAGCTTGTGACGAAGCGGTACATAATGTGTTCTTCGTCGATGACCCGCTCCACCTGGAACTCAAAGCCCATGGCGGCCAGCTTTTCGGCGGTCTGGATCTTCATGACCGGGAACTGCTGGTTGGAGGGGGAGGGGACCGGGAACTCATAGCCCAGCGCCTTGAAGCCGTCCCGCAGACGGAAAGCCATGTCATTGGCGTGACGGCCGATGTCGAAGTAGAGATCGTCCTTCAGCAGCGCCTGGAACTGTACGCCCAGCAGCCGGCCCTTGGCCAGCATACCGCCCCGCTGCTTGATGTGCCAGCGGAAGTGGGGGCAGGGGACCGTCAGCACCACGGCTTCGCCAAACAGCGCGCCGTTCTTGGTGCCGCCGATGGTGAACACATCTGTCAGCGCCGCCAGATCCGCCAGCGTCAGATCGCTTTCCGGGGAGGTGAGGGCGGAGCCAAGACGGGCGCCGTCCAGGAACAGCAGCAGGCCGTGCTCGTCGCAGCAGTGCCGCAGAGCGGTCAGCTCCGCCTTGGTGTAGACGGTGCCGATCTCGGTGGTATCGGAAATGTAGACCATCTTGGGGGAGACCATGTGCTCCGAGCCGTCATGACGGGCCAGAACGGCCTCCACCATAGCGGGAGTCACCTTGCCGTCCGGAGAGGTCTCCACGCAGACCTTGTGGCCGGTGGCTTCGATGGCGCCGGTCTCATGGCAGTTGACGTGGCCGGTGTGGGCGGCGATCACCGCCTCATAGGAGGCCAGCAGCGCCGTGATGACTGTCAGGTTGGTCTGGGTGCCGCCGACCAGAAAGTGAACGTCCGCTTCGGGAGCGGCGCAGACCGTCCGGATCAGGTCGCGGGCCTCCTCGCAGATGGGGTCCACGCCGTAGCCGCAGGTCTGGACCAGATTGGTGTCCGTCAGAGCCTGAAGAACCTGGGGATGCGCGCCTTCGCTGTAATCGTTGCGGAAGCTGTACATGAAAAAACCTCTTTTCTGTAATCGGATTGTTACCGCTTGTTTCTTGACTATTATAACGCAAATCGTGTATATTAGCAAGCAGAGAACATAATAGAAAGAAAATGAACGCCCTTGAGGGACGTTTATAAGGAGGCACTATGAAGAAATTGTTTGCGCTGGCGGCTGTGGCCCTGACCCTGTGCGGCCTGCTGACCGCCTGCGGCAGCAAAACAGAAACTGCCAATGACGTGGATCTGACCGGATTTTATAATGCTCTGGCGGAGCAATACGGCTGGGGCGACGATATGATGGATCTGGACGGTGAAATGCTGGAGATGTACTATCCGGGTCTGGGGGACATCCCCGCCAAGCAGCTTCTGGCCAAGGCCCCGGTGATGTCCTACGCCGTAAGCGAGTATGTGTTCCTGCAAGTCGACAGTGAGCAGGACGCCGCGCAGGCGGCGAAGATCCTCCAGACCCGGATCGACAGTCAGGCAGACGGGGATGCCTTCTATCCCGAGACCATTGACCAGTGGAAGGCTGCCAAGGTGCTGCAAAACGGCGCCTATGTGGCAATGATCGCCTCCGGCGAGCACCAGACGGAGATCGAGGATGCCTGGAACACACAGTTCGGCGCGTAACAGTCTGACGCGGAACAACCAGCCGTGACACCACGGCTGGTTTGCTATGTAGAAACGAGAAAACGTTGTATTTCAACGGCGTTCAAGTGGAGATGCTTTACAGAAAAAGGAGGTGAATAGCCCATGCGTTTCAGCAGCTTACCCTTTTTGTTCGGTTTTTTGCCGATCACACTGGCGATCTACTTCGACGTTCCCCTTCGGTGGCGGAACCTGGCGCTGCTGCTGACCAGCCTGGTGTTCTACGGCTGGGGGGAGCCGGTCTATATCAGCATTATGGTGCTGTCCATCCTCATCGACTATACCCACGGCCTTCTGGTGGAGAAGTACCGCAGTCGGGACAAGCTGGCCCGGTGGTTCGTGGCGGAGAGCGTGCTGCTGAATTTGGGCCTGCTGGGCTTTTTTAAATATTGGGATTTCTTCGCCGCCAACCTCTCCCTGATCCCCGGCGTTTCCATTCCCACTCTGGGACTGCCTCTGCCCATCGGCATTTCCTTTTTTACCTTTCAGACCATGAGCTATACCATTGATGTCTACCGGCAGGACGCCCCCGCCCAGCGGAACATGGTGTCCTTCGGAGCTTATGTGACCATGTTCCCGCAGCTGGTGGCGGGGCCTATTGTCCGCTATAAGGACGTGGCGGCGGAGCTGGTCCTCCGGACGAACACGGCGTCGGAATTCGCCGCCGGGGCACGGCGGTTCACCGTGGGCCTTGCGAAAAAAGTGCTGCTGGCCAACAGCATCGGTGCACTGTGGGACGCGGAGCTGGCGGCGCAGTCTGCCGGGACGCTGACGGCCGTCGGCGGCTGGCTGGGCATCGCGGCCTTCGGCTTTCAGATCTACTTCGACTTCTCCGGCTATTCCGACATGGCCATCGGCATGGGGCAAATGCTGGGTTTCCACTTCCCGGAAAACTTCGACTATCCCTATACCGCCGCCTCCGTGACGGAGTTCTGGCGGCGGTGGCATATTTCCCTGACCACATGGTTCCGGGAATATCTGTATATCCCCTTGGGTGGCAGCCGGAAGGGGACATGGCGGACGGTGCGGAACATCTTCCTTGTCTGGTTCTGCACCGGCTTCTGGCACGGGGCGAGCTGGAATTTCATCCTATGGGGCCTGCACTTCTTTGCGTGGCTCATGCTGGAAAAGTATCTGCTGCGGGACTTCCACCAAAAGCTGCCATCGTGGCTGCGGCATTTCTACACGCTTGTGGTGGTGTTCGTGGGCTGGGGCGTGTTCGCCATGGAGGACCTGTCCGTCTGCGGGCAGTATTTCAGGATCTGCTTTGGCGGCGGGGCACTGTGGAGCGATACGGACGGCTATTATCTGATGTCCTACGGCCTGACGCTGGCGATCTTGGCGATGGGTTCCACACATCTTGTGAAAAATACCTGGAACCGCCTGCCGGAGCGGGCCCGGGACGTTCTGGGCCCGGTGCTGATGCTGGCGGGGCTGGTGGTCTGCACCGCCTACTTGGTAGACGGCAGCTACAACCCGTTTCTGTATTTCCGATTCTGATTCTTTATTTTACCCAAGAAGGGAGGGAACCGCATGGCGAACAAGGGACGGCTGACCACGGGGATCTTCTGCCTGTTTCTGGCAGGATTGCTGGCGTGGCACATTGCGCTGCCGGACCGGGCGCGCTCTGAGACGGAAAACCGGACGCTGGCCCAGTTCCCGGACTTTTCCTGGGAAACCCTGAAAAACGGCAGCTTTACCGCGGGGATGGAGGACTATTTTGCCGACCAGTTCCCTCTGCGGGACGACTGGACGGGCCTGAAGGCCCGGTGTGAGCAGTTGTTGGGCAAGCGGGAATTCAACGGCGTCTACCTCTGCGGCGATACCCTTATCGCCAAGGTGGACGAACCGGACAGGCTTCAGGCGGAAAAGAATTTGGACGATGTGAAGCGGTTTGGAGAAGCATCTCATGGCCGGGTGCTTTTGGGGTTGATCCCCTCGGCGGCAGAGGTCTGGAAGGACAGGCTGCCGCAGGGTGCGCCCAGCTTCGATCAGGCTGCATTCATCCAAAGTGCGGCGGAGAAAACGGGCCTGCCCACGGTGGATCTGCTGGGAGCCTTGACGGAACACGCGGGGGAACCCATCTATTACCGGACCGACCACCACTGGACCACCCGTGGGGCGTTCTACGGAGCCAATGCGCTGTTGGCCGCCTTGGGGAAGGAGCCATTAAAGGAAACTGACTTTACACCGGAAGTTGCCAGTACGGACTTCAACGGCACCCTGTACTCCACCTCCGGTATCCACTGGCTTGCCCCGGATACCATAGAATATTGGGTGCCCGAGGACAGCCTGCGGGTCACATCGTGGAAATCCGGCAAGGAGGAGCCGGGGCGGCTGTATGACCGCAGCTATCTGGAGCACAAGGATAAATACAGCTCCTTCCTCGGCGGCAATCAGCCGTTGTGCGTCCTTGAAAACCCGGCGATCACCGACGGTAGCAAGCTGCTGCTGATTCGGGACTCCTATTCCGATTCGCTGGCGCCCTTTCTGGCCCAACGCTTTTCCGAGGTGCATCTGCTGGATCTGCGGTACTACCACGCCTCCGTGGCGGACTACATGGCGGAGCAGGGCATCGATACCGCCGTGGTGCTTTACAGTGTGTCGAATTTCCTCGCGGACCGGAACCTGATCTATCTGGCCCCGCGAGGGTGACGACCGCCGTTTTCAACCGGCAGAATCGAATTGCGATTTGCTTTCTCTAAGAAAAGGCTTGCAAATAGTGTCAGCTTTGATATAATAGATACATTCTGATTTCAACACTGAAGGAGAACCTTGAACTATGGAAAGTATGATTATGATTGTTGCCCTCATGGCGGTGATGTATTTCTTCATGATCCGTCCTGAGAACAAGCGGAAGAAGCAGGCACAGAACATGCGTGACAGCCTGAAGAAGGGTGATATGATCACCACCATCGGCGGCATTGTGGGCAAGATCGTTATGGTGAACCCCAACACCATTGTGATTGAGACCAGCGATGACCGTGTCCGCATGGAGCTGACCAAGTGGGCCGTGTCCCAGGTGGGCGTTCAGACCGGTGAGCAGCCCGAGGCCGAGAAGAAGGAGAAGAAGGCTGAAAAGAAGGAAGAGACTCCCGCTGTGGAGGCTCCCAAGGCCGATGAGGACGAGAAGAACTAAGTCTGGTCGGACTGTTCGATTTAAGCAGCCAAAAGAGCTTGCTGTCTGCGTATTGCAGATGGCAAGCCTTTTTTTGATGTGCGGCGCGAAAGCGGAACCGCAGACCTGATACAGATTTGCCGTCCCTGCAAGCGCAGTATTTTTGCTCGGATGCAGTTAGAACACGGGACGGTACAGCCCTGCTGTTTTTGGCGCACAGCTTGATAGAGAACAGCCCCCATTTGCCGGATCGTCCGACAAATGGGGGCTGTTCAAGGCACGGGGCCTGGTCATATCAGTTGTTTTCCGCGAAGCGGGCCAGAAACTGCTTGGTGCGCTCCTCCTGAGGGTGATCGATGACCTGCTTGGGATCGCCCTGCTCCACGATGAAGCCGCCGTCCATGAAGATCACCTGATCCGCCACGTCCCGGGCGAAGGCCATCTCGTGAGTGACGATGATCATGGTGGTTTTCTGTTCCGCCAGACCACGGATAACCTTCAGTACCTCGCCGGTCAGCTCCGGATCCAGCGCGGAGGTTGGCTCGTCAAAGCAGAGAATATCCGGGTGGAGCGCCAGTGCCCGGGCGATGGCCACCCGCTGCTGCTGACCGCCGGAAAGCTGATGAGGATAGTGCCCGGCACGGTCCGCAAGGCCCATCTGGTCCAGCAGCTCCATTCCGGCGGCACGGATGGCGTCCTTGCTCTCGCCGGTGTCCTTGACCATCAGTTCCCGGGCGAGGGTCACGTTTTCCAAAGCCGTATACTGGGGAAAAAGGTTGAAGGACTGGAACACCATGCCGAAGTGGAGTCGGTTTTTCCGGATCTCCTTTTCGGAGCAGTTTGCGTGATGGTCGGCGTCAAACAGCACTTTGTCCTGTACGGTGATGGTGCCGGCGTCCGGCGTTTCCAGAAAATTCAGACACCGCAGCAGCGTGGTTTTGCCGCTGCCGGAGGAGCCAATGATGGAAAGGGCCTGTCCCTCCTCCAGAGAGAAGCTGATGTCATTGAGGACCTTTGTGTTTTCAAAATGCTTTTCCAGATGCTGTACGGTTAAGATCGACATTTCAAAGCCCTCCCTTACTTAAAATAGCTGAGCTTGCGCTCGATGAAGCTGAACAGGAGCGTCAAAAGACCCACAAAGGCCAGATAGAACACGCCGGTATAGAACAGAGGCCAGGTGATGCCCTTGGACTTCATAAAAGCTTCGCCGGCCATGGTGATCTCAATGATGGCGATGGTCCGGGCCAGAGAGGTGTCCTTCACCAGCGTGATGATCTCATTGGACATGGGGGGGATGATCCGCTTGACCATCTGCAAAAGGGTGATCTTGAAGAAGATCTGCCGCTTGGTCAGGCCCAGCACCTCACCGGCTTCCCGCTGACCTGCCGGGACGCCCTCAATGCCGCCCCGGTAGATCACGGAGAAATAGCAGGCGTAGTTGATGATAAAGGCGATGCAGCAGGCGGTCATGCGTCCGTCCTGGAAGGCGTTCCACGGATTTGTGCCGAACCAGGTGCCGGGACCGTAGAAAATGATGATAAGCTGGAGGATCAGCGGCGTACCCCGGATGATCCAGACGATGACGTTGGTCAGGGCAGACAGGGGCCGGAGCTGGGAGAGCCAGCGGGCAAAGCCCAGCGCTTCCTGCTGCCGGTAGGCCAAAGCCCGGAAGGGCGCCCACTTGCTCATGGAGCCGAAAGCCACTACCAGACCAAGGGGCAGCGCGAACAGCAGCGTCAGGAAAAACAGCTTGACCGCCTGACTACAGCCTTGCAGGATGGAGAGGGTAACAGTCCAGAACATGAAAGAATTCTCCTCTATGTAGTGATAATGGGGGGAACAAAGGGGGAGGAAGGAAAGCGTATGCGGGAAATATGCCGCTCAAAGGCAGAGAGCGACCGCTCTCTGCCTTTGCTGTATGATTTGCGGAATTACTTGGTCACAATGACCTGAGCGTTGTTGCAGTAGGCGTTGGTGCACTCCATGGATTCCTGGGCGGCGGTGGTGATGGTCATGCCGTTCCAGACCACATCGATGCCCTTGCCGTTCAGCTCGAAGACCTTGTTGTCCCAGTTGATCACGGTAAACACAGGCTCCACGCCCAGCTTTTCCGCTACCAGCTTGGCCATGTCGGCGTCGAAGCCGATCCAGTTGCCGTCAGCGTCCTGATAGTCCATGGGCTCAAACTCGGTGATGCCGATGACCAGCGTGCCCTTGTCCTTGATGTACTGCACGTCGCTGTCGGATTCGGAAGCGGTGAACTCGGATGCGGGCTGCTCCACCAGAGCGGCCTGTACGCCGTAGGTCTCGGCGGTTGCTTCCAGAACGCCGTCGGCGTAAGCGTCAGCCATCACGGAGTTGATGAAGGAGGCCAAATCGCTGCCCTTGCGGCAGCCGACGCCGTACAGCTCCTCAGTGAGCTTCTGATCGGTGATGGTCAGATCGGGATAGCTGGTGCTTTCACCCACCATGGCGCCGGCCATGAGGGAGTCGATGATAGCGGCATCGGCGGTGCCAGCCTGCACTTCCATCAGTGCCTTGGCCTGAGAGTCTACGGATACAACGTTGTAGCCGTTGGCCAGTGCCACTTCCTCACCGGCGGAGCCGGCTTCCACTGCGTAGGTCAGCTTGGCGACTTCCGCAGGTTTGGTCACATCGGCGGCGGGGGTGCTGGTATCAGCGGGGGTTTCGGCCTTGGCACCGCAGGCGGCCAAAGACAGAACCATCATAGCAGAGAGTACAAATGCAGTCAACTTTTTCATGTTCCATTCCTCCTGAAGAATTGTTCGAGCGATTGATTTATCATGGTAGTAGTTTACCATGATAAATTGGTAATGTAAAGAAGTGAAAGCGACGAAATGCGCCGAACGTGCGGCGGGTGATTTGGTGGGAATGAACAAAGGCAGACGGGCTGTCATACTTTTCCGGGCTGTCTCATAGAAATGGACTATAAAAGCGGAAAAAGGACGGGATGCTATGAATACCTCGATCTATCAGAATATTGCCACCCGCACCGCGGGCGACATCTATATCGGTGTGGTAGGGCCGGTGCGGACAGGGAAATCCACCTTTATCAAGCGGTTCATGGAGACACAGATCATTCCCAATATTGACAACGTGTACCGCCGGGAGCGGGCCAGAGACGAGCTGCCCCAGAGCGGCTCCGGCCGCACGGTGATGACGGCGGAGCCGAAGTTCGTGCCGGAGGAGGCGGCCCAGATCCAGTTGGAGGGGGGCGCGGCCTTTTCCGTCCGGCTTATCGACTGTGTGGGCTACATGGTCCGGGGGGCCTTGGGCCAGACGGAGGATGATCAACCCCGGATGGTCACAACGCCGTGGTACGATCATCCTATCCCCATGACAGAGGCGGCGGAGATCGGCACCCGGAAGGTCATCGCGGAGCATTCCACCATCGGTATCGTCATCACCACCGACGGCAGCATTTCCGACATTCCCAGAGAGGATTATCTGGAACCGGAGGAGCGGGTGATCCGGGAATTGCAGGAGCTGGGAAAGCCGTTTATCGTCCTGCTGAACAGCGAGGACCCCAAATCGGACCGGACTCTGGCCTTGGCCGGGGACATCGCCAGCCGGTATCAGGTGAAGTGCGTGCCGGTGAACTGTTTGCGGCTGGAGGAGGAAGATGTAGGGGAGATCCTAAAGGCAGTGCTGTATGAGTTCCCCATGCGGGAACTGGATATTTTCCTACCGCCCTGGGTGGACGCTTTGCCGGGAGAGCATCCGGTAAAGGCGGGAATCTATGACGCCATCCGGCAGAGCATGGCGGAGCTGCACCACATCCGGGAGATCGACGGCGCAGTGAAGAAACTGGGAGAAAACGAGAACATCAGCGAGGCGCTCATCACAGCCATCGACCTTGGCACCGGCGTAGCCGCCGCACGGGTGAGCCTGCCCCGGGAGATGTTCTACCGGACGCTCTCGGAGCAGTCCGGCTTTGATGTGGGGGATGACGGTGACCTCATGAGCCTGCTGACAAAGCTGGCCGGCGTCAAGACGGAATATGACAAGGTGGCCGGGGCGCTGCGGGATGTCCGGGAAACGGGCTATGGCATCGTGGTGCCGGGAATCGACGAATTGAAGCTGGAGGAACCGGAGATCATGAAGCAGGGAGGGCGGTACGGCGTCCGCCTGAAGGCCAGCGCCCCCAGTATCCACATGATCCGGGCGGATATTGAGACGGCGGTCAGCCCCATCGTAGGCAATGAGAAGCAGTCTGAGGACATGGTGAATTATCTGCTTCAGGAGTTTGAAGGAGACACCAGCAAAATCTGGCAGTCTAACATTTTCGGACGCAGCTTTCACGAGGTGGTCAGTGACGATCTGCAAACCAAGCTGAAGCGGATGCCGGAGGATGCCCGGAAAAAGCTGCAGGAGACACTGACCCGCATCATCAACGAGGGCAGCGGCGGGCTGATCTGCATTATCCTGTAAAGGTAAATAAAAGTGCCCCCGGCGGGAATATTCCCGCCGGGGGCATTTGTCTGCAAATATAAAGAACGCCGGAACGGTCACAGGGCCGTGCCCCGCTTGGGCATGTAGAGATTTGTCATATCCACGCCCTCCAATGCCAGCAGAAAGCGCTTTTTCTCCACGCCTCCGGCGTAGCCAGTGAGACTGCCGTCCGCTCCTACTACCCGGTGACAGGGGATGAGGATAGAAATGGGGTTGTGCCCCACCGCGCCGCCGACCGCCTGGGCCGCAGAGGAAATTCCTCGGTCCCGGAGAATCTGGGCCAGCGCGCCGTAGGTAGTTACCTGACCGTAGGGGATCTCCAACAGCAGCCGCCACACCGCCTGACGGAAATCGCTGCCTCTGGGAGCCAGCGGCGGCAGATCCGGGAGAGGCTGCTTGGCAAAATAGGCGTCCAGCCACGCGGCGGCCTGACGGAACACGGGCAGATCGTCCCGTTCCACGGCGGCTTCGTCCAGCGTGGCGGCAAAATATTTCTGCCCTTCCAGCCACAGACCGGCCAGCGCACCGTTGTCGGCGGCTAAAAATATAGTTCCCAGCGGGGAAGCGTACCGGGTCAGCTCCATAAAAGTCCCTCCTGACGCATAGAATGACGGCTCGATGCTATTATAAACAAGGCCCGTGCCACTTGCAAGAGAATTCATGCCGTGGTATGATGGAGAAAACCATTTGTTATACGAGGGGAGGCGGCTTTGTATGCTGTTGGCGGTCGATATCGGCAACTCCACGATTTCCACCGGCCTGTTTGGGCTGGATGGGGAGCTGCGCTTTTTAGCATCCTTGGATACGGACTACCGAAAGACGGCGGATCAGATCTGCGTGGATCTGATGAACCTGTTTCAGCTTTACCATTTCCGCTATGAGGATGTGACGGATTCCATTCTGTGCAGCGTGGTGCCGCCGCTGAACTTTATGATGGAGAAAGCGCTGACCCGTCTGCTGGGCAAGCCGCCTGTGGTGGTGGGCCCCGGCGTGAAAACGGGACTGAATATCCGCCTGGCGGTCCAAAGTCAGGTGGGGGCGGACATTGTGGCGGACGCTGTGTCGGCGCTGGAACAGTTCACCGCGCCCATCATCACCATCGACATGGGTACCGCCACTACCATCGGTGTCATTTCCGAGGGACGGACCTATGAGGGCGGCCTTCTGCTGCCGGGGGTCAACGTCTCTCTGGAGGCCCTCTCCCGGCGGGCGGCCCAGCTCCCGGCCATTTCCCTTCAGGCCCCGAAAAACCTGATCGGCAAAAGCACGGAGGACTGTATGCGCTCTGGCATCGTATACGGCACCGCCGCCATGCTGGACGGTATCATCGACCGCATCCGGGGGGAATTTCCCGGAAAGGAGCTGCACATCGTGGCCACCGGCGGCAGCGCGCCCTTTATCGTGAAATTCTGCCGGAATAAGATCCTTTACGATAAAACACTGCTGATGAAGGGCCTGTGGGCCATCTATAAGAGAAACCAGTAAATCGGAAAAATGAAAAGAAAGCAGTAAAGCAACAAATCAGCCGCCTGATGGAGTATCCATCAGGCGGCTGCGTTTTACAATTCTAAAGGGGAGACTTACTTTACCAGAACCTTCTTCAGCTTGGCGAAGCGGGGCAGGGAATCCACCTTGGGCAGGTTGGGCTCACCCTGGATCAGGGGCAGCACATAGTCGATGAAGGGCTGTTCCACGCCGTTGTGCTCCTTGTTGATCCACTCCAGAGGAACCTTTTTCTCCGTGTTGGCCACGTCGGTGAGGTTCAGCAGCTCCGTCTTGCAGACGTACTTGCCGTTGTCACGGGTGCACTGGAAGCCGACCATCTTATCGGTGATGCCAGCCACGGCGTTCTCCACGGCGGCCTTGCCGCTCATGACGGACTCCTCAATGTCGGTTTCGGAGGCCAGATGTGCGCCGCAGCGCTGCAGCAGGCTCAGCTCGATGCCGCGGACCTTGGCGCCGGTCTTTTCCTTGACCACAGAGGCCAGGTGAGCAGCCAGACCGCCCAGCTGAGCGTGGCCGAAGCCGTCGGTGGCAGAGGTCTTGGCCTCAGAGACGAAGGTGCCGTCAGCATAGTGGATACCCTCGGAAACGGCCACCATGCAGTTGCCCTTTTCCTTATAGATGCGGTCCACGTCGGCCAGGAACTTGTCCATGTCGAAGTCCACCTCGGGGAGGTACACCAGGTCGGGACCTGCGCCGTAAGCGGTAGCCAGAGCAGCAGCGCCAGCCAGCCAGCCGGCGTGACGGCCCATGATCTCCATGATGCAGACCATGCCGGTGTCATAGACGCGGGCGTCCTGATAGACCTCCATGCAGGAGGTGGCGATGTACTTGGCGGCGGAGGCGAAGCCGGGGCAGTGGTCGGTGCCGAACAGGTCGTTGTCAATGGTCTTGGGCACGCCCATCACGCGGCAGTCATAACCGACCTTCTGCATATACTTGGAGATCTTGTTGCAGGTGTCCATGGAATCGTTACCGCCGTTATAGAAGAAGTAACGGACGTCATACTTCTTGAAGATCTCCAGAATGCGCTTGTAATCCGTGTCATCCACGTCGGGGTCCGCCATTTTATAGCGGCAGGAACCCAGAGCAGAGGAAGGAGTGTACTTCAGCAGCTCCAGCTCGGCGGGGTCCTCCTGACCCATGTCGAACAGACGGTCATTCAGAACACCCTTGATGCCGTGCTCCGCACCCAGGACCCGGGTGATGTTGGGGTTCTTCAGGGCAGTTGCGATCACGCCGTAGGCACTGGCGTTGATGACGGAAGTGGGACCGCCGGACTGACCGAAGATACAGGCGCCTTTTAATTCGCTCATATGAAAATCCTCCTGACGATTCAAAATAAGATACCTGTATCATATCATCGAAATTTTAGAAAGTAAATACTTGCAATTTATTTTTTTTGTGATATTATGATAAAAGAAAAACGTTTTCCTCCCAGAAATCTAAAAAATTGTCAATATGTTCACAAGGGCTTCCGGGATGAAAAACGGATAGATCCCCAAATAGAAAGTTATATTTTATAGGAGGATGTTCGTATGCCACTGGTTACTTCTACTGAAATGTTCAAGAAAGCCTATGATGGCGGCTATGCCATCGGCGCGTTCAACGTCAACAATATGGAGATCGTGCAGGGCATTACCGAGGCTTGCCAGGAGGAGCACGCTCCCGTGATTCTGCAGGTTTCCAAGGGCGCCCGCGCCTATGCCAACCACACCTATCTGGTGAAGCTGGTAGAGGCCGCTGTGGAGTGCTGCCCCGATATCCCCATCGTTCTGCATCTGGACCACGGCCCGGACTTCGAGACCTGCAAGAGCTGCATTGACGGCGGCTTCACCTCCGTCATGATCGATGCTTCCGGCAAGCCCTTTGCCGAGAACATCGAGATCACCAAGAAGGTTGTGGAGTATGCCCACGATCACGGCGTTGTGGTCGAGGCCGAGCTGGGCACTCTGGCCGGCATCGAGGACGAGGTCAAGGTCGCCGCTCACGAGGCCTCCTATACCCGCCCCGAGGAGGTCGAGGAGTTCGTGTCCAAGACCGGCTGCGACTCTCTGGCCATCGCCATCGGCACCTCTCACGGCGCTTATAAGTTCAAGCCCGAGCAGTGCACCCGCAATGAAAAGGGCATTCTGGTTCCCCCTCCCCTGCGTTTCGACGTTCTGGAAGAGGTCTCCAAGCGCCTGCCCGGCTTCCCCATCGTGCTCCACGGCTCTTCTTCCGTGCCTCAGGAGTATGTGAAGATGGTCAACGAGTTCGGCGGTCAGATGCCCAACGCCATCGGCGTGCCCGAAGAGCAGCTGCGTCAGGCTGCCAAGCTGTCCGTCTGCAAGATCAACATCGACTCCGACCTGCGTCTGGCCATGACCGGCACCATCCGTAAGTTTATGGCGGAGCATCCCGACAAGTTCGATCCCCGCGAGTACCTGAAGCCCGCCCGTGCCAACATCAAGGAGCTGGTCCGTCACAAGCTGGTGGACGTCCTCGGCTGCGCCGGCAAGGCCTGATTTGGTTTTATCGGATTGATTTTACCCCAAACGCACCGGGAGACAACGTCTCCCGGTGCGTTTTTGCCAGATCGTCAGCTTTTGCGGGTGATAACGCTCTTGCACATTCCAGTACCCTATATTATAATGTAAGGGCATTTGCAATAAACGAAAAGGAATGTGGCTATGTTTAAGATTTTGAAAACAGAGGGGAAGGCCCGGCGGGGCGAATTCTCCTGCGCCCACGGCGGTACGGTGCAGACCCCGGTGTTTATGAATGTGGGTACGCAGGCGGCCATCAAGGGCGGCGTTTCAGCGTTGGATTTGAAAAATGTGGGCTGCCAGATCGAGCTGTCCAACACCTACCACCTGCATCTCCGTCCCGGTGACAAGGTGGTGCGGCAGATGGGCGGCCTCCATAAATTTATGAATTGGGATGGGCCGATCCTCACGGACTCCGGCGGGTTTCAGGTGTTTTCGCTGGCCTCTCTGCGGAAGATCAAGGAGGAGGGCGTCACCTTCGCCAGTCATATCGACGGGCACCGGATCTTTATGGGCCCGGAGGAATCCATGCAGATCCAGTCCAATCTGGGCAGCGACATCGCCATGGCCTTTGACGAGTGCGTGGAGAACCCGGCCCGGTACGAGTACGCCAAGGCATCGGTGGAGCGGACCCTCCGCTGGCTCCAGCGCTGCAAGGTGGAGCATGACCGGCTCAACAGTCTGCCGGATACGGTGAATCCCCATCAGATGCTGTTTGGCATCAACCAGGGCGCCACCTTTGCGGATCTCCGGGCCTGGCACATGCAGGAGATCGCCAAGCTGGACTGCGACGGCTACGCCATCGGCGGCCTGGCGGTGGGGGAGCCTGCCGAGGTGATGTACGAGATGATCGACGTGGTGGAGCCCTTCGCCCCGGCGGACAAGCCCCGGTATCTCATGGGCGTGGGAACCCCCAGCAACATCATTGAGGCGGTGGCCCGGGGCGTGGACTTCTTCGACTGCGTGATGCCCTCCCGCAACGGCCGACACGGAAAGCTCTTTACCTGGGAGGGCACCGTGAACATCATGAACGAGAAGTATATCACCGATGACCGGCCCATCAGCGAAAGCTGCAACTGCCCGGTGTGCCGGAGCCATTCCCGGGCCTACCTGCGCCACCTGTTCAAGGCGGACGAGGTGCTGGCCCTGCGTCTGGCGGTGCTGCACAACCTCTGGTTCTACAACGAACTAATGGCCAAGATCCGGGAGGCACTGGACAACGGCACCTTTGCCGACTTCCGGGAGAAATACAGTGGCAATCTCGAAAAACGGGCCTGATTTGGAACGGTTTTGTCTGCTGCGGCCGGTAAGAGGACTTGACAAACCGGCGGTTTGCGCATAAAATAAATCCGTTATCGACTGAGATGGGGAAAAAGCCCTGGTATCCCGCCTTCAGAGAGCCGGCGTTTGCTGCAAGCCGGTGGGGGAGCCTGGGAGGACTGGCCCCGGAGTCTTTCGCCTGAACAGCAGTAGGGCGGAACGGCTGGCATCGTTATCTGCCGCACCGAGCGCCGGGAAACCGGCGGAAACAGGGTGGTACCGCGTTTTCAACGCCCCTGAGCCGTAAGGCTTAGGGGCGTTTTCTTTATTCGGCGGAAAGCGTGAGGCGTTGCAGGATGAAAAAGCTGTGGGCTTCCCCCGTTCCTTTTCTGGCCTATGGCGTTCCCTATGCGTATCTGGGATTTTGGGGACATGGGGAAACGGGCAAAGTTTTGGCGAATTTTCTGTCTATCATCGGCGTGATTACGCTGATGAAATGGGCATACCATAAAAACAGCCTGAAAGCCCTGTTTTTGGGAAATGCCCTGTCCCTGCTGGTATCCTGCGTCTGCCTGTCCGTGTTCGGAACGGAGAAATGGGGCGGGACCTTTGAACCCGCAACAGCTTTTCAGATGCTGTGCGCGGCAGCGTTGCTCGCACTGGCCGTTCAGCTGGCCTGGCGGCGCGTCAAGCGGCGGACACAAAAGCGGTCCTGAGATCAAATCAATCAAAATGCAGAACATTTCAGATAAAAGGAGTCAACCATGAAGTACGATTTTACAGCCATTGAAAAGAAATGGCAGGAGAAGTGGCTGGAGGAAAAGCCCTTCACCGCCATCACCGGGGACAAGACCCGGGAGAAGTTCTACGGCCTCATCGAGTTCCCCTATCCCTCCGGCCAGGGCCTCCACGTGGGCCACGCCCGTCCCTTCACCGCCATGGACATCATCTGCCGCAAGAAGCGGATGCAGGGCTACAACGTGCTGTTCCCCATCGGCTTTGATGCCTTTGGCCTGCCCACGGAGAACTACGCCATCAAGAACCACGTCCACCCCGCCATCGTTACCAAGCAGAACATTGCCAACTTCACCAAGCAGCTTCACATGCTGGGCTATTCCTTCGACTGGGACCGGGTGGTGGACACCACGGACCCCAGCTACTACAAGTGGACCCAGTGGATCTTCCTCCAGCTGTTCAAGAAGGGCCTGGCCTACAAGGCATCCATGCCCGTGAACTGGTGCACCAGCTGCAAGTGTGTACTGGCCAACGAGGAAGTTGTGGAGGGCGTCTGCGAGCGCTGCGGCAGCGAGGTCATCCGCAAGGAAAAGAGCCAGTGGATGCTGGCCATCACCAAGTACGCCGACCGCCTGATCGACGACTTGGACGATGTGGACTATATCGAGCGGGTCAAGATCCAGCAGCGCAACTGGATCGGTCGCAGCGAGGGTACCGAGGTGGACTTCACCGCCACCAACGGCGACAAGCTGACGGTCTACACCACCCGGTGCGACACGTTGTTCGGCGTGACCTATATGGTCATCTCTCCCGAGCACCCCTACCTCGCCCAGTGGAAGGATCAGCTGACCAACTGGGACGCTGTGGAGGCCTACCGGCAGGAGGCTGCCCGGAAGTCCGACTTCGAGCGGGGCGAGCTGAACAAGGAAAAGACCGGCGTCCGGCTGGAGGGCATCGAGGCCGTCCATCCCGTCACCGGTAAGCATATCCCCATCTTCGTTTCTGACTACGTGCTGATGGGCTACGGCACCGGCATCGTCATGGGCGTGCCCGGCCACGACCAGCGCGACTGGGACTTTGCCACAGCCTTCGGCCTGCCCATCGTGGAGGTGGTCAAGGGCGGCGACGTCACCAAGTGCGCCTTCGCCCTGAAGGACGACACCGGCATCATGGTCAACTCCGACTTCCTCAACGGCCTCACCGTCAAGGAGGCTATCCCTGCTATGAAGAAGTGGGTCACGGAGCATGGCATCGGCCATCCCAAGACCAACTTCAAACTCCGTGACTGGGTGTTCAGCCGCCAGCGCTACTGGGGCGAGCCGATCCCCCTGGTGAAGTGCGAGAAGTGCGGCTGGGTGCCCCTGCCGGAAGAGCAGCTGCCGCTGCTGCTGCCGGAGGTGGAAAGCTACGAACTCACCGACGACGGCGAATCTCCCCTGTCCAAGATGACCGACTGGGTGAACACCACCTGCCCCAAGTGCGGCGGCCCTGCCCAGCGTGAAACGGATACCATGCCCCAGTGGGCCGGCTCCAGCTGGTACTTCCTGCGGTATATGGACCCCCACAATGATAAGGCCTTGGCCTCCAAGGAGGCGCTGGAATACTGGTCTCCTGTGGACTGGTACAACGGCGGCATGGAGCACACTACGCTGCATCTGCTGTACTCCCGGTTCTGGCATAAGTTCCTCTATGACATCGGCGCCGTGCCCACCAAGGAGCCTTACGCCAAACGCACCAGCCACGGCATGATCCTGGGCGAGGGCGGCGAGAAGATGTCCAAGTCCCGGGGCAACGTGGTGAACCCCAACGACAT